>JGI24022J15233_10005198_pt1 | contig 13722 bp, 10 predicted proteins | sample Ectturendosymbi2_FD_15233 | JGI IMG/M metagenome (IMG submission 15233) | reverse complement strand
TCCGTGGTGTTGCGTTGATTGTGTGATTCACCACGAACGGGATGTGCGCGAAGAACAAAAATATATATGCGTGGCGCGAGCAAGCAATAATAGGAGATATTGCGACGCATGAACTTTATTGTTGCTTGCTGCCACAGTGCGAAGCTTTGCGCATATGCCGCTCGGGCTTTTCCGATCGCAACACTGGTAAAACTTTTTGCCGATAATGGCCTCAACCTATTGGCCACGACTTTCCTTGTACGCTCTTGGCATAGGGAATGCGAAGTGTGTTCTGTTGGTAACTGGGCAACCCGAAACCTCAGGCCTTACCAGAGTTTGCTTTGGAAGCTTCTCAAAGCAATCATCGTCTCTCGTAATGTTCTGTCCCACACACATGAAAGACTTTAAACAATCATGAATGCACGATGAACGGGAAGTGTTCTAGCCTAAGGGATAGAGTTCGCCTCACAAATGCTGGTAGACTGGGTTCGAATCCATGTCCGATCGTAACGAAGACTTGAAAAACGTTACCCAGCCTTGTCGTCGGCGTTGATGGGAGGATGCAATGAAAAGCTTCACGCGCAGTGCTGCCATTGACTCGCCACCAGTGCAGCATTCACTGCGACAGCAGCCGCGTGGCCCACGGCGCAAGTAAGCGCAGATGGCGCTGTTTACTACTCGTGACATTACATAAGCAGTACAAAGCGAGTATAACGAAACTTTCGTTTTCTGAATGCAAGATCAACTGGTCAGCTTTTTCAGAGCAAACGGAAAACCAATAATAAATCCGACTTGTTTTGACTAATTCCCCCGCAAAAAGGTTGCGAACTAAACACTGCGTGGTGGAGATTGTGTTAGGGAGTACGAGATTGTCGTCATCCTCTTGCAACTTCCCTAGAACAAGGATCTTAACACTGAAGTTACAATCATTTTCGGGCAGCCACTTCATTGGTTACAAGTTGGTAAAGTAGAACCAGTCGTACCTTTGTGAAAAATATCAACAGTTGTAAATTTTTGTCACAAGAAACGGATGTAATTTACTGTATGTGTTGCAAAATTGTTCGTCAACTCACAGTGAAAATCACTTGTCTGCAAATTAATGCAGAATCTGTATTTTATCCCCAATTTAATTTTTTTGAAATATAAACAATTGACGAATGATGAAATTAGTTTGAAAGTGCTAGCTCCTGATAAATATTTTAATATTTTTTAGGCGGATAAATAAACCTATTTCAAGCCCAGCATAAGAAATTAACTCTGGGTTTCAACACAACAACCTCTTGATTTTTCTCATCATACGCACAGTGCAAAAAATCTGCTTGTTTTGGATGCTACAGGTATTTCATGTGCATTGTTGCCTTGTACGCTCAAAGTGGAGGAAAAAGTTACACAATAGCAGCTGCCGGTACGGAGAAGATAATTGTCCGTGCTTCAAATCCTGGTCAATTTGATCAGGATGATTTAAGTTTGTGGCAGAGAGGACATCTACCTGATGCTATCTACCACCACGTAAGCGAAGTTGACGAAAGTGCTTTTGCGTTGGTTAAACATCGTTAACATACAGCAAGAAGAAGCCCTTGTGATACTTTAGTTGAAGTCAGAGAGATAGTACCACACATGTGTACAAAATAATCCATTAAATCGCGATTTTACGCTTTTCTTAGATTTATCAGTTTCCTTTCTATATTGTTAAATGAAACCTGATATTCAGTAAAAAAATAAATTATTTTTAAAACGTATCACGTACATGACTGAACCATGCTGGCAATCGTTTAGCGCGATCATGGTTTGAAACAACAGCACGATTATCAGACAATAACATCGCTGTGAATGCATCAATGCATGAGGAACATGGACTGAACACATCAGTGAATGATGAGACTAGATCAGCTATGTTCAACCCGAACGGCCTACTAAGCCAAAACGTAGGTCACTGTCTTGACAACGGCCGCACTTGAACCACTTATTATTGAGGGCCGCACACTAAACGGCTTACTTTGATCTTAGCAAACTAAACTTAACATAAGCTAATGTACTGAAAGTGTTCGAATCGTAACTGCAATGGTAACAGACGTGATAAAGCGACACTGAGGGTCACCTGCATCAAAAATGTTAAGTCCAAGATTATCAAAACAAGGACACGTTGTCAGTACGTAGGATACTTTTGCTACAGCGAAAACCTACACTGGGTCGCACAAAACATTCGACTAGGTAGCATGAGGCCCGCGGGCCTCGGGTTGGACATAACTGGACTAGATGGACAAACTGATTGCATCAGTACAAGGAGAGCATGATACTGCACAAAATTTGGTGCAGCGGTTGACAATGAAGTAACTTTTTGACAGACATCCAAAATCTTAGTTAATGAAAATGTTGAGTTTAACCTTTTTACAGATTGGCTAGTTTAAACTCATGACCAAAGCAATGTGCACAGGAACATCGTGATTGCAAACAAATTAACTTTCAGGGCCGCGTGGGAATAAACTATGACCATCCGGATGAAGCCCTGGTGGTTCACGGAAACTTGAAGCTCACTGGACATTTGGTCCAACCATCGGATGAAAGAGCAAAGCAAGACATAGAGGAGGTGAGAAGATCTGAAATACCAAAATATGAACTTTATTAAAACCGTTGGCTCTTCGAAATTATGACTTTGAAGTACGCATTCATCTTTCTAGTTTGATTGCAACAGTAGTTATGGAGCTACTGGCGGTCAAGGAAAATAATTCTTGACATTTTGCGGTCTCGTGGAAAAGGCAACTTTCCAAACTGCTATTCACGAATGCTCGGTCTTCACAAATTTACACCAATCTCTTACGTCAATGATACCCAAGAAAAAACTTTGTTAAAATCTTTTGAAATTGCGTTTTCAGGTCGACACCAGAAAACAGTTAGAAAATGTTTCGAACATAAGGATTTGCAGCTACCGTTATTCTCCTGAATATGCTATGTACGCGGGAATAGACAGCAACAGACAAGAAACAGGTAAAATAGTTCTTTTTTGATTAATGTTTTCTTCATCATGAACTTCGCGATGACGAAACTATCTGCACTAAATGTTACAATTGTTGACGTTTAAATGCATAACTTGCCAGATAATTGCAGAACGAACAAGAACTCTAAAATATAAAAGAAATGTTTGTTGAACTACATCCTACATCACACCACTTTTTTGAGCAACTCAGGCCACTACCTAATGTTGCATTTGTATTCCCCTGTTGATTTCACTTTCTTGGAGCTTGGGAAATCGAATCAATCTTTCTTCATTCACTTCGCTTCAATCTTATTATTGTTGTGGAGTATTTTAATGCTCACCACACCTTGGTGGCAATACTTTGCGTTTCGTCTTTAGTGCGAGATTGAAGAAACATCCTCCCACGCTGATTAGCAAACGTTTTTTTCTTCTCAAAACTTTAAAAAAACCATTCTAGAATTTTCCCAAAATAGTTTAGAAGCACAAAGTGTCACCACTGCATATCCGTTAACTGAAACTGAAAAACAGTTTATTAAATTTCAGGAGTGATCGCTCAAGAATTTGCAAAAGTTATGCCAGATGCTGTTCGTGAAACCGGGGAAGTCTGCCTTCCGAACGGAGAAACAATTGCGAATTTCCTTGTGGTAGACAAAGTGAGAAAATTTCTTGTCTACAAAAGTATAAATGGTTAACAGTTTTTTATTTATTAAAAATTTAGAGATACTTACTTTTTCCACGGGATTATTACAGTATTTATGAAATGGTTTCTTGTTGCAAAAATGTAGAACTAATTTTCAAAAAAGTCACAGTAGATGTTGAAGGATTGCATTGTGAAATGCTTTGGCAAATGCTTTTCTGGCTTTTTTGCATGCAAATGTTTGGTTATTTATTGTGTTTCTCACTCAGCAATAAATTAGACGGGTAATATCAAATCTAAAACACTGCAAACATGGATGTCAGCAAGTTTCGTTTACAAATAATATTGTTCACTTAGAACAATTCAATTTTTAAGTGTTATATGAAAATCAATCAAAATAAGTTCTACTGGTCAACGCATTAGTAACACCGGTATGTTTAAAGGGTACTGCAAACGTAACTGCATGAGCGTTGTTTGCTCTCTTCTTTTGAAGGACCGCCTTTACATGGAAAACGTTGGGGCAGTGAAGGAGCTATGCAAGTTGACAGGAGGCTTTGAAGAGAGAATTGACGAATTGGAACGAGTGAACAAAAAACTTACTCGCATCACGAGATACGACAGCTTCAGGTCAAGTATCAGGTTCGTATTGGACTATATGTCTATCACCAGGTTGAAAATACTAATCCAACACCGATAATGAGGTTGATAGATAATGGCATTTAAGATTCTTTGACTTGAAGTTAATTCTCGTTTGGCCATTGCCATTAGTTTGCTTTAACTCTAACCTTAAACCCACTTTGGACATCTGTGGAATATTTTATAAAATTAACATTGCTTGATGGACATTTCTATAGAACTGGTAACAAGCCCATCGTTACCTAGCCAGAAGGAATGAAATAAACCTAAATTCCACGTTGACAGCAGAATCGACAGTAAACATTAAACTCCTCTTCTCCATGTGGTTGGCTAGTTGCCTGAAACTGTGGAAAATCGATTTCAGTGGTTTTACGACACCGAGTGTCAGCAGAGAGGGAAGTGTGCGCTTCCCAAAAAAACATTCCACCTCAAGATACAACAGGAGAACCAGAGGACACAGCGGGAATGAGCGTGGTCGTAAGGTAGCCTACATATTAAGATGTTTTGAGTCTGCCAAATATGTAAAGACGCTCAGTGTTTTTTTTAAATAAACGTTTTATTGTTTATGTTCTTTAACCTTTCAAATAATTATCAAAGATTTCTTAACTTAAGAAGCACCAATGCTTTGAACCAAATCTTATATGACGTTTTGAAAAACAACTGTTTCTATGATCAGTTTAGTTGCGGCTTCTCATGAGAGATGCGAACGCACAAGGAACACCAAGTCCACTGATACAACGGGCAAGAAACAATAGAGATTCCCTGTTCAACCAGGTTCTCTCTATTGGTGTTTGTGCGTTGCTGCATTTTTTGAAACACTTCCTGACTGCGCGCGTTAAGCATTGTGACGCGGTGCGTCGTAACAACAGCAAAAATTCACTGAATGAAAAGCAAAGCGTCAGACCAACACCAGAAGATGGAGAGTGTATGTACATAAAGAAAACAATCATAGGTGGCGGAACCGGACGGGGCGCATGGGACTAGGCCCCCCACATTTAAATTTTGATATTTGCCTAAATAAGCGTGTGTAACGCAATTAGTATTGGGAACATTGTAAGTAAATCTTGTAATGAAAAAAAGTTTGCAGAATTTTGGCAATATTATATTTACAATATGTTATATAATTTGCAATTTGGCAGTGAATTTCGTAAATGTTAGGCAGAACACACCGTGCACAGTATGGTCACCCTTCTCGGGATTGCTTACCGCATTGGTGTTGTTGAGCAGTGTTGCCAGATGGTGTAAATTTGCATGCTTGTTTGTATGAAAATTTTCGTGCCGCACCATCGAAAAATTGGTGTACTTTGGTGTATTTTCAAGCGTTTCAACACCATTCTGAATGGTGAAATTTTGCTGAATCTTATGCGCAAAATGAAATATTTGAAAGATCAATTTCATATGTGTTTTTGTTTTTGCATTGGCAACACTGAACAGCAGTGATGAAGTTGAGAACATAATGTTCGAGACCGAGACTTCATCAAAAAAAACGAGACTTCAAAATTTGTGGATTTTGCCACAATTTTTCAATAAAATGTCTTCATCACTTCCCAAATTTAATTTCGTTCGAATTTCGGGCATTTTTCCTGGCTGTTTTCATTGTTTATTAACTGTAAATACAACAGAGAAACAACTCGTTGAAATACAGACGTTTTACTAAGCCATATCCTTGCAATATTCAAAGTCTCAAGACAATTGGCTTGTAACCGACTGACAGAGATCTGGAGCTTCGAGACGGAGACTCGCAAAATGGGTCTCCAGACGATTCTCGAGACCAAGCCTTGAGACTACATCACTGCTAAACAGCTATATTTTATTTTTGCATTGGCAACATAGTTGGCTTCCCTACAGACAACTTGCTACATAGGCCTATTCTTTGTCTTGTCTTACATCCCGGTATCTAATGTAGTTGTAGAAAGAGTATTCAGTCATGTTACTTCTGTGTTCTAGATGTGCAAAAGGTGTGATTTCAAATGTGTTTAAGACAGATATCTATACTGTGTCATTTTTGTCTGTTTTAAAACTGTGTTCTTCGTATTTTTAACAGCCCAGTGGCGGCTCTGGCACACGGGCTCATCCTTGGGCTTAGCCCGAGTCTTCGATTACGATTTATATCTGAGAACACGAGCTTGCTTGCTTTGTTTATTTGTCCCACCACCCAAGGGCCGGTCCCACTTCACTAAGTTGTTAACTCGGGATCTTTTCATTAGGCCTTGTCACTGTTCATATATTTTCGTTACTCCATCATCATTTTGAAAGCCCCTCTCACCCATGGACGCTCCCTTAGCTTTGTGCATGTTGTATTTGTGTACTTATTGTGAATGAATTTTGTGTAAGATTAAAAACAACTAGTTACATTGATGTGATCAAGTCAGTGTAGCGTAGACCGATAGGGTGTAGTGTAGATAGGGGTCGTTGAGGGCTTATAAAACATTGCTTAAAATTGCTTAAACATCCTGATAAAAGTTGATGACGTCATATTTCAATGCTTGTGACATCAGAGTTGCCAATTCAAACAATATAAATTTTCTATACATTTTTAACGATTACTTGTGCCGCCCGACTTTGAAAATGGTTCCTCCACCCATGGCAGACGTGTTTTCAACTTAGTAGCGCCCTCAGGATAAAATAACTGTTATCAGCCAAAGCTTATTTCGGTTTCCTTGAGACAAATGTTCCAATGACAATTATTTTTTTATCAGCCAATACCAAAGTCAGCTTCTTAATTACGGAGTAGGAAAATAGTAGCCACAGTTCTAAATTTTATTCACTGGGCCAAAACATCTTTTCTCTTTGCACAGTCTTTGGTAATTGCGAAACTGCTTTCACATAAATATTTGCAGCATTGTTTTCAAAAATTTTTTTCAAATTTTCTCTTTTCGATCTTGCAGGCGTCAAACCCTGAATACCAAGGATGTATGAGCAACAAGTTTGTGCAGATCATGATTGTAGCTCTGGTTGTGATAATGGCTTTCAGGTAAACTATCGCTTTCTTACTAAATACAAAAATTGCTTGTCAATTGTTTTGACTTCGCCAAATGGACACTTACCAAAATCACTCTATATTTCCTTTTTGTTCATGAACGATACTATCCGTTCTAACAAAAAACATGCAACAAGTAAAGAGTAAAATTCATTTTAACCGTTGGTGGTTGCGTTGTTGTTTCTTGAGCGGCTTCGCAGGAGTTCCATGTTTCAACTTTTTTGAACCTAGAAACCGTTCTTTGGTAATTAAACAAAATTTTTTTCTTTCTTGGAATTTTCAACGAATCATCAACTGCTGCGAATTCATTTCACCAAATTTCTATGTTTTTGGAACAATCAGCGTGATGACAATGGCTGCTTTGTATATCCTTGAACTAAAGTCAAATGAGAAAGGGAGCAGGTAAGAAAAAACGAATCCTTCAACCTATTTTGCATGTTTCTGGTCTAAGAGTATTTACAAATGAAATTCACATTTAAAATTTACTATCGGCTGCATGAACTCTTTAGAGGTTCAGTACAAAGGGTCAGCGCACGTTTTTCATTTAGTTGAGTGATTTCGGTTCCCAGTCCAATCACACCTTACCTTTGCAAAACAATACTTTCTGCTTCTTTAGCATTGTGCTGAGCCATGATGAATGGTTGCAATTATAAAGCTTCAAGGGTGTTGCTGCCTTGACTAACAATGCAGCCTCCGTTGCAAAAAAGCAGAGTGTCTCGTGAGTAAACAGCCACTATAGCCTCCTGCACAAGGGGGTGTCCAGCCAGAAACGTTAGGGGGGGGGGCGATTTTAGTAATACAAGGTAGTCAAGTCTTGTTGCGGGTTCACTACTGTAAGAGAGCTAAAGTATACTTCACAACGCTGCTGTGACAAAACAATGGACGGAAAATGGCCTTTTGTCGCGCATGCTGTTTTCCGAATTGTACAAAATCATGGCGAATAAAGCTACTTTCGTCGGTTTAGGGGGCGATCGTCCCAATTGCCCTCCCTTCTGGATCCGTCCCTGCTGCTGCAGACCACTCGTGATACTCTGAAGGAAGTGAAAAGCGAGTGTAATGAAAGTTTATATCATTTTAAGTGTACTTGTTCAAATTATTTTATTCATCTTTATGGTTTCAGCGACAACCAGCTCAGCCAAGGAAATTCCAACAAAAACGGAACAGTGACAACTTTATATGTTGGAACAAGTTTCACTCAGTCACATGTGACCACAACAGAAAAGCCTAGTCGAGGGAGTGGAGACGGTAAATAACATGATCAAAAATTTCGATACACCGTTTCAATCATTTCTTCTTTCATGGTTTCCTCCTGTATGTATCTGCGTGTTCCACATGCAATTTTCACCTAAGTGTCGGCAGAACTGAATCGACTGTGTTCTACGTATCAGTATCACAACCAAGTGTAAGTTTGGATTCCAAGTAAAGCTGACTTATTTATTTATTTCGAATCAATTACCTGTCACATCCCTATACTTAACAGAAAAGCAAAAGTTTAATTGTAACTTCGCTCTAGCTCAGGGTTTCCCAAACTCTCTCTGTCCATGAACCCCTTCAGCATTTCGATAGATGAGCACGAACCCCTTCAGCATTTCGATAGATGAGCATGCACCCCTTCAGCATTTCGATAGATGAGCATGTACCCCTTCAGCATTTCGATAGATGAGCATGTACCCCTTCAGCATTTCGATAGATAAGCATGTACCCCTTCAGCATTTCGATAGATGGGCATGTACCCCTTCAGTATTTCGATAGATGAGCATGAACCTCTAAACATGGGCGCCGGAATTTTTTTCCATGGAGGGGCCAATAGTGGGTTTTCCAAAGGTGGGCCAAAAATATTTTTGCAGGGGGAGGGGCAAAAAGTGGCAAAATTATATTTCCGCGACTCGAAAAAAAGAAAGCAACCTTCAAAATTGTGACAGGAAAATGTCAAATTTCAAAATCATCGGGCTGCCTTGGTCCCCCTTTCGGCGATCATGCCCCTAAAAATTCTTATGGCAAAAAGGCTGAGGAAAACAAAATATATTTACCAGTATGCATATAATGATCTTTGAAAATATTCACTGATATTTATTTTAATATTTTAAGCTTTGAACCAGACACGAATTCAATAGAGCACAACCATGCACTATCTGCACAGCACAGATTCATAACTGATTGAAAGATCATAACAGTCACAGAGAGTTTTGTAATGGCGTTGGTGGTAGGACCACAGGATTACAGACACATGTTCGCTAACTCGTAACACTTGATACAACACTACATCCAGAGTTGGACACGAAAATAGCATGTTTGAGAAATAGAGTCCAACCCTGGCTAAGGACTGGTGAAGTACGAATGCGTTGTGGCCTGCACATGCCCTCAAACTAACACCGTAACGTCCGGGCACTCGATCACAAAGTAAAATGCGGTTGTACTGTTTAAAGAATACGGACGAATACCGGTATAAACAATCTGACTGCATCAAAGCGCGCAACCATACATTGTTGGACTTCTTGTATCATTCAGGAAACAGGTAGACCTACATATTTTTTTCAATAGGCCCTCAAAGGTAGGAATGTTACTTTGAACCTGATGACTACTAACACTCTATCACCACGGCAGGTTGTATACAGTCCTGCAAACAAAGTTACAGGTCACACGAAATCTGTGGATGCATGCCTTCCTGAACTATAATCCATAAATTGACCTACAGAAGGAACGAAAAAGTACATTTTCACTGCGTTCGAACATCAGAAAAAAGAAGCTCTCATCGTGCTAGTATATAAATATTGATACTGCGCAGTTGTCTCAGAATGTCTTTGTCATCTGAAAGCTCAATATCTATTACAATCCCCAAATATTTGTAGAGGGAAAGAGCTTTCACCCTTGGTACATCCGGTGTTAGCAACGGATGACAGTGCTTTTTGCGGTCTTAGACTTAGACGTCATACAAACAGTGTTGCTGCAGTTGAAAATAATTTCACGCGCTTCTGCATAACCCTGACACACATCTAGTATTCTTTGCAACCCGCGTACACTTCGAGAAAACACACAAATATCATCAGCAAACATCAAGTAGTTCAAATAAGACCTCACTCATATAACACCCAGCCCAAATGTTGTTTAGTTCAAGAGATAAATCATCTAAATATACAGCAAACAAGTACAGACTCAATACTCTCTCTTGTCTAACCCCATTCGTAACATGAAAGGTTCGGACAAATTCATATGTATAAATAATATTTGAAATGAATAATGTACAAACATATATTTCCCTTCTACTGCTAACCTCAAATGTACCCCTTCGGATAGGCAAATGTACCACTAGGGGTACATGTACCTCAGTTTGGGAACCCCTGCTCTAGCTAAACTGGTGAAAATGCACAAATACATCAAACAAACTTAATGGATTGAGGCAAAATTTTTGCAAAGTATTCATTCGGTATCTCCAGCATACAAAGCGATTAACTGTTTCTTCCGAGACGCAGAGATTTCTTTTCCTCTCGTAAGCAACCTTTCGATCCAATATTCGTGCAAATGTGTGACAAGCCAAAAATAAGTTGACGTGAATTTTATGATTGCTTCCTACATTCTGAAACATCAACAGTTCGTCAGATGTCCAGTGACAGATTATCAAGAACGGAGGTTGACAATGAAACTTGATAGCGATTTCACGAAAATTTAGTCATTTCTGTCAGCTTACCAACAATCGTGCTCATTCAGAAATAGTCTCAAACAATGCAGGTGATCAATCCAAAGTAAATTTACTCTCAACTAAAGTGACTTCAATTAATGTGCTCTTGAAGAAACTGCTTTCTACCGACCTGGTCACAAGTAACTGGTTAGAACTTTCCATTACATGATATGTCCCAGTTGACGTGATATTATGTACACTGTGTGCACTAATCATCTATTTTACTTCTTCAGCTCCCCCGATCATCTACTGCCCAAGAACCAACTCCAAGTGCTTTCTCGGAAACGTAAGTTTTTCCCCCAAGTTTAGAAATTTCTAAAGTGTGAAGTTCGCTGGACAGTTCGAAGATTTTTTGTCGGAAAACAAGTTTTAAATGCTTCCGTGGTTTAAACGAAACACTTTCTTGTGGTGTTGTGGCAGAAAGGGGACGAAAAACATTGTCCAAATTGTCCCATAAAGAAACATGATAGCGCGATACATAGCTTCACCTTTACAGATGAAGTGGTTGCTGCATACTGCACCTGGAGTAGACTCTATGCCAGGTATCTACTACGCAAATGTGCCCACAGAAAAGCCTTCTCGTGGCGCCCCCTGAAATCGCTATAGTTGCTGCATAAATAGCGCGACTTCTCTAGACAACGGTATAATTGGGACAGCAACCAACACGAAATGCGCAAAATTAATCAAAACCATCGCGCATCGGTCGTCGCGCGCGTCACCAAGAACCGCACTCGAGCTTTAGGCAGAGGGGCCGCTTCGAAAAATTCGCGACAGTTATCAGCTATCCATGAATGAAAGCCCCAAGTTGCGCCCGCTGCACATCTGGGGAGGAAAATAGGACTAGTTCAGAGTGCTTTTACTCTGGGAGACTTGAAAGCCGCGTGTAAACAGCAATCTTGCCATAAGCTGGTGATTGGAAACTAGAACATCACTTCACTCACAGGGAAAGAACACGAACAGGTCGAGGAAGCCAAACGATTTTCCTGGATGTTGCTGGCATCTCTTCGAAGCGTTGTGGCTTTAACACTGTTGAGCTTCACGATGGTTGGAAAGTATTCTACTCCGGCGTTGAGCCAGCACAGTTTGCTCGGGCTGGAGTGGGTTTACTTGAAAGCCCTTTGCTGGCTAACTGTGTTGATGAATGATTACCACTGGGAGAAAGGCTGTGCATGTTGAGGTTGAAGCTGTTGGGCCGCTGCCTGTNTTTGATACAAGCATACGGCTCAAACTCAAGAGAAGCGTGCCCGGAATTCGTGGGGAAACTAGTGATGCCCTGGGAGAGACCTAACGAATCCAAGATCCATTTGGGAGACTTCAATGTACAACCGGGTTCCTCGTGAAAAGCTTTGGGGAGCGTTGAGGGAGTACGATGTTGATGGCCGCCTGTTACTGGCCGTCAAGTCACTGTATTCCTGCTCAGAAGTTTGTGTCCTTGTCGGGGAGTTAAATCACAATTGTTCATCGTTGGTGTTGGACTCCGACAAGGGTGTATGCTATCATCACTCCTCTTCGCAGTCTACAATACAATGATTGGATAGACAGTCTTGGATAGACACAGCCGAGTCGAGGAGGTGGTCACAGTTGGTAGCTTCAAGTTCAAACGTCTACTTTTGCGGACGATTAGGTACTACCAGCATCTTCTCTGGGCCAAATCCCTGAAAATCCGGGCGAAAATCGCGCCCAACGTTGTTTGACTTCACAAAACGGCAACCAGTGGTTGCAGAAAAACACATCNAGACCTTTTTATGGACATCACACCAAAAAAAGGTATTCATGATTTTGTGGGAAAAATTTATTGGCAAAAGCGCCCAGAAACTTTTTGGGCAAGTTTGAGGAAATTCGGGCAAAAGTCCTTCGCACCCCCAAAAATTTGCCTGCTCCGACACCTGTGCTTGGTCCCGTCATGGCGTGGAGTCAGCAGAACAATCTGAACTTTCTGTTCACTGTGAGGTATTTTGAGTCCTCCTAGGGCTGTTGTCCCGCGACCTTCTCCAAAGGTAAAGCGGGTATGAAAATTAATTAAAAGTGAAAATTAATTAATAGTGAAAATAGGTCACCTTCTAATGCACCGGGTAGGAAATGAGTTTCGTATGCACTAGCAAGTTGTTTGAATGCTTTTTAGTTGCTGCAGCGTATTATTGGAAAATATTTGCTTGATCAATAAATGAATCATCTGCCATCGTTCGCTTAACTTTCACCTTTTCTGAAATACGAAAAAAATTTCCGAAAGTTTTAGAAAACCGTTAAATGTTTGTTAAGTTTCCAACCCCCCGAAATTAATTTAATCTTTCTCTGAATATTATTCAGGAAAAAGTTAAAGCTTGTTTCAATTGTTGAGAACTGCCGTGTTGTTTTTGCAGTCGTTTTGCTGCTCTGGTCAACCAGGAGGAAGCCCCATAGAAGTGCCAGTCTGTTCAAGGACAGTAAACGAAGGTATGGACTATTTCACCCAGTTAATCAGCGGTATCACAACGAAAACAATTCATGGACCAACTGACAAAGAGCAATCACATTCGGGATCAATCCAAAAAGTAGAAAAAACAGCAACAAAAACGAAAGAAACATCTACATCAACAACACCTTCTGTCACAGCTATTCACAATGCGACTGGTTCTGCAAAAAAAGTTCCAAGTCCTCGAAGTAAGTTTCGTAAATAGTTTTGAAGATGTTACACTGAAAAATGAAATTTTGTGCCTATAAATACTTTGGCTTGAGATGAAGATTGTTCTAGATCAAAACGTGTACCTATTAGAGTCCTGCGCGGGGCGGGTTGCGGGCACCCGCATTTGCGGGGCGGGTGCGGGAACCCCCACTGCTTTGCGTGCGGGTGCGGGTTGAAC
>JGI24022J15233_10005194_pt1 | contig 13723 bp, 8 predicted proteins | sample Ectturendosymbi2_FD_15233 | JGI IMG/M metagenome (IMG submission 15233) | reverse complement strand
GCTGTCACCAAGGCCAATGTTTTACTGACCGATGCTCACATCTGCTCAAGTGTTTGTCGCACTAAAGCGCTGTAGCTCGTACTGGCAGGATATTTCACAGGCCTACCCGTATACCGTCTTCTAATTATTTGTTTTGATGAGACAAACACCGCAGAGTTTCAATATTTCAATATTTTTAGCCTACCAGTTTTACTGTCTCAACCAATATACCCGCTGCGTCGATCCTGAAACTGCTTTTCACGTTTTTGGACGGGGTCAGAACATTTACTTTCGGAGTGCTATCCTTCGCAGCCGCATGACTTGTTTGCTGAACAAACTTTTAAGGCTGCTGACAGAAAAACATTCGTTGAAAGCTTCTTATTTCTTTAGAAAGTCAATCGTCAGCCTTTTTAGTCAGAGAAACCGCTCGTTCTTTCTTGCTGTGTACGTTGTCACTGCCCCTCAGGACATTAATGACATCTATGCTGCATGAGAAATTGTTGTGAATGTATGTTTTTTTTTAAAAACATTATCATTATTCGTCTTTGCACCTTAGGCTTCAGACAATCTCTCGCAGTGTTTACCTCTTCAAGACTGCGGACGTCACACGCTCCGTGTTTCGTTTTTATTCTGGCAATCGTCGATGTACCTGTTTAAAGAGACAAAACATTTAAGAGATTTCCTTGCACTTTGTGACAACATTGTATATTGGCATTCATGTCCCGTACGGCTTTCCTAAATTCCCTTGGTTACCACGTGTGTTGTTTAACCTCTGCCTTTTATGACAAAATGTTGATCTCTTTGAGTTTTTAAATTGTTGAGAACAGAGACTCAAAGTAGTATTTTTTAACTGTTCCATAACCAGCAAGATTTGAGAAAAAGTGATCTTCACTTCCTTTCAAGCGCTGGTTTACAACTTGCACGGAACAGTTTTCAAGTTGGAAATCATGACCAAATGTTGATACTCAAATGATAACGATAAAAGCTACTTGAAGCTCGAAGCCTCTAAAGGCCTTCGCAAAACCAGCACCTGCTAAAGGAACTGAAGCAGATTGAATATTCCAAAACAGGAGTACTTGACTGATGGAATCTCCTGTACCTACTTTTCGTAAATTGCGACTAAAGCACCAGATCGATGGTGGGCATCTTTGCAACAGCCGGGCATTATCAAAATGAAACCAACATGAAATTTTTGCAAATCATTTCTAAAAATTTCTACCGTCTTTGATCAAAACTGAAAAAAGTTCATTTTCCGGAAAGCAAATACTTTGGCCAAAAACCCTTAGTTGTACTTCTTTGGGGTAGAAAAGCGGCCCTCAGGAAACCCATGTCACCATCCGTTTCGGTTTCAAGGCCCACAAATGGCAGGTGTAACTGGGCCTCATTCTACTGCACTGGTTCAAACTTGCATGCAAAGTGATCTGTGCTTATATTATCAAGAAAAGAATTTGTTTGTTATAAAAAGAAAAAGATGAGGAAAATTGTCGTATTGAGTCGTCATGGCCTCTGACACGTACCAGCATGCAACATATTGCTCAAGTGTAAACATTCCACGTTTTGCTAAACTAAAGAAGTTTAGGTTCTTAGTAATATTGGCTGATGTTAGAAATTGTTTGACTATGTCACAATTACCAGCTATTCATGCTGTCTTTGACTTCCACATTAAATAACAGTATTTGAAAGTTTTGTATCTAATGTTGTGGAGGCAGAACATTCGTAGTGAGTGGGAAGCATTTATACTCAAAAAACTTGATTCAATCGCGCAGTGATTGGCATCAATGAGTTATGCGTAAAACACCAAGGACACATCTTTAAATTAAAATTTCGAAACGATGCTAGAACAGTCGGTCACGTTGATGGGTTGTATCATCGGTTGTCAGGGTAAGTTTGACCTTTGCTGTATGCAAGGTACATGTGCTTAGAAAGAAACCAAGCATTCCTTACTGTATTTGGTCTGGTACTGCTTTCAAATCGCATGTGGTGTTATCTCCTGCATGCAGGGCGCGGTGTTGAGCTGCAACACGTCTTGTATTCTTGAAAAAAAGTGGTCATTTCATGCCCTATGCTATCACTGCGACGCCATCCCACCCAAAATAGCACCTAAAAGTTCCCTGATGTATTCAACCTGATTTAAAAGTACGTGACTTCCTGTACAAGTCGTGAACTTTTGTCGGCGGTAGGTGGCTCTCTGCTATAAAGAACCGAGTGATGAAGTCTTAAGGGAACATAAGTATGGCAACCAGTTTCGGTTGCCTTCAAAGGAACGTTGCAACAATTAAGAAGGCATCAATTAAAATGTGGCGTAATTCATTTATCGTGAATGTGTTTTAGTTTATTTCCTGGCTTGTTAAATACCAAGGCAGTGCTAAAATTTGGAATTTTTTCATTAAGTTCAATTTTCTGCCAAACATTTTCTTACACTAATTTTTTAGTTAAACTTGATTACTTTCGATTCAGATTTTGCTTTTTCTCTCCAAAACTTACTCCCGTGTTTTCACTTGGGGCAGCTGCATCAGAAACGTTTGGGTTTCGCCGATAATGTAAGCATTTCTTTTTCGAAACGTATAATTTGAATTGTCGATAGTTGTTTTGTTGTTTCTTGCACAACTTTGCAAGACTTCCAAATTTAAGGAAGTTCCAACACCCATAAAAGTCGGCAAACATCGAGACTTGCATTCGCCGTATTGAAGCGTTATACACAATGAGACAACGCCTGTGTGGTTTTCTTTCAAGAACTAAGAATAAGATCGCCTTTAAGAGATTTCCGTTGTAAAGTATTAAGTATTTTTTAGTGTTTTCTTCTACAACAGAAATGCAGGTAAGTTTTATTTTTCAAGCAACAGGTATTGCTTTCTTTTCTCCGGGAAGATTGAAGCACGAAAAGGCATTTTTATTTGCAACCACCGTTTCGATAAGGTAGTCTTACACCTCTGCTTTTGAAAACATGCAAAACGCTACAAAATGTGTGTAAATAACAAGTTCAAGACTTGAATAAAAATACTGTAGTTAATCAGCAACTCTTTTCATATCCATTTCATATCTACTTTTATCAAGATTGCTGCATGTTTCATGATGTTCATGATGAGAATCGAAAGTTTTTGAAAACGCATTGTTGAGCTACTGCTGTGCAGGTGAGATATCGAAGTTGAAAAACTGAAAAGCCTTTTACCTGAACAGATTACAGTCACAGCACCCTCAAGAATTCGTTGCAAAACTTGAACGTGAACGGAAAGAGCCACTTGTTTGAATCAAGGCCACCTAGTGTTTATTTAGGTGGTGTTGTCTGAATGCTAGTGATTTGTTTTTCTCACAGACAGTGACCTTTGGCAAGCTCGCTTAACCGCTGACGCGCTTAGCGTTTTTTCATCGCGCTTTTTTTATCAACACACGCTTTCGATGACGTAGACAAAAACCTGACTGCTGTGTTGCAGCGTGCCAGCGCCAGGCTAATCCATCAATCGTAAAATCTATTGCAAGCACGTGACACCATGCGTGTTTGTAGAAGACGTGAAAAATATTGATTCGAATAATACTGTGGGTGGGAACCCTGGTGTTTGACAGTTATGGAGTGTCATCCTTGCGTTTCATCGCAGTACAACAACTCTTCATTTGCACAGTATTTTGTGTATATGACATTCGACTCATAGTGTCGTTTGTGCTAATAAAGCAAGCAGCTCAGCAGAGCAATGCTAAATTCTTCTGAAAGTTTTTCTTAAAGTTTTGCAAAACAACAGTAAATCTCCTTATCCTTCCAGTCGTGGGCGTCGGAAAGGGGAAAGCACTGGGGGCCTTGCTCCCCAGGATTTTCAAATTTGACATTTTCCTATTACTTATTTAGCAAAAAAGGTAGTTTTTTAGTTTCAAGTGGGTAAAATGAAACTTCGCTACTTTTAGGCCCCCGTCTGGAAAAATCTTTTTGGCTACCCCAGAAAAAATCCACTACTGCCCCCCACCTAGAAAAAATCCTTCCAACGCCCATGGCTCCAGTCTCACGACCTTGCGACACGGAATCAAGAGGTACCTGAAACGAGAAAATATACAGTGCTTCCTCGATTATCTAATCTAGTTGCGGCAATATTTTTAGATATCTGAGCGGATAATCAAAAAAAACGGATTATTGAATACTTATATTTACAGCAAGTGAAAGAAACAGCAACAAAGAAAAACATCGCACATCTATGGTTTGAAAATTGATAGGAATTCAATAATTTGCTGTTAAATTTCCGATTTAATTGTTATCAGTTGCAAAAGGAGATCTGCTAAAAACGAATCAATTTGGGAGTGTTTTCGGCAGCAAATTGCGCAGTCGTACCAATGTTGAAGGCGACCGGATAATCGAATGCCGGTTGAACGAGGTGGGGATACGAGGAAGCACTGTTTTACAAAGCACCGCAAATATTACGCTGACATGCTTTCAGCACGTGTACGCGCAAATCTTAAATTTCGCTTTTGATACTGGTAGGAGTGGTTGACAAGGTTTGCAAAATATGCGTCTGGGCGAATACGAGCATTGTTGAAATAAAGCAGAACGGAAGTTTCGGCCAAATGAGATTATCAATTTTCCGCCTCTAACTGAACAAGCAAATCTCCTATCAGTCAGTGAAAAGTTTTTGTCCCAAAACTATTTTGTTTGCAGTGCAAAACGCAAGAGCAAGTAATGGTGTTTGTCAGAAATCTATTTTTCTGTTTTCAGATTAAAATGATTTTTACGGCAAACAAAAACAACAAAAGCATTTGAATCTAAGAGCACAGTTGCCAATGCAAATCTCGCTCTCACATCTGTGGCAATCCTAAGGGAAATGTAATGAAACAATTGTTCTCGCTTTTAAACAATGTTTGTGAGAATGCTGCATATATTTTAGCTTGCTTATAATGAGAAACTGACCTCTAGTCCGCACGCATCGGACACTTTACAGCGATCAATTCATCCGGATTCACTGACAAATTTCGAACGTCATCAATGGCCTCACTTCAGCAGTTGCCTGTCAAGGTCTACTATAGGCGATTGTGACGCATGAAAGGGCATCGGTGTCATTCTGTTGTTTTCCATTGACGCTGTCTTTTGCTGAAGATGAATGACAGGTAGACTGCTGATGCGATGCCATCGTGCAGGTGCATGTTTACAAGTAAAACATCAAAGACTCCCTCATGACTTAACATCAAACAGCATCTTGCTGTCTGGCCACTGCACTGCTCATACTCAACGTGCGCGCAAGCCATCAGCAATGCTACGAGAAACTGTCAATCAAGCTGCGTTGCGTTAATCTCCACATTAAAAAGTGACAGAGCTCTTGAAACACGCTTGCTGCTACAAATATGTTTTTAAAAGGCTAGGAAATTTGCGTGTGGCCCAAAATTATTTTCAGATGCCTGGTCAGCAACAAAACAGCATCGTGTTCAGTCATGCCTGAGGAACTTAGATTTTTGAAAAGGCTTGGGTAAACAGCGTGTTTTGCGTGAGGGAATTTCGAGTATTGTGACTGGTGTCTTCATCATGAGCAAAAATGTGCAAAAGTGGACATATTTGAAGCTGTACTGAATTTTGACGCTAATGTGTTCGTGACTGCAAATTGAAAACTTATTCAAAGCGAGCAAGCTGTATCTCCGAAGTATAAAGCAGAAGAGCTTTGAATGATTGTCACGACTTGATTTCTGAGGTTTTTTAACACGTGGTACGGGTTTGTCAGACTTAACCGAATGAAGTCTTGCATTTTGCTCAAAAAGTTATTCCTTCCAAGTTGTGGAGGATTTGCATGACAGAATTGTTTTTGTGCATGCGATTTAAAACGGTACGGACATGAATCATTTACATTAAAAATGAGAGGTGAAGTAAAACTTGTGAATCCTTTCAGGCCAAAATTATATGAAATGCTCATAATTTTAGTCTTTACACGTTTCCCACTGCCTACTTTATACCTTGTTTCCAAATCTGTTTTGCGGTTGACTTTGACTCGTAATGTTGTTCAGCGTAACATTCTTCAGGATGTTTCATCTACACTACCTTCGCAGTATGTGGCATCAGTTATTTTTCTGCTTCTGTAATACGCGTTTATTTTGAAAAGGCAAACACGTTTAGGTTGTTACTTTGTGCTGGTGGTGTGCTGTAAACATTGGGAATTTAGTTTTGTTCCCACTGGCAAGCATGGTTTACGTCATATAACAGGCTACGTAGAATTGCCGTTCCGATTTTAATGACAGATTGTGAAAAATACTGCTCGTTAGAAAGCTGATCTACAATCTTTTGACTTATCGCTGCAGCAGAAAGATCAACTGTTTGGCGAGTATTAGAAAGAGTTTGTGCAAACTTACAGTCTGCTTCATTACGTCAAACAGATTAGGGGCACCCTGGGAATCTGTTTAACCAGAACATTTGTTTCCACGTCACTGATATTGCCGCTACGTAGATCACAAGCGTGGTAACCCACGATCACCCAGCACCGATAGTTTAACTATGAATTCTTTGTAGGTTTCAAGATTTGTGGTGATATTTTACCAACGTTTTTTTTTAGATCGTGGATTAAAATGGCACAGAAAACATGTTTAAACGTCTGAAAATGTCATTCCTCAGGACGTAGAGTTTTTTGTGACGGGTTATCAAAGACGTCAGCAAAGTTGTTAGAAACAAGCAATTCTTGAGATTATTTACTTTTCATCACACGTTTGCGGCAATATGTTTTGACTGTTTTTATCAAGACCAGCAGCATACAAATAACATTTCTGATTTGACTGTTACCAAAATATGGTAACTAAAAGAGATTAAAACAATTATCTCTTTCCAAGCATCTACAAACTACACCAAACTTTTTGGTTTGACACCATGCTTTCTTTTTTATCGAAAAATCTATGACGTTTCCTTTCAAACGCAATCGAAGTGCCCCCAAGTGGCGGCAACGCCATAAACATCAAGGCTTATTCCTCATGAACTAGGTTGTCGATTGATGTAGTATAACTATTGAATGAAACAATCTTAAGAAAATTTCTGCATTTTATCCGTTGCTATACGTGGGTGGAAGTAAAACAAAAAAATTTTAAGAGTAAAGTAAGTCATATAGGCTGTAGGCAAACTCAAACCAGCTTTTAGAAATTGCAAAACTCGTATCATTCATCGACACAAGCAGTCCAGTCATGCAATCTGTTGTTTATCAGTGAACTAAAGATAAAACTGCAAATCCGAAGAATCGATGGCATTTTTCCCAACTGCCATCACTTGCTTGCTAACGTAGTGAGTCATTCCAGTACCTGTATTCGAAAACAAGCTGAGTTACGCGGTATCTGTGAGCAACAGAGGACAGTTTGCCAATTTTCAAAACAATCTCTGACCTGGTGTGTTTGAAAGGAACATACCGCCTTCGTCGAAAATGCTGTACACCTCGAGTCATTGTGTAAATTTTGCGCTGGACACACAGCTAATCAATCATTCTTGCAAGAGACGTTTGATATGGACTTTTCTTTCGAAGGTGTTACCTGGCGAATAAGGGAGAATTGTAGAAAACGCGCGGCAAAAAACTAAGGTTTCTGAAACCTAAAACTTGCTCTTTTTCATGGGTATAACTCCTTTTACCCTAATGCTACTATTGTGCTCACCAAATCGTATTTTGCTTGTCAGGGGTATGATACGTGAGAACCTCCTATCGCTTGTAAAAATCAGAAATTCAGATATATCATGCTCGGAAGTCAGAACTTGATACCATACGCGCTGAACAGTCATCTATAATACTTTATTTCAAGCCATCTCAGAAGGTACTTCGCGAGCGATGTGGAGCGTTGTTGCACTTGGAAGCCAAGCAGGGGCTGAGGGAAATGCAACGGTAAGGCACAGGANCTTAACCAAAGTAGCCTGCCTTCATCCTGCCGTAAGTTTCAACACCGAAGCGGAAATTTGCTGAGTCATGACTTATAGCAAATTAACTTCAATGGATCTGTCATACTTATTTGAAATCACAAAATCAGTTTCAAACCTTGACTGTTTTAGGTGCGGAACAAGGGCTATTGGACAGCCCATTAGCAATAGGTACCCGTCTGCTGGAAATAGGTAATGACTTTTTTAATCTTTCGATGAAGTGGCTCGGGATTTTTTTATTTTCTTCATCAACACATACCGGATGACCATGCTACTTTAAAACCTAACTTTAAAATGCCTCCCATCAAAATTTTTCGCTTCTTTGATTCATTGTGTAAACTAAACTTTTCGAATTAAAACAAACAAAAAGTCGATTTTACCTGTGATGCGTGCCAAAAAGTTCACGGAAAAAAGGTCAGGAAACTCTGCGTTTGAGCTCCCTATTTAATGTGTCCGCCATGGATTTGCATAACAGCAAACAGGCATTATACCGAATATCCGAAAGCATCTGCTTGCTCAGTACTGGGCAATTCTCCAGCGGATTACGTTATGTAGTCGGAAACTTTCCTTCAAGGGGATATCCAGAATTTAGATCAAAAAATCAGCTGATTTGGCAGTTCATGTTGGGTTCTTGGTGAAAACCATTGTTTTCATACCTATGAAGGATTTAGTATGAGCAACAAATTGGGCTAGACCCAATGGACATTTGTGATGAAGTTCTACGCTTTTGATTCTAGTGCATTTGTCACAGTATGCTTCTTTNGAAAGCATTTGTATCCCATTCAGCTAAANTGGGAGCTTGCGTGAGTTAATGAGAGAAAGCCACTGAGAANATGNGATGCTATTTTTGATGGCGAATGTGATAGACACTGCAANCAATCTGAAAAACGACAAGAAAACTGTTTGACACTTTTATGCAGTGTTGGAGCTCACAAACGACTGTGCAGACAACTTCCTGCCACATGTTCTTGTGCATTGTGACAAGACAGGCAGACTTTTNTTTCGCGCATTGCGATCCTCAGGTTATTTCTATCAAGTGATGGCAGCAAGCTGGTTAGAAATTAAAAAGCTGCACCTATTCTCTCTGCGGCATGCGACGAAACCGAACACCNAAATGCTGATGGTTCTGGGACATATTTTTCCAGCACACAAAGCGGTTAAAGCAAAGGAATCGGTTAGGAATGATCGTATTTTACTGTATTTGTGACGTATTTCCGCTGTTGCGGTTGCGGTACATGACCGAGCATGCAGGCTAGAACGTAGCAGAGGCGGATCGATGGTAGCTTACAATCACGTGACAAAAACCCGAGCTCCGTTGTGTTCATTTGCAAAATTGTTCCATGCACCTCCTAAACCGCAATTAATGCGTCTTGATTCAAGGGTTGGCCTTCGTTGGTAAGATATATTACGGGCTGCGTTGCTGCTACCAGATGGCAGCTAGCACTGTGGAACATCACAATGTCAACAGCAATAGCTACGTTGGCCAGGCTCATTTGGCAAGACTTGTTGTTTAGCGCTACGACAGGCTACGTATTGCGAGCTACGTCGTATTGTATCTACTCAGTGAATTAAATATGTACTCCTTTTTAATGAATACGGCAAAGTCTTTACACATCTTTATTTTCCGCCAAACACTGTATGCTTAACAGGGTGAGGCAGCATTAGTAGGGAATTATCGTCAAGGAAAATGTAGTCTACATTTTCTGAAAACAAGCTAAGGAGACTAACCAAAAGTGGCTGACTCTGCTGCTATAAACTTACTATAACGCGTGGCTGGCATTTTGACTGGGTGACAAAGTGGAAATGATGCAGACAAGCAGTAAACACGCCTGAGGAATTTGTCTAAATCCTAGCAAACATAGCTTGTACTTTTGAAGTAATATCAGTGTTTTTTATCGTCACCCATCGTCTGCGCTTGCGATGACGTTTTCCATGAAGGGGCGACTTGTTTGTGGTGACGTCACTCCTAATCAGCGTGTGCTTCAACAGGAGGCGTAAAACAATTGAAAGGAAATTCAGTCAAAGGGCAGCTGGTATTTATAGCGGAGCAAGACTGCAAACCTTGTTAGATTAAGAGCTTTCCCTTCGTGACCGATTAAATTGTTTCATGAAGTCTGTGAGAATTAGGTTGAGAAAGGATGTAGTCTACAAACCATATGCACCACAAAATATTTTACGGACTGAAACATGGTTGTGATTTCAGGTACAGCTCAATTACAGCAAGCTGTGAAATCGTGTTTGGCAGTGTCCATACATTTTTGCTGTTGTTTGCAGGTGTTTGTATTTTGCATTTTTTGTAAAGACTATATGTGGAATGATGAATGAAGATACCTCCTATATAAGTCCCGTCACTTGGTGCCTCGCCTCGGCCCTTTTGGTCGTTTCACTCACTAGCATGTTCAAACGTCGTGGGTCACGCGATAATTGCTCGGAACGTCAACTCCCGCCAGGGCCAAGTGGTTACCCAGTGGTTGGAACGTTCCCCAGCTTTTTGAAAGCTCCAGCTCATGAGGTTTTACACGGTAAATGCAATTTTTCCATTTTTTAATTTAACGGAAACCACAATACCAGACTGGTGATATGGACCTTGTGTTTGAGCCAAACACGTAAACCGAAAAATCATGAAAGTATTTAAAATTCCTGATAAAACAGGCAGAAAGCTTGAGCAAGAATCACTTCAGATGTATTCTCAAATTTGAGTTGTACAACTTAGGGATAAAAACTCTGCGGTTGGAATGGATCACCTGATGGTTATACTCGCAATCGTTAGTATTTGCCTCTGTCGTAGACACAATCGCCCGGTCTAAGCGAAGCAACGTTGCCTTTCCCCACGTTTTGCATGTTACAAAACGCGTCACTACTGTAATAATCTGGAAAATATGCGCTTCCGTGCAGCTTTAATCGCTGTACGCTTCTGCAGCTTGGCACCATTTTGCCAGTGCCGCACGGCGTAGTTTGGCTGAGGCAGGCAAGATGGGAGTTTCCGCTCGGTACAAACATTTCTTGTTTTGCGCTGTTCTATGTCATTTGCTGGCAGCTGTTTTGGCGAAGCAATCAAGTGACCAATCTGTTCTTTTTTGTCAAAATTACAAAAATCAGCTTCGAACAAAGAAGTTTTCTGATAAATCAGACAAAAAGATCGTGTGAATGGAAGTCGTGCCGGTTATGAATGCAGGCCCGGANGGGCATTTCGTTAGTTTGTCGTTAGTGCAAATCGTGCCTTAATATTTTTAATAACAGTTACCAAAATTTGTGCTGTTCGAATAGTNGTCTTGTAGACCTTACAGTCGTTCCGCCAGTGCTCGTGTGNTCTCTAATGATGGAAGGATGGTAATTGCCAAATAAAATAAAATGGCACACGTCTCTGGGTTTCATACTTTGTGTTTCCTTTGTCTCGCTAATCTCTAAGAAATTAAACATTGCTGAAAGGCGAAACCTTAACGTAGAGGACCGATTTTTTGTAATTGTGCATTGACTCTCATCGATATCCCGTTTATTGACAAAGCGTTGAATACAGTGAACACCACCCCGCAACGCAACAAATCGATTGCTAATGAGCCACAGACAGTCAAGGCCATAACTGTCGATGGTGGCAATAGTGGTAATGTCATTAACGTTTTTACAGAATGGACAAAGCGGTACGGCAAAATTGTCAGATACAAACTGTTTCAAGGGGAAACTGTGGTGTTGGGTGATTTGGAAACAATAAAAGAATCTTTCATAACGAATTCACCAGATGTTGACAGCAGATGCCAATGGAGAGAGTGCTTCACCAAGATGTTCCGAGGTGAGAGGTCCATAGTAGGGAAGTTTTTACAACCTATTAAACTCACAAAATGTGAGTAACTTTGTGACTTGCACAAATGAAGAGAGCGACTCACTGTGGTCAAATGTACAGGGATGAATCACCTCAAAAAATAAAGTTGAAACCTTTGCGCAGAAGTGGTAAAAATACACAAGTCATTGTAAAGTGGTTTATTGCTTAGCAAAACTGCATTGTTTTTTATGTAGGCTTAATAGACTGACATATTTAAAAGAATACTGAAATGAGAGACAGGAAATCAGAAGGCAATGAACGGATTTGTAATTTTGATCTATTATTTTTAATCAATTAATTTATCCTAAAAGAGTATGAGGCAAACATCCATCAAAAGTGCATCTCTTTCATCAACAAAAACCATGTTTACTGAAACTGCTTTCTAATGCAACAACAACGTATCAAATAAATGCAGTTAAAAATTACAGTTTAACGGTTGCATAACTTGTTTTTTCTCTTTGCGTGTTTTCGAAAATATTATTACTTGAACGGTTCGAACTAAACTGATTCACTCACAATGAACATAGACTGAAACACATTTAGACCCAAGAAACTAATTCCATTTAATCCGACTAGTCTATATTGCTGAAACAGTCCATTGGCTCATCCACGGCATAATTTATGTTTTTTATTCTCAGGCTTGTCATCTCTGCCTTATTGCGAAAAATGGGTAAACACCAGACGGCGTACTTTGACCATTCTTCGAGATTTCGGAATGGGAAAGAGCTTCCTGGAAAACAAAATCGTTGAAGAAAGTGAGTAAGCTGCTCGTTCTTTTTTGCTCAAATGCAAACACGGAAAAACTTGTCAAACAGGAATTTGCCCTTCCCAAAAAGTCTTGCGCGACTTGAAACGCAGAAAAGTTATTTTTGTCACCGTGGTAAGATTTATAAAGAAAAATTATCGTCAACAAAACTATTTCCAACATCAAAAAAAATGCTCATACCTTGGACCATCTTGAGTATCTCAATCTTTTGTATTTTCAAAATATTTGAGTTGTTTTCCACCTGCTGTGGACAGTAACTGGAAAAATGCAGTCATTTGTAACGTTCGCAGCAAAGCTAAGAATCTGCATAATGGCAACATATTTTTTTTCAGATAACGAGCTGCTAGAGCGCCTTGTGCAAGCCAGCGACAATGGAAAGAAGAATTTTAACCCCCGCGACATGATACGTAGAGCTCCGATGAACACTATTTACTCCATTATGTTTGGGAAAAGGTGAAATTCTGTGTGGCCTGAACTTCATTCCGCGTTTTGTGTTGTTGCATAAGATGCACGCAAAGTGCTATAGGGAATTTGCATCACAATAAAATAGGTATGAACTTTGCTATGAATAAACTACGCCGAAACATCTTGAATTTGTTGCTGATTTTAAATCACGTCAGTGTTTGCGCAGCAATATTATGCACGTTCTGTCCAGGGAAACCGCCTTGTTAAGTTAAATTCAGGTTTTCGTTAAAACAATGAAACGTGGTTATGTAAACGTGAAGTGTATTCCTACAGCAGTAAAAGTGATTTCACTTTCATCTTCACAAAAGCGTCAGGTAGTTTCCCGAGTTTTTGCAACTTAAGAAGGGCAGTGGGTGACAGCTTAGACAAAAATGCTAGTTAGTAATTCATTGTGCAGTGTCAACTTAATGTTGCCGTGTCTTTTTAAACATGTAGACTGTTTTCTACATACTAGTGCTTGATATCCTGATATGCTCGGCAACATTCTGAATTTACAGCACAAAGAAAGCGGGTGATTTAAATGCAGTGTGTGGAAACAAAGGCAAAAACGGATGCATGATCATTAGTTATTTTGTGGAAAGTTTGATTCCCACAAAAGTGCGGTTGGTCTTAAAATAGTTTCCAAGCTGAACGACAGAGCGCACTAGTGGAAAAAAACAAAATTCTAGCCAAAGTAGACGAGTTAAATCTCGGCACTTGCATGAGTTTTCATCGCAAGACTTCCAAACATTTAGTGAATTACTGCAAAAACAAGCTGGCACTGCATCCAGTACATCATGACCGTGGTTGCCGCAGCAAACGTGACTCAGGAAATGTTTCCATTCCTTGAGCAAGCGGTTGCGGCCGCAACTTGTCC
>JGI24022J15233_10005193_pt1 | contig 13723 bp, 8 predicted proteins | sample Ectturendosymbi2_FD_15233 | JGI IMG/M metagenome (IMG submission 15233) | reverse complement strand
GAGGTCGACAGTACCGCTCCCACAGGAGTCGCCGGAAGGTAGTGACTCAAGCCAGCCCAGTGTAGAGCCCGCTCGACTGCCTATCGGGACTTTTTCTTCAAGAGCGTTTAAGCATGCATACGAGGAGAGTATTTTGCGCAAACTGCCAACCCAACTGCTGCAGCTGTTCACTGGGGCGTAGCGTCGACGCGTCAGTTTCTCCGTGCAAAGGCCGAGTCTTCGCGATTAGTTCGGTGATGCGCGTAGATATGGAGTTGCGTGACATCAGTCTTTACTTGGGCATTTCAGTGTCACGTCTTCCATCACACGGTACGAGCTCAGTTTCTCTTGATATTGACGTCCAGTGTTTTTTGTTTTTTTTTTCTTTTCTGTATCCCCTACCACAAAATTACAGGCCATCATCGTCTTATTGAGGCGGTCGATGCTGACAACAACCCTGAGCGAAAAAAACGGTGTGTTTTGTGAAACAGGTCAAAAAATTGATCGTCAGAAATAAAACATTTGACACATACTTGTAGTGAAAATCAACTGAAGTCGGATAACTCGAACCTACGCCACAGTGACTTAAAATGCCTACAGCATTGTTTGTACTAAATTGTGTAATAAGTTTTCAAAACATTTTTGCATTGTGTATTTCTGAGGTCCCTAACAGAATATGGTATCGTTGTTTTCGCTTTGAAGAGTGTGGAAATGCATACGTCATACTCTCCTTGTAAAGTAAGGAGTATGAAAAGCCTCCTTCCGCCCTACAATCCTTGTAAGCAGTGTGCCTTACGACTTTTGCTGCATCGATGCCTGCATTGGACAGCTCGGCGTCAGTTTTTCCCTTTATCATTGCTTGGCTAGAGTTTCACAAAAATTCTGAAAAGTAATTTAAAAAGTCATTTAAAGCGCTTGTGCAACAGCATTAATTTTGTTAAAACATTATTTATTGACATTTTGATTAAAAAACACCTTAAAAGTTTTGATTAAAAAAATCTAATAAGATTTAGACTCGTCCCTTTGGCCCCTACCACTAAACCGCCGATTTTTTCGCAAAAAAACAATCGTTTAGCAGCACCTGTTTTGGCAGTAAAGCTTTCTTGTTCAGACAACATTGACTAGTTTTAAGGCAGTGGTTCTCAACCTTTTCTGTCCCATGGACCATCTTTTTCAAAAAATACCCGATGGGCAACTTTGGATAACACGTGTGATTCGTAAAACTGCAAACACAAGAACCTCAGAAATGCCATACATAATTTATTGTGTGGTAAAGGTTACAATCTTCAGGAACTTTTCCCAAGTTCTCTGTAGACCACCAGAAATTCCAGGCGGACCACCGGGACCACGTTGAGAATCACTGGTTTAAGGCTAGCTCTGAATAGAGATAAATCCACGCATATCAGCTAATTTTCCACGTTTTGTTTTTATTACATCCACGCATATCAGCTAATTTTCCACGTTTGGTTTTTATTACGATTTTTTTCGAAGACGTATTTGTCGTTGAAATTTATAAATGTTCACAGCTTTACTAAATTTCATGCTCTTGAAGTTTAACATTTTCCTGAACAATTTATCGTGGTTTTGTTTCGATTGTAAATTTTGTTTGGATGTGGCCCATCAGCAATAATACTTTCTACAAGATCTGGTTATCTAGCGCAGGGTTTCCTCAAACTCAGGGCCATGAACCCCCGTATATGAATCTGTTTTTTTCTCGAACCCCAATCGTATGTCGCATAAATTTCTACCCATCCAGCGCCGAAGGATAATCAAGAACTAAAAATAATGACCCTGAGTAACGTTTTATTGTGCAAAACTGACAACATCAACGTTACGGCTGGAACTACTTTTTATCAGTTATTGCAGCTAATTCCATAGCGAGTCTGGACTTGTATTTTGTCTTCATATTTTGTAAGCTGAAAATGTTTTCTCGCACATGGTAGGTATGGCAAAAATTGTAGTTGTCTCTTGCTAGAGCAATAGATATTCGTCCGCAACACTTACTCAGAATGATGAAAGAGCTGTTAATTGAAACTATTCGTTAAATTTACCTTCGGACGCGCAATGCGAGAATCATTTTAAAAGACATTTGATTGAGAAAATTAGAGATAGCGCAACAACCAAGAATATGATTGCAAAAACTTGTGAAATCATTTAAATTACGAAATCACTACCGTAAGTATTTTTGACAGGGTACATACTGTACAATGTATTTGTTGACTTTTTATTTTTCGCCATATCTTCACGGACCCCAGTTTAGGTAACCTTCACCTATCGAATTGAATTGCTTATGCCGGCCGAGACACGTCGTGGAGGGACCTAGAACTTGTTTGTTATTAAACTTTGTGTGTGAAATACCGACCGGCGCACTGATACTAAGTTCCGTCAGCGCGTTATGCGTGACAGCTCTTCAACACATGATGTGGACCTCGCCACTTTGCAAATTTGTTGGCCAAATAGCCCAGGTTTCAGCTGGTTAATGTTATACGTTTTTCTCGTGTACATTTTGTTTGCGCGGCGTTTTATGGCAGATTTACCGAGTTTAGGCCAAGTTCCCTGGCAGCGTGTTGCCATTTTTGTGGTGTGACACGTAACGCATTTTAATGCGAGCAGTGTTGTCAGCAAAATGCTTGTAAAACTTGGTACTCCTTTTCGTGAAAATACCGAGGTACTATTGTACGAACAAAACGTTAGGTGGAAATCACGTTTCGTTTCTCATTCCAGATCCATGACATCAAATGCAGTTTGATGGCTTTCAAAATTGTTGAAAACGCTGTATTTGCCAACGTTGTGGTTAACCGCACTGTGCACCTGGTCAAAACCGTCGTATGTGAAGGACCATCGTTCGCGGGCATTCTCATTTTCACGTTGTTTAGCAGCGTTAGATTTGAAACTTGTTTCATGGGCGCTCACCCATCACTGGTTATCGATGGCAATTAGACTATTTTAAATTAATATGTCAAGGGTTACCGATAATCAGCAGATTATCTACATTGCCAAAGTAACCATAACAACTTCCATAGAATGTAACTCTTTTAAAAAGTGATAACCAATTATATCAAATTTTTACCACCTTTCAGGAGAAAGAGTTCCGAAAAAGATAAATGAGAAACGCTGCTGTGTTTTTAGGCAAACAGTTGTGTTTCTTTTGTACGTCAGACTTTTGCGTCGAACTTCTACGTTATTTTGAATCTCCTTGGTTTTTATTTTCGCCTGAGTAAGCACATTCACCATCGTCTTCCAAACAGTATCACCACTTGGTGTTATCTTGTTTCGTGACGCTGTAGCTAGCAGCGAAACTGATTTCCCTTCGTAGTTATCTGTCGTGACGAAAACGTGTCCTTGTGACAAAGATCGCTAGTAATGATTTACAAGCCTTGGCAAGAAATTGCCACCAGTGCTGAACGACGAAACTTAGGTACCACTCGTCGTGCTGGATTCGTTTGTTTCTAACCACAGGCCTAACAAGGCTTAACCCATTAATTTCTTGCAAAGTCACTTCAAGCCCGCTCGACGCTTTAGCTTGCAAATGCCAAGTGCAATTTGCGTATTTCCTGGCGAAGTCCATCGTACTACGTTAGGGGAAGCTCAGCGTCTTACGAATAGTGTCAGAAACAGTTGGCTTCAAGAAAGGAGGCAGGCAATGTCTGTTTGTCATGTGTTCTTGAATAATATACAGTTGATCTTAACGACTCTTAACCACATGGTGGCACCCAAGCGTCATTGCGTATGCGCATGTCAACTGTCCTTCGCGTTGGTGCTAATCTCGCCTTTCGTTATTCGACACATATTTTGTACGTGCTTTGAAATGGTTTTATTGAAAGAGATGTTCTTTTCATTGTGACGTCAGCCGCGACAAGAACGGCTGCAGATGATGATACACTTCAAAAACATGTTCGACTCATGATGTCATCTGTGCCGCCCGCGCGGCCGTGTTTGAAGCCTTGCTGCAAAGGACTCCTAACAAGACGCAGGTTTTTTTGTGCAATTTCGTCTCTGAACTTGAAATGATACCTGGTAAATATTGTTTTGATGGCATTTATGTGGTTTGTTACCGACAGATGTTTTCTACCGGATGTACGTTGTGACGCACTTCTGCATACTTGTGTGCAAATCATGATCACTTCTGCGTCTGTGTGATTGTGAAGGTCCTGGTTTATTTTTTGTGTTTTTCTATCATTACCGTTTCGTATTCAATCATCGGTGCATTGTGACGCATTGAGTGAGTACAATTTTTAAGTGTTTTTCTTTCTTGTTTCTAGTATAAGAATTGATCATGTGTTGATTAAAATCGCTTTATTTGTAACAAGCTTTGCACGCAAAAACCGCCTGGACTTGTTGAAGCGCAGGTATGGGAATAGTCGGAAAAAGGAAAGATTTCTGACAACTGCCCTCATGAGGTCAACCTAACCTCACAAAGCTGCGAATGAAGAGAACAGGCGATATCTTTACCCTGTACTTTTGACTAGGCGTATAAACACGAAATTGTGTGGTTTTAACGTTACGGTAGTTCCCGTCACAGATTTTTTTCGTCGAAAAGAGCTAGAATTGGCTTGATAAAAGGATTGTATGCTGCGCAAGATTTTTACTGAAACACCGGGAACCTCTTCCGGAGGAATGCTGTTTCCGGCACTATTTTTGTTAATTTTTCAACAAATTAAGTACACTGTATTGAAGTGCTGACTAAAATTTGAAAGCCGTATCACAAACAACACAACGGAAACCAAATATTTTAAATAAATTCATATTCAACATTTCCCAAACAAACCTGTTTTGAAAGTAAATCTTATAGCGCCGAGTTTCGGAGACATTGCCAGGATCGTTTGATGAACTAAGGGGAGGAAACATGGTCTGCGCTGTCATAGGTCGTCTGTTCTTAATCAAACATGGCTTCGGAAACTCAGTTGTCCGTTTATCGTAAAGTTGTTCGTAGATTAAAAAAGTGTTTGCTGCAGCTATACTTTGACCTGTATTGAAAGTCTGTGCGATACAAGTTGCCACAGCGGCACGTTGGTAGTGGAGTTTTCGGAGGATCACCACACGCTTCATATCTTTTATGAAGTGGTGGCAATAGTCGCTTAATCAACTCCGACTGCAGTTAGAATCTTGAGATCATTGCCGTCGAAAGGGTCCAAGTAGGATTTCAGGCCGTCGGTAGATTTTAGTTGTTGGGGGGTATACAGCCACGTTTCGCAGAAGGCTAACAAAATATCGTCACCTATTTCCATTTGGGGCCACCAGTCGTAAATGAGGACAGAGTCCCCACTGGTACCAGCCATGGAAGACTTAAGCCCAAGTCACAGCGGTAGAGCAGTAGTCGAAGTGGCGTAAAGTGAAACTGCGGAAGATACGATATTAAATTTGTTACGCCGCCACTACTCACAAACTACGTAGTGATGTATAAAAATTTGGTTGTTTTAGGCGCATGCAATGATTTGGACGTATAAAGCACCACGAAACAGCTCATAATACCCTCGAAGTTGTTGCATCTCTCGTTTGAAAAATATCTTCTGGTGTAATTTTAGCACGCAGATAATACACAACACACACGTTTTACTGTTGATCTTTCATTTCTTTGTCGCGAAACTCTTATATGCCGTTTGCTCGGTGTTTCGTTGTCAGGACCGAAGAGATTGTTCAGTGGCAAAATCTCTTCGTGTTTTTCCCACGGGAGAGTTAAAACAGTATATGGAAATATGAAAAGACGCTATAAGAGATTTCTGCTGTTCTTATTTGTAACGTAAAGTCGACTTTGGGTATGAAGTTAAAACCAGGGCAGCGGAGCGCCGAAGCTGGGCATCTTGCCTGGAGCCGGAGCTCATATTAAAAATCAGGAGCCGGAGTTCGGCCATTTGAGAGGTAGCTCCGGGTCCCTTCCCAGATACTAACGGTTTTGCCAAATAGACTTACTTTAGCTAAAACAGTGCTCCACATAGCACACTAAACGCGATTGTTACGATTCAAGACACCAGTCTGCAACAATGGTTCTGCAAGTATTTGATGTTTGTTTGGTCTCAGGCTGTAACATCGTTGCTGGCAGGCGTGGTATAATTTCTTGAACAATGGCTCTCTAACACTGTTCTGAGAGCCGCATGCAGCTCCCAAGCTTCTTTGTGAGGCTCTTAGCAGTCTTTCAGTAACACATCTAGTAGTTTGCGTAACAGCCTTCGTTAGTGCAATAAAACACGTGTCAATTGACTTAAGTCAAAATTTTTAGGGCTGCTCACTAACAAAATTGTAGGTCTGGATTTTTCTCCCTTCAGCGAAATGGTCGAGAACCACTGTTATGCAAGTAAGCATGGGCGCAATTTTGTTGTAAAATGCGGGGGCGACAGTTTAGTGTGAAATCAATGAAGTGATCGGGTCGATGCAGAAGTAAAGTTTTGTAAATGCAGATTTCCAATCTTGTTTATAGAGGTGTTTTAAAAGCAGGACTAATCACGCTAATACACCACTTGGGTTTTATAAGAGCTGTCAGTTGGAGTGCACAAAATGCGGAATCGCATTGGTCGTACGTGCATATCACTCTTATAGTAGAAAACATCTGTTTTCATGCATTTTATAAGAGGTGTGGTTTACAGCGCGATTTGAAGTCTTTTCCAAGTTGCTTAACCTTACAAAGACGATAAATATTTTCTTGCACATTTCCGCTCTTTGTAAAAGCTACAAATCTTTTCAATGCTACTGGGCATCATGCCTGCAACCCCACCCCTACCAAAATCTCCATTGATATCCTCTTACCAGGTGGTGGATGCATCCTTTCGATCTTCCCTTGTTGGCCCCTGCATACGTACCCCATCTAGCCTACAATGTAATTTCTGCATACCTGATCGTTTGGTGACTGTTGCCTTGTGACTTTTTTATGTGATACAACTTGGTTCAGTCTTTCCACAATCAATTTTTCAGGTTGAACATCAGATTCTAATGGATGAAATTACTGTCAAAAGTTCAATTCTAAGAGTTCTACTCGCATAACGACACGAAAATAGATTTAAGATTAAACAGAAATAAAAACGCACAACGGTGAATTGGTAAAAATGTACAAGTTTCTCATGATTAACACAAAAAGAATGTCCAACAAAACTAGGTGTGATCAGGTATTAAGTTTTGGGGGAAATACATTTTTACGGGGACAAGATTTTAGTTTTTACAATAAATGTGGCGAGCACTGCCCCCGAATGCCACCCTTGGCTACGGGCCTGCCTGTTAAGCAATAGTTTCGTACTTGGATGATATTATTGCTGCATTATGTTGTTTGTTAAACTCAAGTAAATCAGATGATTTACGAACCAATGCATTCAGCACAAGCACAAATTGTAAGAGTCACGAAAAAATATATTTTGGTTTTGTCGGTAACCATTGTCGCGACATTACAAGAAGTGAGGATAAATGTATATTTTATCTTTGATTCCTAGTCAAGTCCTTATGTTTTCAGCTATAGGTCAAGATATAGTTAGGGAAATAATTCTCCAACGTTTTGATTGAAATCCTATTTACTAATGGTTGAAAACAGGCTGTTGCAAAACTGCCCATCCTAAAACTTAGTCTCCACAAAAGTGCTGTTTTTGTCTTCGGCAAAAGCTTTGCAGATATTTGCCTGAAAATGTAACTTTCTAACATTATATACACTTAGGTTTACCAGACATCCCGCTTTCACCGGGACAGACCCGGTTTAAAGGCTTTCTCCCGGTTGGTCAACCAAAAGATCCCGGTTAGGCATTCAGTCAGGCAGCATAGCCCTACACGATTATTAGCATGCTATGATTAGTCTATTTAACCAACTTGCTGAAGAATGATGCGTGATCTTGTTTCGTTGTTTTAGATGTAACGGTAATTGATACGTCATTGTAGTGGGTAACTAATCCATTGTAGTGGGTAACTGGTCCAGATTGTTAGCGCATTGGCTAGTTCAGTAAAGTTGGCTAGTAAGAGTGGGTGTTCTTTTTGCAATTATAGGTTATTGAAAGGATTTATTTCGTACCGGAACTTGTTTCATTTCCTTCTAAGTCTCGTTGTTCTGAAGCGTCCCGGTTTTCAATCACACAAATATGGTATGCTTATAAATTTTACGTTGTCTGTTCCTGAATACGTGACAGCTAACGTTACAGCAAAACCAGATACATTTCAACGCGAATCAAATCCATGCTATACTGTGGTCTTTCACATGTGCAGCTGTAAAACTATCATTGTTTTATGAAAATAACCCTTCTAACAGTATACTACACAGGGTAAAATGTCGGACAGAACCAGTAAACCATCTTTCGCGGTCTCTAGAAACTTGGAAAATGCTAAATATCATTTTATTGAAGCTAAAATTGATAAACTAACAGAATCCAGTGATACCACACCAAACTCAGTTTCAACATCAACTCGGCTATGTGTGACATCTAACATGAAAAGCACTTCACCGCGCCAAACTTGGCAAACGTCACTTTTGTTTTTGGAACTTCTCCAAATACAAAACCTGAAGAGAAAAAGTGGGGGGACATGGCATATTATATCACCACACCTTAAAAATTGGAGGAGACACGTCCCCCGTGTCCCCCACCAAATTCCGCCCATGCAAGTAATAAAAACGTTAACTACCACAACTTATTGCTGCCTAGTCAGAATGATCAAACCGGGTCTGTAGTATAGTGTAGCGATCTAAAAAGAATTGAGCTATAATGAGTACGTATGTAATATAATATCCATAGATTTTGTAGCTGTGTAATCAAATCACTACTCATGCTGTTAGCAAGGAGTATGATTAAGATATGATACCATTGCAGATTTAAGCGTGAAATGCACGGCACGCCATTGTAAAGTACGAATTTTTATTAGAAATCATTACACTTGCTAAGAAGGTTTACTAGATTACTGGCAAAGTTCACTAGGAAACACTACGTTTACAAGCAGTGGCATAACATGAAAGTTATAACTAAATGTGAGCGAACTAGCATTGTTTTGCGCAGCAGGACATTATCAGGAGGGTATAAGAAAGCAATGTCAACAAATGTGTACTTTTCTTGAAGTTTTCATCTGTGGAAAAAAATATTATGTAGTCAACAGGGTAACCACTAACCAGTCTTATTTTCTTCTAAACTTTGCAGGTTAAATTGTGCTTTACTTTGCGATTCATCACCGATTATTATGAGTGCAAAAAATGAGAAATCCAAAGTTTTCAGCTATTTTTAAAAAGTTAAAGGTGAATTTCTTGCTAGAAGTCATACTATTTCTTTGAACAAAGGGCTTTTAAATACATCTTCGCATTTGCGTTAATGCAAATGTATGCATGCTTGGAAGAACACATGAGAGAGGTAATCGACTATGTGTTTTGAGCTCTTTGCATAGTTTGCCCGTGCAGCGATGTTAGCTAGAATCGCCAAGACTGCAACAAGAAAAGCATGCAACGAGTGCAAAACACTTGGTCAATTAGGACTGGTCTGTGTTTAAATGCTCGGACACAAATGTACTTTTCCAAACAGTCATTTTCTTGTTTCTGGTCGTAAAAAAACAAAAGGTCCTCAGACATTGACGGCCAGCGACTGCCTTTCTAGAAATTGTTTATATTACTGTTAGAAATTGTTTATAGTCTTGAGTTATGTTTCTGCTAATAATTGTTCTCTGAATCGTCTGAACATGTGATTGCTGTTTTTTCGTTGATTTGCTCATGGTAAGAACGTTGCTTGTAAACAACAACCAGATTAGATTACTCAAAAAGTTTGGTATATTCTCTTATTTTGTGCAGGCTACTTAATGATTCATTTTCCATTCAACTCAAGGCACACCAAGACAATTAAAATATCAATGTGAGAAAACGAACAGAATCCGGAGCCATGAAAAAAGATAGCTCCGGAACTGGAGCCGGAGCAGAGGAGCTACACTCATGAAATCCACGAGCGCCGGAGCTGTATCATTTTTGCGACGGCTGCGCAGCCCGGTAAAAACAGCGGTGTATTCGGTGAGAACGTCGTGTCTCCGCCTCTTTTAAAAGGTGGAACGGCGTTCCTTACTTTATGTGGTGCCAAAATACCGGCGACTTAAATTTTTTTCTGCAGAAAGCATCCCAGCTATGTCGACGGTAAAAAGTCACATCGTATTTTTAATAGAACACACCCAACGCTTCTAGTTTGACACGAGACCACTGAAGAAAAGTATACTTAAACCAGGAAATAGGGCAATGGAAAGTTGCAATCTGTGCATGAACAAACAAAACAAGTGCAAGATTTAATGACTTTTACAAAATCAAATGTGATAAGGGATGTTTTCCTTCTAATATTATTTGATTGTGATGCAAAGGGCTCTGCTTCATTTTCATGTCGACAATTTGCTAACACCGAACAGTTCGACTCAGTAGGAGCTTGGGTCATACAACACCTTAAACGCGTCGCTGGGGTCAAAAAATAACCTTGGAGCTTTATTTATGTTCGAAATTCAATGAAAGCCATGAGACACTATAACCGTAACAAATGAAGAGGAATTGATTTGCGAGATAATTGTTCAAGTGGACACTAACTCACAAGAGTTCTGAGATCAAAAACAGCAAAAAGCCTCTAACAGTGTTGGCAACTATACCCTTCATCATATGCACCTTTTGCAATTGGCTCTTCGAATTACATACATACTAGAGAAATTTTGAGTAAGAGGTTGAATACAACAACCAGGGTTATACAAAACTGTTAAGCTTTTGTGAAACGGGCAAGTCAGTTGTTTGAGATGGTGTCATACAACAGCTATTTAATTGGTGGTGTGCCGGCCCTGATGTAATCCCTCCAGATATCTACTTCCTGGGCTACATTTTGACTTAAACATTTATTGTATAATCTGAGTTTTGCATAGTTTACTGCAATGTTAAAACCCATATAGTTTGGGTTTTCGAGATCATATCGTTTTAATAAATATGTCAAAGGTAAGGTTGATTACTGTATCACTCAATGGAAAGTCTTCCACATTGTATAAAAAATTTACCCATCTTTTGGGTTTTTCGTCACAGAGCTTAAAAATTTCTATAAAATCTCATTGGGCAATTAATCTAAAACTCTGCATGAAACTTGCAGGCTGTTCAGTCGCTTTTTTCCCCAATGTAAAAATTTCATTGAAAATGACTGGTTTTCGCGTAACTTTTCACATTTTATCGCTGCAACGTAGGCAGTTTAACGTTTCTAAACAAGTCTTCTCCAAAATGAAACCGTGCGTTTAATGACGAAGGAATTTGAGGGGCTCACAACCAGCTTTAGACAATGTCAACTGCCTTAAACAAAAACAACAATTCTAAAGCGACGAGAAGCTTTGTTGATATGTGGACAATTCTTTTACACACAGGAATCCCAGTACGAAGCTTTTTGCGCGAGGGATTGACGAATGTACTCTCTTTATTACTGCTGCAAATTGCTTTGCTCTGAGAGAAAAAACGAACTATTTTTACCGCTTTGCTTTCCGCGAACCGGAGAGTCCACAGACTAAACTCGCAGCGTAGCTGTAAAAATTAGGTTCACTGGAGCAGATGAAAGCGCAAGTGAGCCACAGCCTAAAATACTGTACTCCTTTCCTCCTACTTGCCTACCATGAACGATGCTGTTTGCAATTTCCAACCTGTGAACAAGTTTCAACAGTTCCCTGCAAACTTGTTGTCGTCGCTACATCTACCTAACGACACGGTGTTCTGCTGTTCGTTGGAAATTTGCGGAGGCGTGGGCGTTGTGACGAGCCTTTTGTGCGAAACGAGGGCAGACAAAAGACTGTGGCAGCTGTCGAGCAACTCCTGCGGCGAAAGTATGAACATCGTGCTCGTAAACTTCTTCAACTGAATTGTAAGCAAAGCCATGGTTTGTAAGATCCAGGTATGGAAGAGAAATGTGTCAATTATAGCAGCGCTTCCAAACCCGGGTGTATAGCCAAGTTTTTTCATGAGGGTTGCGAAGCATTTGAAAATGCTGCAACTTTCCGGTATTTAACTAAAACGTTTCTTGAATGCAACGGTGCGTGTGAGCTTTTCTCCCATCAAGCCCCGACATGATCTTATCATGTCTTATAAGCAAGCTCAAGTTTCCCAATAGATTGCATATGTTAGTATAGGTTGTCTCTTTCTCAAGTCTCAATTGTTTCGTTGTTGTTTTTCCACGATGGCTCATAGTGGCACCCACAAAATATTGACAGTGAAAGTGGGTTGCAAGCTGAAAAAGATTGGGAAGCACTGAATTTCAGGAACCGTATGGAAACATTTGCTTGCATTTAAAATGGGGTCATTCTGGTTTTGGAAGATAGAAAAGCCGTCGAGGCTTCCCTAATTTTTATAAATTTTGAAACATTTTTTAAAAATTAAAAGTTTTGCGAAATTTTTGGTGCTGACTATCCCGTTCTTCCCTGTATTTACGTATCTAATTGATCATAGTGAAGTTTTCAAGTTATGCTTATAATAAAAAATTCCATGCACAAAAAGGTCACCCAAATGTTTGCCTACGCAACTTTTGTCGAAAGAGTCCACGAAATGTAAACGAGGGAATGTGGTCAGCACTCGGCATGATAATTTGTAGAATACGTTCGATTTCAAGTTTAATACTTTCTGTTGCCGAAAAGTTAGTTGCCATCCAGGTTGGTGAAAAAATCTCATTGATGTGTCATGTGTCAAGCTACGCCATCGTTGATGGCCAAAAAACTTCGCACCAGATTATTTGTGAGTACGCTTTTGTCGTCAACCTAGATTGCGGCCTTCGTGTGGAGACCGAATGCCGACGCTCACCGTGCGGTCACCTATATTTTTTTTAATTAGCTTTCAAGGCAAGTGCGAACTGAATGAAGTCTTTGTTTGACCTTTCATCCTCCAGCAAATGGATTTGGACAAGAGCTATGTTGAAAAAAGATGTTGAAAATAAAGTGTACCTAACTTTTTTGTAGCCTATTAAGTTTTTCCGTGACAAAAAAAGAAAATATAAGTGCAAGTCAATCTCGAATGTTTATTCGTATTTCTAACAGAGCGTTTTGAATCAAACTCGAATACATAAAGTCTGGTTTATACTGTGTTCCTGATTGCACATCCAAGGCAGTGGCGGTTCTAAGGGGGATCTGGGTGGGCCATGCCCCCCCCAGATTTTTGCTTGGCCCCCTGTTTGCCTTCCCCCCAGTTTTTTCTTAATTTCCCGTGCAATTAGTTTGGTTGACACCTACAGTAGATAACTTATTCTAAACGATAATTTAGAAGCCCCTAGCCTGCATTCAATATTTCCCAAATGCATGATCAGCTGGGTTGTTGTTTTTGACGTTCGGTAACTAGAGTGATTTATGACGACACACACCAGTACTGTAGTTGCTCGGATCCTGCGTGAAATTTAGTCAGACGGTCGTGGTGGTGAAAAATTAATTTCGAAACTAAGAAATACTCGCGGAAATGGGAAGATTGATCTTTCGTGCATTTCAGTGTGAGATGGAACTGGATTATATTACTGTCGGTAGATTGTTGCTTGTCCCAGTAGCAAAAGGTTTGTGAAAGCATTAAGCATTGGTTTCAGTTAATTTATCCGAATTTATCCTGGCTGCAGTATTGTGTTCTTCTGTCTTGTGTACAAGTATACGACTTCGAAACATCTTGCGAAAGTGGTTTGTGGCTTCAGTTTTAACTCTACCCACACATGTCTTGCAACTTCACAGAAATTTGTACGGATTTTTTATAATTTAAGCACTGTCTGTGCACACTGCACCAGTAACAAAAATCAGCACGCATTGATGTTATTTAATCGAAATCGATTTCGCCATACGGCATCCANTC
>JGI24022J15233_10005190_pt1 | contig 13726 bp, 15 predicted proteins | sample Ectturendosymbi2_FD_15233 | JGI IMG/M metagenome (IMG submission 15233) | reverse complement strand
AAGCTACAACTTTGTCAAAGATACGGCAAGCATCATGAATTGTGTGGAAAAGCAGCTGACTTACCAATTGCGGCATGTTCCTCCAAGCTCTCCAGATATCAATTTGAAACTTGCATTGTAGAGCAAAATGGTTCATTACGAAAACCCGACGTTCTTTAGCATAAACCTCAAGAGCGCAATTCAAGATCTGTTAAAAGTACTTTGAGACAGAAAAGTTCTCTTTCGGCATATACTAACTTCAAGCCTTATGTGTGGTTAATACTTACTCCTCCATGAAGCCATTCTTCTCCTGATAAACTACTTAGGGCCTCCATTCGCAATACAGGTGTTTTTGACTTATTTCGTACAACAGATGCTACCATTGCTCCATTTTTGCAAAGCTCCCACTTGTTATTCTGTTAAAAAAGCATTCAGTTTTGACGATAGACTACAGTATTAGTGACCTGACTCTAGTAATACAACGAATTGTGAAAGTTTGCAAAATTTAGAACCCTGAAGAAACATTTTTACCTGGCTGGAAATGGGCTGGTTTGTAACATTCTTGGTCTTTGGAGAATTTCTGTTGATAAGAAATACATTTGTGTTCAGAAAAATAGCAAGGCGATCTATTCCGAAAGTATATAATGAGAAGCACAAGATGAGCTTTTTAGTTAGGCCTAACTACTTATAACACATGCAACAATTAATGAAACTAATTTTTGCTTAAAACGCAGCCGTTTACCGCTTGTGTTTGTCAAACGTCAAAGGCCGTGTTGCAGGTTGCATGTATTTTCCAAATTTGGTTAGTTGCCGATTTGGACTCAACTTCATCTTCTTTAACCAGACCGCGTCTGCTGTATCGTCAGAGCCATTTTGTTTGGCGCCCTGGCAATGTAAACATATGAAGTGCATTTGTATCATCCACAAGTAATATTGCTACTATAAAAAAATAAATCCTACCATTTCTTTTTAATTTTCTTTCGTTTGCCATCTTCATATTCTGTTACTAGTGATTTACTCATTTTGTGGTATACTACAGCTAGCTTTGTCAGATTTTTGTATCTTCTATTCTCAAGGCGCGTTCCCTTCAGTTCTTGCTGTGATTTTTCTATTTGCCCTTGAGTGCGGTTGTTGCTAGCAAATGTCTGCAACAAATTGAAATTTTGGTCATGCACTTGACAACTGTGTATAAGATAAATGGCACTCGATTACGTCACACACGATGAGGGGCCACAATCACTAAAAAGTAACTTTTATCATAAAATTGTGAGTGAGTTGAAAAATTGATTTATCACCGTAAATTGCGTCGGATTCAACCTAAGGTTTTCGCTAAACATATTGAAAATAAATTATTTACAATGACAACGCTTTCATGATCATTCCTGAAATTTTGCAAAGATGTTTGCAAATTAATCAACAAGTTTTCTATTTACAAATTGATTATCATTTTATGCCACCAAATAAATTGTATGGCTTCTTCAGCGTAATTTAATACAATACAGCTCTAAATTTTTTTGACGAAACTTGTAAGCAACAAACTTGAAAGCCATTTGCTTTTTTGATGATGGTTTTAAAATGTGTGAAATAATCTCTGTAGCATGAAGCATTCCCGTGCCGCCCGAGGTCTGCTGTACACAGTAATGAAGAAGTGCTAATTTGGAATACCGCAAACCCACCAAGAAAATGTGAAAACTTGCATTGTGAACTGACCCAGCATGACGCTTGACCATAGCAGAGACAAAGGTAAACAATTCTTTGCAATTTTTTCTGGAAAATCTGGGGGGTAGCATCCATTTTTTTGTGGTCCGTTTAAAGGTTGCTGGGCGCATTTTTTTGCTTCCTCCATGTGATATTCGAAAAATTTCTGCAAAGGCTGTCCTCCAACATCTGGAAGAAACCAATCATCTTACATCATGTCGTCATCGCTCCTTTTTTCTATGAACGTATACTTACGTTTGTACGAGGGTATTCTGTATCATGGTTACGCCAAACAAGGTATGTGCAAACCATGCAAGAAATCAAAACAATTTCAACGTAGTTGTTGATTTCGTCTAAACATACCATCTGTAAACTGGTAAAAAACAGGATCATGACAAGTATTAAATTGGGATGGAATATAAATGACATAATTCATCAGTCCAAAATCTACAGCACCTCTGTCCCACACATCGTTTCTGGGTTTTCATTTTCAACAATGATTGCTTTGATGATTTCAAAGTTGTTTGTGGCATGCTTTTCATTGGTGGCTGTGCAGAGAACTGTGACGTGGAAAACAAATGTGCCAATTTCATCAAGTGACGAACATTTCACCAATGCTCCCATGATGTGCATCCCCAGTCTTAAATGCTTCTTGAAGCTGCAATGATACCCATGAAACTTAAGGTCGTGAAGCACCTCTTATGGTTGTGAAACACCACGGATAACAATTGCGTCAATAGGGTAAGGAGTCCATCGTGACTATGCAGTGCGTTAGCGATTTTTCATCTCATTTCATTTAAACAAAAATAACCCCCGCGATTGTTTCACAGATCAATAGTTCGATAAATTCCAAAGATTTTAAAATAAAATTTGTTATTAGAATCCCCTCGGAAAGTATATTAATATTTAATTGAATTCGATAGTCGCGCAACATGATAATCTGGCAGCAAACGGCATTTTTGGTGTTAGAGTACCTTTGCGGTTTTTCATCTCATTTCGTTTAAACAAAAATAACCCCCGCGATTTGTTTACAGATCAATAGTTGGATAAATTCCGAAGATTTTGATATAAGATATGTCATCATAACCCCCTCGGAAAGTGTTTTAATATTTCGTTGAATTATCGCTAATTTTCAAAAACTTGCTTGTTTGAACAATTCTTATGTGGTTGGTACAACATATTTGCAAGTTTTTTTGCTTTGGATGTTATGTTCAGAACTTTTTCTTTCATTTTCTTGATTTTATTTTGTCGTATCACCTCAATTTAAGCCTTTTTGAGGTTTTTCGATTTCACTCGCGAACCTCGCATCCATTGAAAAAAGTGCGGCTGGAAAAGTCCGGGCTCACTTTGCCAAGGTTTGGTGTACTGTTTATTTACCTTTTGTCTGCTGCTTATTTAACTTCGGTCCACGCAAAGCTCAATCTTACCCAAATGAAACAAGAGTTTAAATACGTGTGGTTTATGTAACATTGTGACAATATTTTTGTATGAAAACATTGCTTATTACAAGTTTCATTTTTGTGAAATTACATAGCCTAAGCACATTCGGAATGCCCAAATTAAGCAAAATAGGCTTTGTATTGAATATTTTGTTCCTATCCCTGTGCAAGAATATTTTATTTAAAAGCCGCCATAAAAGTTATGCAAAAGAAATCTGTGAAATCATAATACTTATAAAATCGTATAAAAATGTATTAGAAAATTGTTCTTTTAAAGTGGTCTGTTTTTCATAATCTTTTGTGTAAACTTTTGACAATTTTTAAAATTACCATTCAACACCTGGCTAACATAGCTTTGTTGCCAAGTTTATCCTAGACTGTGTCATGCACAAAAAGTTGAACAGTGCATGCATTCACATTTGTCAATGTCTGACATTTTAGATTAAATCACTGATTTAAAATCAGCAGCTGCTGGCAGTTTGATTCACTATGAATCTATGATTCAGTGTCTTATCAATAGTGTTTATTTGTTTTTGAAGGGTTGTTCACTGTTGCATTTTAAACTGCCAGTATACCAAATCAGAGCAAGGCTAACACATAGAGAACCTGGCTTTGTTTTAGGTTATTTGCGTTTAATGCTTGCTTAGAGTCAAAGTGGCCATCATGATTTTTTGCTTTGTCTTCGTGACTGTGACACTTGTTTTTTAAGGTCAAAATGTGTTTTGTTGAAGGGTATTGGAAGAATTGCATGGTTGGAGATCTTCTTAATGTGTTGTGTAATACATGGTGGTTGTATGCTATGTTTGGTCATATATAGCCTCACATTTATAAATTGTTGCGATCGGAAATCCCGAGCGGCATATGCGCAAAGCTTCGCACTGCGGCAGCAAGCAACAATAGAGATCATGCGTCGCAATCTCTCTTATTATTGCTTGCTCGCTCCACGCATACATATTTTTGTTCTTCGTGCACATCCCGTTCGTGGTGAATCACACAATCCACGCAACACCATCGGAGAGGTTGCAACAACATCCCCTCCTTTTTCCAATGAACCGCACTGATCGCACCTTCTTTGTGTGAAGGCTGAACTTGGTACGACCTTCACATCCTGGTCACAGCACCATTTTGTTGCAATCGGAAATCCCGAGCGGCATATGCCCAAAGCTTCGCACCGTGGCAGCAAGCAACAATGGAGATCATGTGTCGCAATCTCTCGTATTATTTCTTTTTTGCTCCATGCATACATATTTTCTTCACGCACATCCCGTTTGTTGTGAATCACACAATCAACGCAACACCACCAGAGAGGTTGCAACAAAATGTGTTGTTTTTTATTTGAACCACAGTAGTGAGGAAAAATTTTTTAGGTGAGATGGAAATGCTACATAATAACCTGCTGTTCATATTCTCTAGGGACTACACTACAATTTTGTTGCAAAATTTATGTTTCTCAGATCATTTTTTTGATGTTGTTATGTATTTGGTAGGAACTGCTACACTTTCAGATATATCATAGGCACTGAGCGTGATGACTGGGCTTGTTCCTGCAAGTACTAATCAAAGTGAAGTGAACAGAATATTTGAAACAATGGAGTATGGTCCTGCTCCTGAAGCAGCCAATGTTGCAAAGGTTTCTATCTGGTTATTTTTTATCGCTACCCATCTGGTTATTGTGTAATGAGTGTTTTGTTGTCAGCGTGAGAGCTAATATGTTATTGGTTGCAATTATTGTTCTTAAGGTTTTCATGCTGTTACTTGCAGTGCTGAATAATTGCACCTGGTCTGCATGTTAAAATGGTGTTGATGCTTTCAGGCAAGTCTAAATCCAGTGGTTTTACTTTTAGCTAAATGTCTGAAACACTTGAACTTTATTTTGATTGCTAAACAGCAACTTACATTCTAACAGTGGTATAACTAGATCTTCTCATCTGGGGAAACAATGTTGGACAGTGGTTTAACCTGGGGAGAAAGAAGTTTGAACCTATTTACAGGTTTAATGCAGATCCCAAGTTATTGTAGAGCAATGTAACAGTTTCAGTAAAATTGGTAAAACAAGTTTCATAGGAATTTTGGCGTGACTGCCTCTAAGCACAGCTTGCTGGAGTACATAATTATTTTTATGTGTTTGTTTCAAACTCGTGGTTTGTATCAGAGGGGTAGCAAAAGAACAACAAAAGACAAAATGCTTATTGCATTTTTCAGACCATAAGGCGCACTTAAAATCCATTATAATTTTCTCAAAAATTGAAAGCGCACCTCATGTGGTGTGCCTTGAATGTATGAATCTGGTTGTGCTTTCTCACCTAGGACCAATTTTATGTGGTAAAGAGCAGCGCATGTGGTTCCATGAGTAGCTAGCACATACCTTAATGTTGAAGCACAGATCGTATTACTCCACAAGGCTCTTGTGCACAGAGCTATATATCACTTCACGAGGCTCCTGACTGCATTGGCACACACCAATCAAACATGCGCACAGCTTTTAGTTTATGTTGTTCATGTCTAGCTGACTAAGCATGTGTGACAGATTAAACTCCCTNGTATGTATGTAATCTGCCATCTTGTGCCTTATAATCCAATGCGCCTTATGGCTCATAAANTAGGTGATCAGAACACAGNATGAGGAAGTGTTTATTAGTATACACTATACACAGTCAATACTAAACTCCAATCTGAGTCCAGCTGGTGTGTTGAAGTCAGTGGATTGTATACTGTAAAGTTTAGAACAAAGTTTGGTCTTCATTTGGATGAAGAATTATATACTCAATATTGATTCCTGGTTCTATGTATTGCAGTTTTCAATCAGTAGTGCAGATATCAGTTCTTCATGTTTTTATATTTTTTGTGAATGGAACAGTGACTCTCAACTTCTTTCTAATTACAGATATTTGATTACAAATTTATTCAGTTGAACCCTTGGCACTTTACACTGTTTATTGAAAAAAAATTAATAGTTTGAAATCCTGGTGAAATAGATGAAATCTAGTTTCAGATTCAGAATCAGTGAACTAAAACCATCCTAGCAGTACAGTTGTTAACCTCATTCAATAACAGAATGATTTGGACTAATAAAGACAAGGCTATACCTTGCAGATCCCCTGCTTCACCTATTTCACCCCAGATTGTGAACATCTGGCCTAGAAGTTGTGCATTGTTCAGGCTATTTCAAATCAGACTGAAAAATAATACTTGCACTGTGTAGTATTAAAAAATAATGTTCTTGTCTTGATGATATGACCTGGTAGGATTTATTTGATTTGAAACAATTTGTCAATGCTTGACAAAGAGTAATTTCTTGTAATCTGCTTTTTAACAATGCTTTCACTGACTGATTCAAGCTCTTATCCTTGGAAGTTGTATTGTACTTAGGATTGGTGTAGGCAGGCATGAATTTTATGAAATGTCATGACATATTGTAGATTTGTTCAAGCATTACAGCTGCAACTGTTTATGCTAGTTATTCAGCTATTGCAAGTTGTGTTTGTGGGATTTTGTTTAATTAAAGTAAAAAAACGTTTTCGTGGGATGGGATGCTTATTCAAACAATTGTTTGAGGTTTATGATCATTGTTTCAGGCATGGCTAAAACAGCATGACAATGTACTTGGCCATTTCATTAATGGAGGCTGGGTGAAGCCAGAGAATCGTGAGAAGTATGATACTTGTTGTCCTGCGACTGGAGAAGTTTTAGCATCTACTGTTCAGGTCAGTATTGGCTTTTGCTTGAACAACATGTCTTGAAATTTTAGAAGGTTTGGTAAGAACCTTTGGGGTTGTGTATTGCAGTTGGCATCTTGGAGCAGCTGCTTTTTCTTCTGGTTCCAGTGATTATAGTGCTGGTTTTCATTCAACTTTCATGTTAAAGGTCCAGACTGCAGATGTATTTTGCATTAGTGTTGTGTGGACCTTGTACTGTGGTGAAACAAATTTTTCTTACTAGGAAACCAAGGATGTACATGTGCTGAAAACAACATTTAAATTTTTGGCTGGGATGGACTCAGAATACCTCTGATACTTTGTTTCATTGCTGCATTTTTGTTCTGAATGCTCTGAAAACTGAAGAAGTGATAAAATTTAACTTGGAGAATTTTAACCTTCAAGTTGAAGATTTTCACTGCAAGGCATTTATTACAAAGATTTTGATTGCAGTGTGCAAGACATTCCTATTATGAAAATAATTTTGCTGCGTTATGGGATTTGATAAAAAGAAAAACCACAAAGGTAGCAAAGTAAGAACACTTTAGTCTGTTCCAGAATCAGCTTATTTACAGCCAGAACTGGAATTGAAAAAACAGTTGATATTTGGTTCGTATTGGAAAACAGTTTCTACTAATTTCTGACATGTAATAGGTCATGCTCATTCGCAGGCAATAGATCTCCAATGCCATATTGGCTTTTGAGATGTCACATGAAAATATGGTTCCTTGATTTTTGTCTTGTTTTGTAGTGATGCATGAAGTGCACTTGGCTCTGAGAGCCATTCCTGTTGTGATTGGTACCATGCCAGTGAAGTAATGATGAAATAAAACACTACCTACTATGCCTTGTGTTTTTATATATAGGGTGAAGAGGAAGATGTGAATAAAGCTGTGGAATGTGCTCGTGAAGCATACAAATCTTGGTCAAAATTGCCTTCTCATTCCAGAGCAAGGTGTTGTATTGAAGTTGTTCAAATATGTACAGAAACAACCATGAAATAAACTCTGTGGTATTGTCAAGCTTCTGTCGCTGATTTTGCAGTGAAATTACTATGGCGTCGGTTTTGATCATTGGCAGTCTCTTTTGAATGTGTCGTGAATCGCTTGTGGAAGCCTTGATCTCGCTGTGGCCTGGCATTGATTGACCAGAACTGATCAGGATCTGTCTTCCCTAGCTGGCTTACAAAAGCGCTTACTGCTGAACCTTTACGCATAGCTTGTGCGTACATTTTGTGCGACGTTGCAGTTCAGTTTACGTGTTGCTCGAAATGTGTCTAAGGAAAAGCTTGCGCCCATACTGACCAAAACCTCACTTGTCTAAAGGTACCTCTATGCGATTGCGAGAAACGTTCAAAAACACCACCGGTTGATTGCTGTCATGGAATCATTGGACAATGGAAAGTCAATAAGAGAAACCAGAGATTGTGACATTCCGCTTGTTGCCCGTCATTTCTACCACCACGCTGGCTGGGCGCAACTTGCTGATTCAGAAATGAAAGGCTGGAAACCTGTAGGTGAGCCAAAAGCGAATTTTGCGTTCACGTTACCTGCATCTTGCAACAACATACGCTGTTGTAGCTTAATCTTTTGATCCGCCACTGCTAGCACGAACGTCACTAAATACTGTGAATAAACAGAAAAAATGTCACTGAATACTTTTTAAAGTTGTGTAGGTTCTTGTGATGGCTGCATGACAGTGGTCTGACGCACTATAGTCGCTGCATATCGAGCGATGGAATGTGCTGATGTGTTCTGCGTCTCGCTTCCTGCAGTGGCGCTTACGGCTCACACTTCTTTAAAACCCATGGATTCTTGCAGCAAGCGATTTCGTATCTGTATCCAACTCTTCTTCTCTGTTTATTGCTGGCAAGCGCGCGGCTAACTGCAAGCTTGCAGTGTGCTCGTACCAGCTCTATTTTCTCTGAACCGTTGAATCGAAATAAGAGAAAAAGACTTGCTGGGTTGATGTCGACTTCGATATTTCTTTGAGTGTGTGTTTCGTCATAGATTTGCTCCAGCGTCAAAAACTGGATCATCAAGTTCTATAATTATCTTTGTTGACTTGAAAAGCAAGCGGAAAATTAGGTGAAATCAATGAGCAAGAAGAAGCTTGCTAGAAACACTTTAAAAGTTTGCGATAGCGTTGTACTTGCGATTTGATTGCAGCCTATCGGATCTCAGTGTCTGCACTGCACCGCTGGAATAACCAAGTATTTGATATATATACTGTAAATATATAATTTATAATGTCATCAAGTGTGCGGTTTGCAGTGGACGCTTCTGTAATTGCCGTGTTTCTGACTTTCCAGGTGTAGTTGGTGCAATTGTTCCATGGAATTTTCCCCTCATGCTTCTCACATGGAAGGTGATCTAGTTTATTTGCGCTTGTGCTTTTTATTCTCTTAGCCTTCGTTTCACTGCCTGGCGTTTTAACTGCCAACTTGGCGTACTGCACAACCGTTGCCTTTTCGAAAAAGTCACGTTGAAGCACGGCAAAATATTTTAGCTTGCGGCATATTGCCCACTTCGTATTTTTCAAGATTTTTACACGCGATAGCTAAAAGTTTAAACAACGCTTCCAATTTTTTGGATGCCACTTTTCAAGGTACTTTCTTTTTCTGACTTTTTCTGCATGTTATCAAGTACAAGACAACCCTCCGGTAAACTTTCCTCACCATATGTGTTGTTATCTATCTGTAGTTTCATAAGATCACGTATTTCCGTTAATTGCACGAAGTGTTTCTTGCTCAGGTGTGCCCCGCCTTGGCGATGGGAAACACAGTCGTTTTGAAACCAGCAACCTTCACCAGACTGACGGCGCTTCTCCTCGCAGAGATCTGCCACGAGGCCGGTTTGCCACCAGGTCAGCACAGCTTGCAGTTCTTAGATTTATCCAAAAAAGCGTCGCTGCCCCTGCATAGATAACAGGAGTTTATTGGATTCCACCGAATTTCTAAACATTTGTCGAAAATCTTCAAAGCTTGTCCTTGCTAACAGTCACTGCGCCACAACTTTTGTGACCAATCACCTGCATTTCTACCTAGGTGTTTTTAACGTTGTCACGGGAAATGGAGCATTCGGTAGCAAACTGGCAACGCATCCCGATGTGGACAAAGTCGCATTTACTGGTTCAACTCCGGTGAGTTAATGATTTGACTTTTTTGTTCCTACATAGCGGTGGATATTCGATTAAAGTGACTATCTTACATCAAAACTGCATCAAACCGTCAATTAATGACCAGAAATGCTTCTTTATCGTCGTCGATTTTACGGTTTTCTTGCGATGAAACTGAGCAAACATTTCCGTTTGATGTAAGCGTTTGCAATCGCCTTTATCTGTGGGATCGGACTTGTTCGTTGACTTTTACTAGCGTCAAAAGCTGTTGCCCTGAAGCGTTTTCGAAATTTGTAACTTTTGATCCGAGCTCGAGGTGATAAGGGCAACACTGATAACCTGTTCATTGGGTTTAATTAAATCAATGGAAGCCGAGGTGGTGTCACATATTCGTGGCGACACGACGTGCGTTAACTTCTGCAAAAACGCGAGGTTTCGTTTCAGCTGTCTTAAGCACTAGTACTAAGCTTGTTGTTTGGAAGCAAAAGCAGCGCATTTTTGTCTGGACCAGAATTATTCCTCGGCAGAATATTCAACTTCAGCGGCGTTAAGTGCTGCGACATTCGTGCATCCTTTTAAATTACTTCGACGTTTTCGGCAATCCGCAAGCGTCGGTGGCCAGAACGTCTTTGTGTCGTCATCGAAGAGCGCCCCTTTTATCCCAGGTGGGGCAAACACTGAGAAGGTTGACCGCTGGCTCCGGGAAGAAGTTGTCTTTGGAATTAGGTGGAAAATCTCCGGTGATCGTCATGGAGAACGCCGACCTGGATAGCGCCGTGGAAGGGATTGTTGATGCAATCTATTTCAACCAGGGCCAAGTATGTGCGTGCAATACGCTTCTGTGGTCGCTTTTTCAAACTGATTGATATTGCGCTGCATGTCAGAACTTATACAATATCCAATCGCTTGCCGCTGATGGGAGTTATTTGAGAGAGTTCGTAGAACAAGAGCATGACGTAACGACGAAATGTTTATGTTATTTCAAAGTCAATCGAATAAATGCTGGCAACTGTGTTCCTGTATAATTCCCCAGTTGGTTCTGCGCAAAGGTTTCCTGACTATCTGCAAGCCGTAGTACAGTATTTCTTGTGGTAGATTCGCTTGAAGGTTATGCGATCGCTCAACCGTCCAAGTTAATTTCTGTGAACATATTATTTACTCTGTGTGAGCGTTCCCGCGTATGCTTGGCCTCACCAAAAGTGCACTGCTCTTGTGCTAGCCATGTGTGAGTTTGTTGGCTTGTGAAGGTCGCTGGCAGTTTGCCTTTCCGTTTCGTTGTGGTCATTTGTCAACACTCGATCCATTGACTTGTTTGCGTTTGCTGCCACGTGCCGAGCTTACGGTGCAGTCTCGTCCGCACCTCGTTACAAGTTGTTCTTTCGTAACTGGACTCGTTCTTCTGTGTCAGGTGTGCAGCGCCGGGTCCAGGTTGCTGGTTCAAGAAAGCGTTTTCGAGGATCTGATTGGTCGCCTGAAGGAAAGAATGACGCATTTCCGCCTCGGACATTCCCTGGACAAGGTGCTTTTTGCACAAACTCTAACACTGGTTTGCGAGGGAACAGCCATTGGGTCCAATTAACCTTTGTTTTCCGTAATAGCTGAGTACCAAACCCGGAATCTTGGTCAAGTTCAGTTTACCCTTGTCCTGGATGCTTCGCGCTGTGTTACTGTCAGTCTTGTAGTCGGTGACAAAGAGTAAAATATTTTTTACGGAAACTCACGTGCAACATGCAGTTATTTCCTGGCACGACATCCTGTAACTGCTGAAGCATGTGCTTTAAGACACAGTTCTCGCAACAAGAGCGCATTTCTTCTGTTTAATTGCCATCTAATTTCGACTCCGGTCCAAATCAATCAGTGCTTTTTGAAAACGTCATCTTAACCAAACGGCAAAGTGACATCTCACTGCTGCAGTAAACAGGCTCTGTCGAGCGCTGCAGAGATGATGGGGTAAAATCAACCCGCGTACAGTTTCCCTGTCGAAGTAGTTAAATGAGAAACGCGGTCTCAATGCAGAATTTTAGTCGCCTTACATCTCCTGCCACTAGAGAGTTATATCGTGAGTGACGTTGAATGTGATCGTGATCCGTCGTTCAGGCATTTTTTGACGACAGCGTGTTCGCGTTTTCACAGAAGTTTCTTGACGTTCCAGGCGGTCGATATGGGGGCAGTGGTAAGCCAGCAGCAACTTGACACTATAAACGAATATGTGGAGGAAGCTAAAAGCCAAGGGGCGGACGTATACCACGCCCCAGTGAAGGTNCCGGAGAAGGGCTTCTTCTATCCTCCCACTTTGATCACCAACGTTCAGACCGTATCGAGAGTTGTCAGAGAAGAGGTAGGTTTGTCTGACAAATTGTTCTTTTGGGACTTTTTTCTTGTTTGAAAGTGAGATCGGATATGTCGCAATAATAGGCTCCTCGCCTGACTTGATTTCTTGCTCCCTTTTCTCTTGTCGTCAACGCATAAGCACAGCTCTGTAGGCGAGTTCAGGTAGATGTTATTTTCTGGAATATTCGGCGGCAATGTATTGCAATCTTCCGCTATTTTTGTGAGGATGAAACCTGACAGTTCACTCAGAAATAATTATTTTGCAGAGTTCTTCCAGTCAATCGATTCTGGATAGTAAAATATCGTCAACCAATGCGTGTCTGTCGTGGCCTGCTTGTAAATGACTAATCTTGATAAAGGGCTTGCTCTCTGTTCAATTGAGATTACTGTTACACAGTATGTTTGCACTTGGTGGATTTGGTCGCGAGGCGCGCTCGCTGTTTGCAGATTTTTGGTCCGGTCCTGGTTGCGTTGCCTTTTCGAACTGCTAAAGAAGCCCAAGCTCTGGGAAACAACACTAACTACGGTCTGGCAGCGAGTGTGTGGACGGAAAACCTACCCACGGGTTGGTCTTTGCTGTTGTTGTTTGAATGCACGCGGCGCGACTATGAATGACAGTTTGTTGCACGTGATGCTTGAACCAATGTCACGTGACAGGTGCTGCTGTAGACATGAGAAATAAACGTTTACGGAAGTTTTTTTTATGACTTGCAAGAGTTTTAACAGTTTGTTATCCTGAGCTTCGGCCATTTTCAGAAAGTAAGCTATTCGTCATGTTTTGTTCTACTTTCACGAAATAGTTTCGGGGCAACTTTGTAGCACGTGCAATGTAGAGGATGTGCTTGTGATTGCGATTGCTGGCCTATCTCCAACGATGTTAAATATTTACCAAGTTAACCGACTCGAGATATTTTCACAACAGGGAAAAAAGTTATTTTCAGACAAGGCTTGAAAAATTTTACGTGATTAAAATTTCAATTAACCTCAACCGTAATTTTGAGCCGTTTCTAACAAAATTTTGGTACTCCGCACAGAGCCAGTACTGCTCACATGTCCAACTGTGTTGCCTGCAGACTGTGCAGTTTATCAAAGGCTATTTTATAGCACCACGGAATCAGTTTATTTCTTTGGATGTAGTATCAAAAACGACTAATGCATTGCTGGACTGATTGCTGTTTGGCACATGTTCTGTTTTGCGACTGGTGACGTCTCTACCTATGGGTGTTGACGTTAATTCTTTGTTATCGTCTGCGCTTACTCTGTTGTGTGGTTTATTTCTCAGAGGCTTTTCTTTAATATAACGTCGCATTGAAAACTTACTCTTCGTCTTCAACAGCGTTGGAGCTTGCGATCTCAATCAAGGCCGGGTCAGTTTGGGTCAACTGCCACAATCTCTTTGACGCCGCTGCCGGCTTCGGCGGCTACCGAGAAAGTGGCTTCGGCCGCGACGGCGGGAAAGAAGGCCTG
>JGI24022J15233_10005181_pt1 | contig 13734 bp, 9 predicted proteins | sample Ectturendosymbi2_FD_15233 | JGI IMG/M metagenome (IMG submission 15233) | reverse complement strand
CTTAAGTTGAAGATATGGGTAGACAAGAATCGCCGCAGTTAATAGAAAGGAAGGGACAGGTTGATACTGATGCTCAAGAAACAAGTAGAGCTTCCAATTATTTACTTTGAATACCATTTCTTTTGTTAAAGTCTGACGCACAGCGTGACTCAAGGCTTAATCTCGATATTTGTCAGTTATACTTGCGAAGCACATCAAGCTTTGGAAGATACTCTTTACTAATTTAAGGAAAACTAAGTGTATTTCAATATGGGTGTATATTTTATTAGTTGCCTCAAAGAACGAAATAAGATGCTGTTTGTCGGAGATTATTCATGAGTAGTGGCTGCAAAACAAGCACACAGTGATTGTTATCAGGTTTTACTAGTGTTCACAACTTGTGAAGCTGACTACAATTTACAGGTGATTTTCAACATACCAATGAGAAGCCATGATTCAAAATACTTGATTTGTAAGATTGTAAACTGTTTTTGAGAAATTTCACCTTCAATTTTCAAGGTTTTGCATTTTCCCTATGCTTTGTACTTCGCAGCGGCCGGCTGCTAGGTTTGTAGTGTACGACACGGCATATGCAGTCTGCAAGATTTCAGGATCCACCTTGTCTACTGCTATCCTGTGTTGAGAACTATGAAAAGTTTCACTGCTCCAACTCACTCACCCAAAAGGAACGCTACACCAACTGCACTTCAGTTCTGTGACCGGTAGTACTGTAGCTTTGACCCATTCTAGGTGGCAAAATTACCTAGACCTGCGATTCCCACGTAATATACACGTCAGTCATGACCGTAACATTCGTCAGCAGCAGTGACTTAACATGACAAAGTTTTAGTTGCGGTTTGTTCAATTAAGATTAGAGCATTTTAAATTCATGTCGAAGTCCACGCTGTGCGTATGGGTTTGCATACTTGCATTTTTCAAAGAATGATGGTTTGGAAAATTTCAAAAATTTTATTAAATTTTTTGAATTTGCGTCACCAAATAGCCATGTTAACACACCTAGTTTGAAATTAACTCGAGGATGGTGAGACGCTCTTTTCACAAAGAATCGATGAAGAACATTTGGCTATAAATGTTCGTTGGTGACCAACCCGAATGTTCAACAATCTCGTTGTGTGACGACATACATCCAGATGTGTGACACTGGCTGTAACATCTCCAGCATTGACTTCCTGAAGGTCAGGGAGGAATGAAAATCTATGATATCTTTTAGAAGATGATTGAGTAGCTCGGTTAGCTGTCCTCTGCGTAAAATCCGGACAATCATAGCGTACCTGTGAAAAGCTCTGTTATTTTCAGTAAACCAGGTATTTCATTGATTGAAGTGCAGTGTAGTCCCATTTAACCACGTTGAATTATTTTAAGCAATCACACTACCTTGATCCTGAGATTATAGCGGTACCGTCCATGTTGGGTGATGACGTTGTTCAATAAAGGAAAGAAGGGAAGCTAGACCAACGTGTCTGTAGAGAACTATTCATATTTTCAACGTCTTTTCTATAAGAAAACCCAGTTATGGTTGCACAAGAGATTGTTTTAGATTAGGGTAGGTCCTTTATTATCTGCTCTTATATAAAAATGGGTAGTTTAATAACAAAGGTTAACGATTTTTCCTTTTGTTTAATAGGCTTGCTAAGAGAAATATTAATCGTTTGTAAGTGAATGAGGACGTTGTTAACTGATTGATTCATCTTTGTCATGAGTTTGTTTGCTTTTTCTGCTTTTGCTTTAGCCTTTCAACATTTCACCAGTAAGCACTGNTTGCAGATTTTAGGACTGACGATGTGTAGTGTTACGTGATATCTATTTCCTATTAAAAATTTGATAATTTGATTCCTCGTTTGCTTCCCTTGTGGAGAGTAGTTACTTGTGCTCAGAATATCTGTTTTTCAAATATTAAGTTGGACGTACAAGATTGACTCAAATCAGAAAATATGCGTAAATACTCGTATAGCCTACTGTTTCTAATTTGTGACCGCTATGCCTTATATACAATTTTAACTTGCAGCAATCTGATCAAGTATGTTTCTACAAAAAACACCCCATGCAAAATAAATGTCGCTGTCGGTTTTTCCTCAAAATATCTTTCTTTCTCCGTTGTGTATATACACTATACTTCTAACAGACTTCTTTTGGTTTTCCTATGCGCCAGAATGCCAGTGTACTGTAGGTGCATTGCAAATCGAAGTCATATGTTTCTTGAGGTACCTCAGAAAGAACGAGACTATGACGGCCAAGGATCAGGTTGTGATATTAAATCTCTACGCTGAATTGGCCCCGTATTGATGTACAGAGCCAGCGCAAGTACCAGAAATTGTGCATTAACAATACAATTAGTATATGAATGTATGAATTGCGATACTTCAACAAATTTTTGTACTGTGTTTCATTCTGTGCAATGCAGGTGTTTCAAATGGAATAGTCTTTATGCTTCGAAAGAAAATTTAATTCAATAGCAGGTGTGCATGGTTGACTGAAATATGAACTATTCAGCAGCGTTTCTGGTTAGCACAATCATGTTCTTTAACCGTTCATCCGCTTTAAAGAAGTTCAGAGTAGGTAAGTGTTTTTCCAGTTGAGTAAGGCATTGAAACCGTGTTTAGGAAGAGCAGGGTTGTTTTTTTTAGTGAGTGATAAACGTGAAATCAAGACTTTCCCTCAATTCCTCGTTATTTTCAAATAAATTTTTTCGCACTTGAAAGTACCATCATACACATCTATTACAATACGATTACTGTAAAACATTTCATTTAATATTTTTATTGCTGTAGATGTTTTAATGCTTAGACATGACTAGGCTGTAAATGCCCACATCGAACAATCTTGTAGTACAGTTGATGAAATGATTTATCACATTACCTTGTGTATTAACTTAACACCATATGAATAATGGCGCTACGACGGTAGTAGCTTTATGTAAGTATTGCCAAAGCTGGAGGTGTTTTATATGTGGTGCTCTTTGCAAACAGAGGTTAGCACGCTCTTCTGAAGTTGAGAAACAAACGGGGTTTGGTTGTATTTCATGCAAAGCAAATCTCGGGCTTTTCCACGTGAATGTGATTTCCATGAGATTTGTCCTGTGGGATGGAGAATGATGCAAAATGTTTCTCGCCTTTGTCAAATCATTGTTAGTTTTACGTCATATCGCAGAAACTTTCTCAAATTGAATTTTTTTATTATATGTTCAAGGCTCAGTAAGTATGTAAAAGAGAGGTTCAGTTCCATGACGAAGGGATTGCGAGGCCCCCGAAAATAAGGTTGTTGTGCTCTTTTTAAGTGATGACGGCAAACAAGGCACCAATTTCATTGCCCCCATTTGGAAGTTTTGTGTCGTTTCAGACAAAGTTATTTAGAAGCTAAACATTGGATCTGCACATGATATACCCTGTTTTTATACTAGTTTCATGGGAATCCGATGGTATGAGATAGAAATGAGTGTCCTATGGACAAGCCTAACAAATCAATAGCTAAGAAAAGCAAACCAAAGGAGGACAATTCAGTCAGGAGTCAACGCTGTAAATCTACGTCTGTTTAAGCTGAATAAATTCCTTGTAAAATTTGAAACCAATTACAACGTGTGTAAAGCTGACTATTATCTTGAACTAAATTTTATAGCTATTCACTTTAAATTTTTGCCAATCAAGTGGCCTAAAATATTGTAAAGTCGAACACTCTAATAAATATTATTCTTCTGCCAGAAGAAATAATGCACTTACCAACCTATATCTACAACCAAAGTGAGATATTGACTGCTTTCAACAGATAATGGCTCTGCTGGCTTTCGCTTTAAAAGAGCGCCTGGCGATGTTATTCTGACGTTCAATCCCTCAGCTGAACAAAAAGCAGCCTTCATAAGCAAACACAATGCATTGCGAAAAACAGTGACGCCATCGGCAAGCAACATGCATGCACTCAGCTGGGACGATGAATTAGAGCAGTTGGCAACATCTTACTCAGCGTAAGGCAACTAATGTTTTCATTCTGTATAATCGATAACAGTGCAGTCTTCTGTCTTTATACTTTTGCGGTATTTTCCATTGCGTGGCATTAGATAAAGGGACAAAAAAACTAATTTTCTCAATTGCAATCGTGATATACAGTTTTAAGGAAGCGTTTATACAGCAATGCAGCCGTATCATTGTCTGAGGTTGAGTTCACGTGTTCTATGGGATATTAATGCAATCGATGAAATAAGTTATAACAGAGGTGCACAACTAAGACACACTCGTCGTGCGGAGCGTCATGATCAATGACGTGTTCCCAGTTTTGAAAAGGGTGACTTCGTTTGCGTATAGATAGATCTATCGATTACAATATTTGTGAAATGTTGAGTTTTGAAGGTCTTAGTGTTCATTGCAGGTAGAGAAAGTCGCGGAAACCTTGTAGTCTGTAAAAGTAAATGCGGGTAGAAACAAAATTTTTGCTGTATCTCGCCTTGTCGGCGAGGATGGTGTGCCACATTGTATGATTGACGTAATGAGCTCAAACAATATGAATCTCTCCCTATTGCAGTAACTGCGAGTACAGCCACAACCCGAGTCTCTCCACAGCGTCTTACTCACAAGTGGGAGAAAACCTTTTCAGATCTGGACTGGCTTCATCACAACTTCCCAACGCAGCTACCCAAGCATGGTTTGATGAGGTGAAACTTTGTTACATTGGCGACGATTGTCCCCTTACACATTTCAAGATACAATATAAAAACCAATGCGTTCATGGAGAAAAACAGGCAATCTTTCGGATACGAAATAAGAATTTCTTAACGTCGGCCCTGTTGCAACCTTTACTAGCTTTTGAAGCCCAGCGCAAATATAATTTGCTTCGTAGGTGTTTTCAAGTCACCTATCGTCGACAAGTGGCGTTATTCTTTGCGCGGATTGAACTTAGCACTTATGCTTGATTAACTTTGCTCAAAGATTACTCGTACTCATGTTTGTCCACTTCATTTACAACCTAAAAAAGAGTCAAACCGGTGCCAAAGGTGTGGTGGATACAAACGCGCAGTAACAAACATCTAGAAGCGAACACTGAAGAACGTACATACTCTGTCGCAAAATATTATGCTGTTGCAGTAGGAAAGAAATGATATGGACACAATAATCAGACAGCATCAAAGTCCTCAGCCACTCATTCGTTGTCTTTAAAATAAAGTAGTGCAGTGAGAAATATTATGTTGCATCTTACTGGAAATAGATGCAATATCAGGTTTCAGTGCTGAAGAGTGCAGCAACAGAATGTCATCGTTTGTGAGTCGAGAGCGCAGCTTGCTTTCACAGAAGTTAACCTCTTAAATCAACTGTTCGTATGAATAAGTACTGCCAAACTCTGCAATCACTCGCTTGGTACGTTCGAAAGCATAGTAAACTGCAAATGCGGTGGCTAATGGTGGATGTAAACTGGGGTAGAAGGAAAAATAAACTTAGACAAGAGAACGTCCGAAGCCTGTAGCTCAATAAACTATATTTGGTAACCAGAGTGGTGCATCGGCTTGAGGTAGTGTTTCCAACCCGGGTTTTCCCGAACCCGAAACCCGTTTTTTTGACTATTTTCTACTACCCGAAACCCGGGTTTTTGCAATCACCAAACCCAGATATTAAAAAAAAACTGGAATTGCTGTTGCATTCAAATACTAGTAATTCTGATAACGCTGAAGTTTCAGATTGGGGGGTGCAACGGGCAAATTAGCAAGTTTGAACTTTCAACTATTATCATGAGGCACGGGGTTGAGGGTTTTGCTTGCTGACCACCGTACGTTCGTTGCTGGTCCGTTCATATTTTCGTTCAATTTGACCTATTTAGACGGATAAAGACGTCATGTTGCACATAATAGATGTCTACGTAATAGAACTTTTGTCTTTTCGCTAACCTAATTAAATAACTACCACGTGGGGCAGTTCTTCAAAGGCATGTAGTAGTTTCGTAGTTACTAGTTAGTTCATTTATAGGCTGTTATGTGTTAGTTCATACACAAGCTGTGATCTTTGATAAATCGATTCGTTCCTTTTCAGTTTGCAATAACTTTCCGCAAAATATCTGGTTTTCCTTAAGAAGCAACTTTAACTAGATCCTTAATCAAATACATTCAGTTTAAAGATGCTAGTAATCAAAGAAAATCAAAAGCTTAGAGCCATTTCTTATACAACAAGGCTCACCAAACACCAAGGTGCAATTTGTGCTCCTTTATAAAAGAGGTGGTGCAAGCACCGAAAGTTTAATCAACAATTTGAAGTCAAAACACAGAATCCATGGAATCCATGGTGGTGAAGACCACAAAACTATTCTGGTAGAGGAAGAGATTCGATCACAAATTGTGATAAAAGAAATGAGCATTTTTGTGGCTACAAAGAAGAGGTCAAATAACCTTGAAAAACTGTTCCATGCCTAACTTACAATCAAGCCCAAATCAGTGAAACCAGAGTGGGCTTTTTCAGCCACGGGACTATTTGTCACAAAACTCAGAAACAGACAGAATGATGAAAGTTTGCTTTGATTGTCATGCGTCGGTATTGTAAACATCATTGAAAAACTGTGCTTAATAATTCGCTAATAAATTGCCCAGGGACTAACAGTAGTAATTTCACAATGATATTAAGTTTTTATCTCTCAAAATCGCATTCATTTCAAAACCCTTAACAAACGGGTTTTCCCGGGTTTCTTTTCTCAGCTACCCAAAACCCGGGTTTTCAAATTTTGCCTCGATTTGGAAACAATAGCTTGAGGAAAGTCGGAAGAAGCACTTGGAACCTTCGCCTGTTGCGAATGAGAACGCACGTCGGTGAAACCCGCAGAAAAGCAAGCACAATGAGGTCAGATCCATTACTTAACAGCTAAAGAGTGCGTTAGGCCGGACTAGCTAGGCCGTATCTGGCTTAAAGTGCAGCGGTTGCTGACCACTGAGTAGGCCCACTAGATTCGGGGCAGATGTTGAACATCAGTTCGATTGTCGCGGCGTCCAGATTCGTCAGATCATGCACTATATGCGGAGGTTGATGGATTGGACAGTAAAGGACAACGTGTTCACCGGTCTGTTCTTTTGCGCCACATTCAAAAGCCGAAGAACGGGCCATATCCCATTTTTGTAAGCAGGAGCCTAAAAGTCCGACACCGGTGCGGAGGCGAACCACGCCGTTTCTTACATGGCCATTCCGAGAAAGTGGGTGCCGATGTTGAGGATGAAAGTACGGAGTCTCGTATTGTTCTCTAACCACTACATTCCATCAGTAATCCGCACAGAGCGCCGCACTTCTGTTGTTGTTGTCAGTTAAACTGATAAGTTATTGTGCGGCTGGTACAACTGGGTGTTGCGATGTGAGATGTCGTGCGTTCCCACCCGGTGAACACGTGAGTGCTGAATGTAGCAGATATTCAGGCTTCATGGCACGGCGTGCTAGAGACAGCGTAGCTCCTTTAAGGCTAGGAAGGTTTTCTGCGGAAGTAAGACACATGCATCCAGCCACAGTTCGCGAGGCATCGTTGGTGACAGGATCAATGAGGCGTGTGAGCACTACGACACCAGGAGTGAGCACTACGACACGCGGTTGCGTGGACTAGAGCTGAAGTGGTTGTTTGCAACCGTAACGTTGTTGCTTCAGCACCCTAGGCAGAGGCAGCAAGATGTCCGGTTTTTGCAAGTCACGAGGTGTCGGCAATACGTAAGCGACCTGTCCATCGTTATTACGAGGTATTTGGGCTCGGAGCTAAAGAGCAGGCTTTAATTGTTGTAGTTGAATTTCAACTCACCTTTACTTCCTTTTTGTTGAGATGGAAGACTGCCGACTCTGTTTTGTAGAGCTGAAAAGTCCTTGAGGCGTCGTAACCTGCTCCGTTTGTTGTTACCGGTGGTAAAGGTGAAGCTGCGATTGCCAACCATCTCCATGATCATGCGGACCATGTGTCTCTCAGGTAGAAGTTGCAGCAACTTGCAGGTGAGGCCACAATGTCATACTGTGTCGTAGGCTGCTGTGAGATCGAAAAATATAGCTCTGGCTCTCTTCTTAGCCGAAAACCTCTCCTCGATTTCTTCAAGGTGACCTGATCTACGGTCGACCTACCGTGCCAAAAGGTCGCCTATTCCTGCGAAAGTACTGGATCGATGTTTGGTTCGACACGAGCGTAGATGAGTCTCTCGAGATTCTGGAAGGTGACAGACAGTAGAGATATAAGGGGATAACTCTTTGGGTCCCCTACTGGTTTATTCGGCATAGGGATAACAACTATCAGTGCTCTTCTCCAGATCCCGATTTTGATTTGGCGCATGCAGGATGTAAGGAAATCGCATATCCAGTAGTTCTGAGCTGACCTGGCGCGGAGTATAAACTCCGGGAAGATGGACTCCAAGCAATGGGACTTCCAGGATCCAGGCGGTTGAGGGCGATAGCAGGCTCCTCTGACGTGAAGAGGCCAGAGATACCATCTCCCTCAGGTGTTGAGACATTCCCTAGGTTAAACATCTCCTTGTTGATGAGCCCTATGAACTCACGATCTCCCGTCTTGTGTGCCCCGTTCTTTATTAGTTGTGAGGCTGAACAAAATTCAAGTGTTTGAATAAAACCATATTAGACGTTTCATAAACCACCGAGTTAATCGTCCTCAAGATTTTAATGGAGAAAGTGTGAAACGCTGGGCGAAAAAACACAGCAGAATGCATAGAATGAGGCAAGTTTCTGCATGTGGATGGAAATATGTTAATATCTCATTCAGGGTAACTTTCTCTTCTTCCTAAACTACAAACAAACCTTTGCACTACAAATATCTCAAATGAAAAATTTTGTCATTTTTGTTGAGTGATTCATTTATCCCTGGTCAAAACCGTAGTACTTTAAAAATTGCTTAACATCTCATTTCAAATGACTTGTTTTACGTTGTTTGGTTTCAGTACTACTTTCGTCTTCATGAAAGTTGCTTGCGTGCGAGTCTTTCAGGTAATTGAACGTAACACATTTCCAGCCTTGTATGAATTTAATGTTTTACTTATCTTCACCAGGACATGTTTTATGCATACAACACTCAAACTTGCCAGTCAGGTCAACAGTGCGGCCATTACCTGCAAGTGGTTTGGGCAGAAACAACCAAAATAGGATGTGGTTATTCCTCCTGCAGGTGAGGAACAAAAAAATTTTCCCGACGATTGTAAGTTTGTTGATGCAAAAATAAAATTCATGGTTTTCACTGTGCTAGAGAAAGTTGTTTGATCATGAGTTTCACTGTCAATAATTTGTTTTTGTTTTTCTTTTCCTGAAAAGAAGCGCTGTTGATTCCCTGATATGAAAATAGAATCTAGAAGAGAAGATTCTGTTTGAACAAGGTCTAAGGACTGATGATGCGCAGTGTTGCGTGAAACCGATTTCCTATTGAAAAGTTGTTCAATTGATTCGCCCGTGTCACCTTTGTGAAAACTAATAATTTAATACAAACTAGCATGGGTGAATGGTATGCTCAGGTTAATGACATTTTCAAACTTTTGGAGATTTACCTCAAAACATTTGAGATGAGGAACCCTTTGTTGTTTCGAAGTTGGGCCAAAGGGGGATTGAAACATCGAAGAGGCTCTGGTTGTGAGTTCAGATACTCGAAAAATTACCGTATGGATCGACAAGCAGGAACCAATTGTTGAATAAGAAAAAACGGTCCAAATATTTGGTAGTGATGCAATTTTGCACGTCAGAAACAGAAAAAGCAGTCATTTATCTTTTGCACTTCGTGGTCANATTCTTGTGAAAAAGAGCATCGAGCTCTTATGAAAATCTTTTCATATGCAAATTTGCCAGCAAGCCTATCTTTGTGTTGTACTTTTATGATATTATGAGTTGGTTGTAGTTGATATCGCACAGCAGGATTGGAATATACCTTGAATCAAACTTTCAAATATTTTCTGAGGTCATGTAAGATCATATGAGGCAACCGAAGAAACAGAAAGCGCTGAAATACAAATAAATACACACTTTTTTCTTCAATCCATTCCAGAAACTTGATCGAATCCAATACGGCGTATCTCATCGTATGCAATTACTACCCTGCTGGATTAAGCAGGTAACTTACGCTATGGTTGTGTAGCGATGCTTTTGACCGGTAAATCTACAAACCACATATGCGGTAAAATTACTTTTTGTCCCAAGCAAGTAGAAGGGCAATGTAAATTGTTATGAGAGTCGCGCTGAATTCGGTCTTGTCTTCAACGTAGTTCATAACATGCCTGCTTTTTTGTAACTGTCTGAAAGTTGACTGCTTTGTGGATGTTAGGAACTATTGCAAAAGTGGTTGGGGTGAAGAAGCTTCAGTAGCAAGCTTGAAACGCTTGTGTTAATTTCTGTTCTCATGCAAAACCTTCATTATCAACAAGATGATATTTTTTCGTTCACGAAGTAACGTTAAAAACATTGACAGAGAATCGTTTCACTGATAATGTTCGTTCGCAGAAAGAACTGATCAATGTTCGTGTGGAGATAAACGAAATCACGTAAAAAGAACAAGCAAAATCTGTCTGCTAACCTATTCGTTACACGAAAGCAACAAACTACTTATGCTGCGTTTGTCACAGTAAATTATATTTATTGAAATGACTGACTCTATGATGGGGCAGAGACAGTTGATCAGACTTGCCCTTACATTCGATGTAGGACCTTGCAACCTGACGGCAGTGTGACGGATGATCTCCCCTACATATCCGGAACAGCATGCAGTGACTGTGGAAGCGGTTATACATGCGTAGGTGGATTCTGCAGCCAGTTATCAGGTTTCTTGTTTATTTCAAATCTTTTGCAACCTATCATTTATGAACTGATGGTTTCGATGCACATTGTAATTCCGTTCACTTTTTTCGAAGAATCATGCATAATGTGATCTTTGTTTGAGTCAATCTTTGTTTGAACTTGTAAAAATATCCTAGACCCATTTTCAATTGATATTTTGTTTTTTTGTGGGCAACTCAGGTATTTCTGTTATTGTGTATTGGCAATCAGCGCCGTACATAACAAAACCAAGGATGTGCATTAATTTAAATGCGAATGTTTTTCAACGATGCCGGATCGCACTAAAAACAAATTTAATTTGTTCACTAGTTTTTTTGCAACCATTTCTGTGATTGTGAATTCCGTGACATAAAACAATTTTTAATTTATATCCTCGGAGTGCATTCCATGTGCTTAACTGGTGCTTGGTATTATTTTTTTCTTTGAATGGTCATGAAAATTCAACCATCTCACATAAATGATGCAGCAGTCATTAAAGTAAAGAAACGCATTAATTTTGAATTTTAAGTTGGTCTTCGTACTGTATGATAAATATTTCAGCTCTGTCATCGTGCGACGAATGCTTATGCCATGAATGCCTTCATTCGGAAGCAAATAGCTCAATTGTCCGATCTTTTTGTTCATCATCAAATGAGGTTGAAGAGTGCTAAAAGTGCGATTGCACTTGGTGAGCTTAAGAAAAAACAAACCTAGTGTCGTTGAACGTATGCTGTAAATCGAAACCAGCGATTTGAGAGGTTTGCTTCAAAACAGCTTGAATAAAAACGAAGAATGACTTTTCATCATGCACAAAGCATAAAGTATGTCCAATCTCCTTCTGTGGTCAATAAATTGTTTCGGGCGTTTATAACAATTTTTTTCTACAATCGTCTGTGGTTTTCCGAAAACGTTGCTGCTGTATGCACGAACTATCCAAAGTGTTAAAAATGTTATTGACCTTTGAAGCATTTAACTATACTAAAAGCATTGCTATATTATTTTCTTCAGTTAGTAAGGGTTTTTGGGTATTCCTTGGATTCAAGATCTCTGCAACTTCACAGCAAAGTTTGACAAATGATGTGGATAAATCTGAAAAACATCTGTTGTATAATGCCAAACATGTATCTACCGTACGCGCACTTCAAGATTATTTTGGTGCGAGTAGAAGATGATAACCCGAATAAATTTCATCCTTTAACTGGTCAAGTGCTGTTAGTGAATGAACATTGCTTCGAGTTTTAAAAAAATGTTTTTCATGTATGAATATCTTTTTACGTCATTTTATTGAAATGCAGCATCACTTGTTCAGCTTGAATGTATCAGAAATACAAATAATATTGGACAAAGTCGTCGAAATGAGACGTCACCCTGCAATTTTGAATCAGATAAAGAAACACCTTTGTCAAACGCTGCTTCGCATCACTATTCTGGTTCCGTTGATACTTCTGATATTATTCTATTGGCACTAAACCCTTAGGTTTCATCAAATGCTGCATGAAATGTGAAGATGCCACTGGTCCTTTGTTTCGCATACATTGAAAATAATTACTGGGTTTTAAAAGAGAACTGTTTGCTATGACAGTTATTTGTTTTGAATTGCATAGAAAGAAGCGCAGCGAAGAGAACACATATGAATGAAGTGTTGAATGAGTAGTGCTTATTATGGAATACGCTGTAAAATTTTATTCAGTAAAACCACAATATTCTCTCTACCCCAGCGGCCCCCAAAGTTTCTGGGTCCTGGTTTAAATTTGCAATTTTTTCAGCGCTTGCGGGCCGGGCTAGCCGCAGTAACTTTCATAGCAGTGAGATACTTTAGATGCTTATTTCTGCACAGTCGTTCAAAAATTGAATAAACATGGCACCAGCAACTACGCGCACAGCTTTTTAGTTGATACCGCATTGATGAAGATACTTATGATTGGATAACTACATTCACCATTCTTAACAGCCAGGGTTGTAGCTGTAACGACATTTTCCGCGTATCTTGCTTAGTGGAAAACTCACTGAGAAATGATAACTTTTTAGACTATATGAGACGTTTGTAAAAAGATCACAAATATTTATTTCATGAAAAAGTAGAGTATCTTAAATTATAAAACCAAACACCTCAAGAGTTTAGTAGCGGTGATTTTTATATAAACCATTAATAATGAACTGAGAAAGCAGTTGTGAAACGTATTTTATTTGCAGCTACAACGGAGCAAGCAACATTAGCCGAGACAACCCACACGACAGTTCATGCATCATTGGCCCCAGAAACGAGCGTCCTGACCGCAACTTCAACCATTTCAAACGGTAAGGTGTTCTCATGCATGTTCGCAATTAAAATGTTTGGGAAAAATTGCAAATCTAAAATTTCCTTTAATTTACTACAAGGTGGATTTCACTGTTCCGTCGTTTGAAAGAGGCTTTTCGGTTGGAGCATGCTTTCTTGCAATTAACATAAACGAAACAGAATGCTCAAATATATGCCATATTGAAAGCACTATTTCAGGTGTATATAGCCAAAACTTTTGCTTGATGATGAAATTTGAAATACAGAAAAGTTTTTGATAAACCATCGCACATATTTAAAAATGGTGGCATGGTATTATTGTTTTCAAACTGATACATTCCCGAGTGAGTTGATTTTACAATTTTCAAGTTGTTTTACGCGTTTCTAAAATCGAGTTGCTGAACTTTAAGATGTTACTTAATCCTGGACTGTCATCCTGTATCATGTTAGATATGTAGGGGAAGGTGGGGCACAGTGGGACTAGGGGCACAGTCATCTTTTTTGATTTATTCAAAAAGTTGAAAACGTTGACCTTTAAAGTTTTCATGGTGATTTAGTCTCATGCTAGCCGTAGTACTGAAGTGAATTTTTCCTTGATAGGCATCCGTTGTTACGAGTTACAGAGCAAGTTGTGGTTTTGCTACCCAAAAGTAATTTATAAAATCGCATTTAGATTTGGGTTTTGCCCACGTTAATCAACATCTTCTGTTCTGAGTTTTTGTGACGTTGTAG
>JGI24022J15233_10005180_pt1 | contig 13734 bp, 5 predicted proteins | sample Ectturendosymbi2_FD_15233 | JGI IMG/M metagenome (IMG submission 15233) | reverse complement strand
AGTCTTGAGGTTGTTTACTTTCTCTGAACTTGTGTTGGCCTTTCTACGTTTCACACCTGTTAGCATTGCTTGCAGATGATAGGACTGACGATGCGTATTGTTACGTGAAATCGATTTCCTATTAAATATTTGTGATTGATACCTTGCTTCTTTCACTTGTGGAGTGAAGTTACTTGAATAAAGATATGCGCAAGTTTGAATCATCGCAAAAAAATGAAAGCAGAGCCCAGTTGGCGGATTCCTCTGAAGCCTATAGAAAACGTAGAGCCTTTTATTGTCAAGTAGAGTCACTAAAAATCGAGTCAATGACCCGAGTCACACAATCACGGTCAGTAGTGCAGATGGCACTGACAGCTAGACATAGCCAAAAATGACCTGGCCGCAATACAGGCCCGTAGCCAAGTTTTAAGGTTTGGGTGAGCAAAATACATTTTTAGGAGCAAACTACATTTTAGTAGGGAAAGATTTTTGTTTTTATTATATGTTTAAAACAAGTTTTTCCGGTCGCAAAAAAATTGGGGGTACTGCTCCAGAATGCCCCCGCAGGTATGGGCCTGGCCTAATTTGGAAAACAACGGCTTGTTCGGCTATGATGTCGCTTTTTCCTCCTTCGCGTCCACACACGACGGTTGGTTTTTGTGATGGAAGCCTATGATTTTGCAATAACTTGCAGACTTTCTATAGTTCCATAAATTCAAGCTGCCTAGGTATCGTAATCAAGTTTCACAAACGTTTATGAGCAAAGATTTAAAACCAACGTGAAACCTACACAAGTTTTATGCAGAAGTAGTGACAAAAACATAACGTCTGAAAAAGAATTTGTTTCATGAAGATAAATATTTAATTCTTATAAAAGTAACTGCGTTTAATACAAAAGCATTAAGTTTTGCGAGATTACGCTTATTTTGATTAAACTGACAAAAAATAGACAAAAATAAAACAAAAATTATGTTCTCAATATGAACCTAAAAAGGTGCATCACAGCCACAAAAACGGCTTGAGCAAAAATTCATATGTGTACACACCACCTGAAATAAACAAAGCTTGGAGAAGACGTGTGATCTATGTAAAAACTTTGCAGTGCCTTTCGCCTTGTCATTTATTTCGAACCTGGACATAGCCTACTGGCTACGTTAGGAAGTTTGACTTTGTTCTCAAGTGAAAGTGTAATCAGCAGATGTAGGCAATAATGCTTTTTTCTTATCAAAACACCACAAAAGCAAGATATTGTGGTCTTTCACTAGCAAGGGTTATGTCATATGCATAGATTGTTTTGCGACTCGTCGCTTTTCCACATTAACGCACATAGTTTCCGCTGTTCATCTCATATTCTGTCCTGCAGTTACTCACAATGAGCTGCTGTTTAAAAACGACTGTTTCATACATTACATTTGACATTATACATGCATTCGACGATGATATGAAGGCTTGAACCGAAGTACCTGAACCTGACAAATGTTGAGATCATTTTTCACTGGCATTCTTCCAAGTAGCATGCTGTTATGCCAGCTACCTAACTTTTGTTTAATGGAATCAAACTTCACGTCCAAAACATCTTCTGCATAAACCTGTAACTTTATATTTTACTTCTTTAAATATTTTCATATTTTGTTAAAAATGTTCAGCCTGAGTAACATGCAAGATCTTACTTGCAAATGAAGCACCTTGATTTAAGATTAAACAATGAATAAAACAATCTAAAGCGAAAAGATTTAGGAAATTTATTGGTGATAGAATATAACTGCACACAAGTGCTGTTTGCTCTATTCTATTAAGGCCTAGAAACTGATACCATATTGCCTGAAATAATTTGTATTCACTCAAAAGAAAGTAACATTTAAATAGTATTACAACTTGGTGATCCTTTTATTTTATTCCATAACATTGACAAGAATTTTAGTTGTTTTCTGAAATGTTACTTTTGAAATCATCGCATGCCACAGTCTTTCCGTTCCCTCGCCTGAAAAACAAACCAAATCTTGTCATCTCTCCGAATGCTTTCAAGAAAGCTTAACTTAACATCTGAAGAACCAGAAACAAGACTCCCTATATGTACGAATTCATAATTTTAAGAATTTGCTTAGAAGAAATAGATTTGTGTAATAACCACTCCAGCCCAACAGACGTGAAATTAATAAACTTTATAGAATTTTGAAATTTGGAACATAAAACTTTCTTATTTTGCGATTTTGAAAGTCTTACAAAAACTGTCACTAATACGGCAAATGTACACTTTTTATCTTTTGGCTTTACGATCGTTGCTTGTTGAACTGTTATGTGAATACCTGTTAATAAAATATGCATTACTCACGACTGGGTTGTTTTTGTCAACCCCAGTTCTTTTCGATTTTTTTCTTTTCGATTTTTTTCTTTTCGCTTTTTTTCTTTTCGCATTTTTTGTACAGGATTTCTTGCTTTTCTTGTTGTTATGTCCCTTCTTGGGTCCTTGGCTTGCTTCTCTTACATTTAAATTTTCGTGCATTTGCGAACCAAGCGACTTTTCATGCGAAACGGCTACATTCTTCGCATTGGATAATTCGATGACTCTGAGCAAAAGAATGTGGTATAATAATCATTATTAAACTCAGTAGACAACATAACAAACTTTAGCCTTTCGGCAAGCTTCTGAGGAATCTGCTTGCTTTCTGCTTTCACACTTATGCGATGATTTAAACTTGCAAGCATATCTATTTTTCGTAGTTATAAGCCAGAAAGACGGCGACAAGTAAATCAATCGCAGTTTATTTCACAGGGAAACCAGTTTCGCGTTTTCCAAGGCCTTAAATGCGAAATGTTGGCACTTGAAAACAAGCACAAAAAGACACATACGCGAACTGTGACTAGTTACAATGAGAACTAAATTTGAGAAGTTAAAAAGCTGGCCTTCCTAGAGCTTCACAAACCAGTCATTGCTAAGAAAACTAGCGTTTGGTAACGGCTTAACAAAAGCACTTTTGCTCTGGGGATAACACCACGTGATATTGCTTTTGAGTGTCGACCTTGAACAAAGTAAATTATTTGTTGAGGAATTGATTTGTAAAATTTGTATGTCAGCTGAGCGCTACTGGGTCTCCTCAAAGTGCAAGAGACTAAGTTCGTTTGGATTTGCGCACAGTGGGGTTCTAAGGGGGGCCTGGGTGGGCCATGCCCCCCAGATTTTTGGCTGGCCTCCTGCTTGGCTTCCCAGTTTTGTGCTTAATATCACGTTTGATTGACATATACAGTAGATAACTATCAGCCAGCAAAATTTTAAACGATTTGAAATCTTTCTGGCGACGGTTCTGACGATATTCATAAACCTATGTTGGGTTTGATAGGGTTACTTATAGCAAATCAATCTTCATTACAACAGAAAATCACCATGCAGGAGAGACATTCATTTTGGCCCCCCTACTTTTTTCCCAAGCCTCACAGTGACCACCTCCCAGTTTTTTCTTGCTAGAATCGCCACTGTTTGCTCACCCATTTTTGTCATACCTAAGACTTTGAAAACGGTCCTGAGGCCCAGAAATCTTGTGCTTGGAGTTAGTGAGTAGTTACAAAGTAAAGCTTCATGCCCGGTGTGATCAGTAACACGTCACCACTTTAGCAGTCCTTAAGGTAGCCGTTGGGAACGTCAACAAAGGAGGAACAAGGAGATGCAAAAACTAGGGCACTTAATTGTTTTGGATCGGGGCTGCAAAAAATGGGGTCACAGCGCCGTGCAACCAAAAACTTGGAGTGCGCGAACTTTTTTTACGTTTTGAACTTTATGCATTTGAATGCTGTATGGCAAAGCTTATACTGTTCATGTGCGCTACTAAAACTTTCTGCGCGCTACAAAAATTCACAAAATATTTTGCACCCCTGTTTTAGATGTTTGCATTGCCCTTCCCAGAAAGNTTACTTTTCAAACCGCTTTTGCAGTATGTGCAAATAATTTGTGCTCAGCATTAATATTGTAACAAAATGTTCTTTGTCAGAATCAATGGATTTTCATGCTTGTTCCTTTTTTAAGACGTAACACAATCATCTTACCGTTTTGCGATTACAAGGGAGTCTACAAATTGCTTTATACCAGAAGGAAAATGCACCGTTTCAGTACACTCTTACGTCATTTAGTCCTAAAGAAACCACGGAAATGTTGAACGATACACTGTTAACTAACCAGCGCACTAAATTGCAATAGGTGTGCAATTTGTACAATGCATAACACAATAACATCAACTGTTTGTAGTTAAGCGGGCTGCTTGGGAGTTTTTTACAAGTTTGTGTGAATCAAGAAAAAAATGAATCTTCCAGCGAAATATTAAGGACGGTTGTTAACATTGTTTTGGATTAATACAGTGCAAACCTGAAATCTTACATTCTGTTCAAAGGTCTGTTGTTGAGCAAAGACATTTTATATAGTTTAATGTATAGAATTTTTCATTAACTAGTAACAGTTTATTGTACTTCATATTGCTTTGATCGAAAAACATTTACTTCAAATAAAGTAACCCCAATAACGTGTTTTCAAAACCACCTATTCAAAAATCAACCTTTTCAATCTCTACTTGCCAAAGTGTTTGACAAAGGGCATAACGAGGGTTGGCACGGGGGCACAATTTCCCGGGCGCCGAATAACTATGGGGGGCGCTGAATGACTGCGGGGGCGCCGAAACGTTTCAACAATGTCACAAGTACTTTCTTCAATACAGTATATTTGCTTCCGAAAGACCTCGGGTTCTAATATGGGAGCACCAAACTAGCTTCTTGCCCCGACCGCCATCTAATCTCGTTACGCCCCTGGTTTGACATGTGGTGAAATCTTACAATGCAAATGTACAGCATGTCAAAGAAGTTGCTGTTGCAGTGTGTCACAACAAATTAGACAGTTTGGTTTTGTTTATAGGAAACTGCGATCTGCATTATTCTGCGTATTTTACTGCGTTTTTACCAGCAAGTGTCAAATTTGTACACCGAGTTTCCCCTTCTATCTTATTAAGATCAAGCATATTAAAAATCCACTGCAGGCCATGCAAAGCGACAACGGCTTGCCCATCACAAATTTTAACGCAGGACCACACCAGGAATAAAGTGCCAGGACAAGACACCTAAAGCCCAACCAGTCAAGCATTTATCAGAATGTAGTTAACGTATAATTCATTTCTACCTAACCAATTATTTTAAGGTTTCTTAAAACGTTTCGTCCAATTTACGTATTTAAAATCACGGGGGCTTGGAACAAAGATCAATTACTTAAAGGGGGCGTGGTAGAAAAACGGTTAAGAAGCCGTTCTTTAAATCGATCTGTACTCCAAACAAATTTGGTCAGTGACAGAACTCTCTGACCTCTGTTGATCAACATAGTTGATTATAAAATCATGTTTGCAATTAAAAGGGCAATATTTTTTCTCCAAAATCACATAAACACAATTTTTCATAATCCGGGGAATCACATTATTAATATTTCAAATCAAATTGTTTTATTATTATGAAGTTTATAACCAAACGTTTTCAAGTAATCATCAAACTTTTTCATGTAGCAATCAAGCCTATAATCAGATTACCCATTTTTTTCCAAATCAAACATACAGTATTCAAACTGTGTCAAATTTACTGTTTGATTATAAACAAAGCGTTGATATCAAAAACACAATTTGTGAATTATTGAAAACATACCATTTATAGAAATCTACAGTATTTTAGTATTTGAATTTTATAAATTTTGAATCAAACGTTCAATTTCTTCACAACATTCAACTATTGTTTCACTAACACAAACTCCAATGAGTAGGCTACTTCCTTATTTTACCCTCCATCGACAATCGTTGACGTTTTCGCCGATTTCTTTGACTTAATTCTCTTTTTCTGCTTTTGAAGATTTTTAAGCGTCTTCTTAATGTCTTTCATCAATTTTTTTAGTCTGAAAAATAACAAAAATATTTTCAGGTTTTGTAAGGGAACTTAAAATTAGTACATAATTATTTATGATAAGGTATGCTATATTCCATTCAGTTCAACAGAATATGTGAAACATGCAAATAATCTTAAGCGTAGGGTAACACAACAATCTGAAAAACGGTGATTTTCGTTCATCTATCATTTATCGCAAATTTCCACAAACTGAAATTAACGAAAGCACGACAATATTTTATGAAAAGTTGTGGTGGAACATTTTTGAAAGTCCAAATGACAGATCCCAAAACTGTTGCGAAAGTAAAAATGGTTTAAGTAACATTCCCCCTTTGCAATGTGAAATCTTCAAAGTTGTAATGAATAAACTATGTGTATGATGTATATAATAATTGCAGTTCTTAATATCAAGTGTATGAAGTGCAATAGATCAACATTACCTACGTAGAATTCCAATCTACCAGTTATTCAATTCCTAAACGCTGTTAGTATTTAGGTAAATCATGAAACTGAAGTATCATAACACACAAAGTTCAGATGCAGGTATGCATAATGCGTTTATTTACTTTTTGATTTTTCTATCCACTTTTCTTTTAGCATTTACTTTCCTTTTTGCCTTTTGTGATTTCATTTTAGGGGTTTTTGAATTTCTTGCCTCATTCTTGATTTCGTACTGCTCACGAGGGTGTAATTGAGCTTCTTCTATTATTATTTCTTCTTTCAACATTGACTTGTCGTCTTTCTGAAGGTTGATATCAAAACCACAGTATTTTTCGTGTGTTTTGGACCAGAGGCTGCAAAAGAAGTAGTGTTTTAGAAAGATGTGCCTGCAACTGTTATCACTCCAATACCATCTGCATTTCCACAAGGCATGAAAGTTCTTAGGGTAAAATACAGTATACACCATTTTGAGGTCGAGTCCTATATGCAAAACAAAAGACCAGAGTAAAACGTGTTTCGTGGAAGCATATAAATAAAGGATTATAAAGCTCAAACTCAGGTAAAAAATAACTTAACTTCAAATGTTTAATTATGAAGAACATTTGGCAACTATTCCATAATTAAATTGACCTATGGGAGCTGATTTATTTGGGTATTCATTTCTTCAGCTCAAGAAACGGTTGACCAAACCGCCTTTAAGGTTTTAGTTTGATAAAGGTAATAAATTTATTTACTCTTTCTCCGTCACTATAATTTTGGAAATATCTGCGAGCTACGTTGTTGTATCCGAGTTAAAGGAATACATTCTCAAAGTTATTAGAAAGACTTTACCTCTCTTCTTGTTTGACAACACCATTCTCATTTTCCAGACTTGTTGTCTTGCAGAAGTCTTTTGCTGCAGTGTTTGCTTGGGTTGTGGCTTGACCACGTGCTAGCAATAAATGTGTTATAGCTACCAAATAGAAGTGCATGCTTTTTCTAAAAACCTGAAAACTACCCAAGAACATATCAAAACAAATAAACTGACGGATGCGTTTCGTACCGCACCGGACCTAATGCAGTTTCATAAAAACTTTCCGCATGTTTGAAATTGTCTGCAAGATACCTCTCATTTATTTTTTCCAGTTTTACGATTTATATTATTTATCACATTTAAGATCAAAGAAATTTGTGAGCGGCAAGATATTGCAAATTTTCAAAAATGATTTTGCCAACAAAAATTATAGCCTTTGAACACACAGCAAACGCTTACAGGTAACAAAAACAGCTGATGTTTCTGATCAACTGCAGATCGAACTTACTTGTTGCTACCAATAAACCAATTCTGCTGAGTATTCAGACCTATTGTTCAAAAACGAAATTATTCTGCCATAGATTTAACTTTACGTGGTAGACTTTGTAGAAACTGTTCTGTTAAAGTGTTGGGCGCTTATCAGCAGCGTTTCTTACACAGATCTGGTGGGACCAGCATTTAAATTGAGATTGTAAGACAATTTTCGCAAGCAAAAGTGTCCTACTAAAATTTTTATTCGATTTGAATATCTACTATATGATTATGACTTTGTTTTACCCGTCTAACTCCCACTTATCGACTCAGGTGAGCATGCATCAACATCCCAGTTAGGTGCTTTTTGTTAATCTACTACCACCATCATAAAAAAAAAGTACAGAGCTAAGTAACTCTGGGTTCGATGTTTGCAGACAGCTGGAAAACCAACGCAAGGCAGTCATTTGTCAGTCTGTCGGATCACCACTGACATCTCTTTGCCGAGCTTCCTTAAGAAAATGGATGACTTTCGTTGAGCGGGCTCTAAGCCATACGGCTTGAAAAATTTCCAAATGTTAGCAAGGCTTTGCGCAAGGGAAGTTTTCCAAGAAAGATTGTCGGAGTTGTCAAAAATTAATGGGAAGGTTTTCTTGTTCCACCCTTGTAAAAAACAACTAAATCCTGATTAAAACTAAACTCGGTTTTGGACTCGGCTTCGTTTGCAATCAATAAAAAATTGCCTTATTATTGTAACTAACACTATAACCTTATCCTTTGTAAACAGTAGCACTGCTTGCTTTTTGAACGTTTTGTTTTTGAAACCTGTTTAACTCTTTCCCTCCAGGAACGTTTTATCTAAGTCTTCTTTTTCACGATTTGGTAACAAAAACAACAACAGAAATCAACTTCATTGATAAATGAACATAACATATTTTTGAAGACTGAAAGTATTTATCCTCTTCGCTTCGACAAAACATTTTTCAATTCCAATGACTAGTTTAAACAGAAACACTTTTTTAACACTGTATTTGAGTTTGACAAATATAGCAAATTGCTTTGGGAATTCATTCTGTAAGTAGGGAAAAGTTTCACTCCAATATCAGTTTGTGAAATCGTTTTCTAGAAACTATTTTCAACTGTTGCTTAAAAGTCAAAAACGGTAAATGCTTATAATAGTTCAAAAACCAGCAACGAACTACAACTGCATACCTGAAATATCTACACCACTCGCGCACATTTCGAAATTCATTGATGTCTCAGCTGATGCCTACCACATCGAAATGTACCCCGTTGAAAACATTTAGGGCATGGGACTGCAGTGCACAAAGGAAGCGGCATTTGATACTACGTCGAAGTACGGTATACTCTTTGATGTTGAAACTATCGATCAGATGCAGATGACATCTACATCTGAAAGCAGGTTTAACTGTGATCTGATGTCTTTTTTAAATTCAACTGATTGCTTACTGAACTAATCCACAATAAATGTGGACAAAGGTGCAGAGCTCAAATCATCTGTCTTGCATATTTGGATTAAGAAATCAAATACATCAAATTTAAGGGTACCTGTTCAGTAATGCTTTTCATCACAAACAATGTTTTTTCAAGGATGTTAATAAAATCCACAGATTTATGGTTAACAAAAGAATGCTAAATCTCTTTCTCAATGTTACACTNACCTTCAAATTAATATTAAGCAAACCATTTTCATTGTCTTCGCGTGAAATATCGTTTTCTGCTTTAAAATTTAAGCAAAATTATTGGAGTTGGNGTAAGTTTGGCTGATAATCAAAATTGNTAAAGGCTTTAAACGGCTTATAGTTTCACTTTTAGCCTCATTGAACGTGCCATGCACCAACGCAGTTGCGGTATTAGCCCTGCATCGGGAGTTGTCGAGGATAAACCCTCGTTTTTCAACGCGCACGTGACCCGTCGCTTATTCAAAGTATCACAATCTGAGCATCAGCAGTTCTGTAGCCTCGTATTCACTACACAAATTGCTTACGCAAACGGGAAGGTGATCAGAGCAAGCACTTGTTGCAATTTAGACTGCTAGAATTACGAACAATCGTCGAGTACGGTTTCTGAAACATTACAGAAACAAATTAGGAATGTTACCAGCTCGGTTAGACTGAACAAACGTGATTTTATTATCAACAAGCCAAGCGCGCACGCGGCGCACCTAACAATTAGCCAAGCACGCAATTGCAATTACAGGTATTTACAGCAAACACGCAACTAAAATACGTAACTTCATTCCTGATTCACCGTCTACACTGATTAGCAAACAAAAACCTCGCACTCATCCTCCAACTGCAAACAAGAAACCGTAATAAGTTGGTTGCGAACCAAAACTTTTGATTCCACAGCTCATATATTCAGTCTTTATGCTTTTTAAGAAAAACTCACTGTTTTAAAAGGCAGAATTTCTACGAGCCGATAACGTCACTAAGCGATTGATAGACAGAACAACAATTTTCAGCATGTCTGCTCCAAGAAAAGACATGTCGCACAGAGGATGTATTGTACAATGTCAGGGAATGAGGAGTTGTAATTATCGTTCAAACTGCTAATGGACGCAACGGAGGAGAAAATCTTTAAAAAACTTTGTGACTCTGAGAAAAACGTACATCTTTTTAATCGCCAGGGTTGAAAACGACATGTGGCACTATCACGATTGGCCACGTTATGTCAAATCGGTTCGTCCCTGCGCCCTCTAACAAACGCTATTCAACCTTTTGGGGGTCACGCACAAGCAGGATTTTTTCCAAACACACCAAGTACTGTTCTTCTGATTCGCCGACCGAAAAATTAAATCGGCTGTTTCGTATTTTCATCCATGCTGCAACATATTTGTTTGAAAGCAGATCATTTCAACCATTCAAGTTCTTTGTTTGAAACAGTATCGCATCCTAGTAGTACATTTTTTCTAACAGAGCCGCACTTCTAAGGATTGTCAAGAAACTTAATTGAGTGTAACAAGCTGAAATTCAAACTGAAGATAGTGGGTTATTAAAGACGAGCATTGAGAGAATTCGCTTGATCAGATGACATTTTTGCGAAATAAGATCTTCAATAAGGCACAACAACACCAACCGGTAAATCCTTTTGCTTCGTGTTCAAAAGAGACATTTCAAACACGACAATGGAAGGGTTAGTTGTAGCGTTATAGGTATCTGTCGCTGAATTCTACACGAACGCTACGACGCTATGCACACAAAACTTAAGTCTACGGGAGCACGACGAGCAACACGCAATTGTTGTTGCAAGGAAAAAGCACTCAAAATGCTTCTGGGAGAGCAGTCGAATTTCTATAATTGCACAACTTGTTTTCTTCTTGTCCACACTCGCGAATCCATTTCTGTTACTGCCAATTCACTTCTTTTTGGGTCAGTTATTATCTTCAGCCATAGTGTGTACATCTGAAGCATTGTGGTCTAGTTGTTGTTGAGCTTCTTCTGTCATCTGTCGGTATTTACTTTTAAAAAATCCAGCCTAAAAAGAAAAGTAGATAGCCAGTAGTCCACCACCATCTGATTGTCTTGAACTATCACACTTTATAGGTTTCAATGACCACTTTGGGAGATAAGAATGTCAATCTCGTTTGTCCTAGCACGAAATATATGTCAGCCTAAGGGCCTTCCCGTTAGTCAAGTGATCAATGATCAATGAAAAAATAAAGATCAATGAACAGAACTGCGCAAACCTCCGTACCCTGAAGAAAGCAAACCTTGACTTCTGCACACATTTATTGATATTTAAGCTTGTATTCAATATGAAAAAACTGGCGAAAAACTCAGTGTGTTTAAGAAGAATGACATCATCAACCACGTCAAAAATGTTGCGCTTTCATTTTAACGAGAAAATAAAGACAAAAATTGGCATAGAGCGGGGGTGGCCAACCTTTGGAGCATTGCATCATTGCTGTGATTGTAACAGAGCAAGATGGTGAACTTCAATATTTTTATCGATTTCCTGTATTATACAGTTTCCTTGTGAGATACCAGTTATCATCTTGAAACAAGCTGTTCATGACTTTCTGGAAGAAAAAACAGGCCACCTGGGGAAAGAGTTTTTTTATGTGATAATACTTGGCCATGTGATCTGGAATTTTTATATGGTGTTACTAACCATCTCAATCATCTGATTATGAAACTGCAACGAAAAAACATATTGTTTCCTAGCTTTAGTAAATGATATCATTGCATTCCAGATGAAGTTAAAACTGTTAATCTCGCAGTTAGAAAATGAGGATATGAGCCAGTTTTCGTATTTAAAAAACAGATTGAATGTGCTGCTGATAATAACAATTTAAAAAATTCGTTGAAGGGATCAAGTTATTGCAAGACTCATTTGAAAGTCGAAAGACTGCATTTTCGCATTTATAAACGCATTCTCACTTGAACAACAGAAGATAATGAAAATTCCAAGTAGCATACAAATGGAACTCATTGACTTGAAAACAAATTAAATATTTAAAACGAAATTTGGTGAGCTTTCTTCAGTCTCCCGTGCTTCTGGAATTTCTGTTTCTGGCGATCCATATCGAAACGAGAAATTTTGCTCAGAGTTGTATGTCGTTTTGGAACGACGTACACATACGAACAAGCATTTTTGTCTTCGAAATTGATTGAAAGCAAAATGAAGTCGCGCCTGATTGATTCAAATTTGAAGAATCCTCTGCTGTTCTCAGTAACAAATTTAACTCCAAACATTGATAAACTGGTGAACGAAAAATAAACCCTGATGTCTGTGTGAAAAATATGTAAATGTGAAGTTTGTTTGCTGCTTTACCAGATATTATAATCGCATTTGACAATATTACTTAGTAAATCACTATAATGATGTGGGGTAACACTGGACTACTATCGTGGGTCACGGTGACCCTGGTCAAATGAGTTCACCACGTGAAACCTACGTAAGTACGCGTCGGAACGCTCTCCACGCTTCAGTAGCTTCATTTTTTGTGTGACATGTTAAAAGGTGCGCTTGCCGTCATCCTCGCTCTTTTCGATTTTGCAGTGTAGGGGAAAAGTTGTGATTTCGGGTCACGCTGACCCGACGTTATGGTTAATGTGCGGTGGCGTACGCACGCTGACCCGACGTTTTGGTTAGAGGGGGGCTAAGCCCCAAGTGGTTGTAAAGAGCTGAAACTCACTCAGCGCATGCTTCTACGGTTGTGTTAGCAGTATACAACATAAGAAGTTCTTCAGGCCCAAAATTTTTTGTTGTGAGTAATTCAGTTAAGACATATATGAAATCTACACCACCTCCTTTTCATCAAAAATCGTATAATATTAGAGTACAAAGAAGCTTTGTTAGTGCTCAAACTGCTCAATGAGAGTTATATTTTCAGTGTAGTTTTTGCGATAAACTTTAGTTGAAGGAAAGTATACTTTTTTATTTTTGAAAACCGGGCCATGCACACCCGACGTTAGGGTTAGTGTGACAAAAACTGAAGATTAACATTCGTTACAAGAAAAATAGCCGATAGTACGGCGCATCTGTCTCGCGTTTGAAAAAATTGGCGTATGGCGTGCAACAAGTTAACCATCCCTGGTATAGAGTGTTTCGTCTTGCTTCGCAAAAATGAAAAAGTTGTGTTTTGGACAGGAGTGTATATATTTCCTTGAAACCAAGCAAATAAAGATGTAGAAAAATTTTGACTGCCTTTGGTTGCAGCATGAAACCTACATTAAAGCTTTTCAGGATGCCCTGTTCAGTTTTCCAACCAACAACCCCTTGTAACTGATGAAAAGGTAGTTTAGGCACCGAACGAAAATTATGGGAGTCATTTTATTCAGCAAAGTCATTTTATTTAGCTTTCAATTTCTGCACTCTTCTTCCAATGCTATACAAAGTTTTCCCTATATGTTTCCCTACGATTCTATTTGAATAAGTTCACCAAAGGTTGTTAGTTTTTGTTTGAATCTTACCTGCGTAATTTGTATCAACCAATATGACTACAAGAAGCAAGAAAACGTCACGAGATGATCTGGAAAGTATTGCTGAAACGCTTGACAAGCTTACAGACATGATGGACAGCAACAGCAAGTCCACAGAATCTTCACTACAAGAACTGGTGAAAGAGATTCGTGAACTACGCAAAAGCCAAGAATTTCTTGAAAAACAATATGAGGACATGAAAA
>JGI24022J15233_10005179_pt1 | contig 13737 bp, 7 predicted proteins | sample Ectturendosymbi2_FD_15233 | JGI IMG/M metagenome (IMG submission 15233) | reverse complement strand
ACGGGATGACCGAAGTGTCTTTTCGCCGCCTCCCGACCTTACTGTGTCTGTATTGTTAAGTGTACTTGCGTTGAGGTAAAAAAAATAAAATTGTTGTTGTTATTGTTGTTGTTGCCTCTTTTTTCTGTAATACCCTTCACTGTTCTTCGTGCCCGCACCACACGCTCACCTGTACAAAGGTGCATACGCATGCTTTCCACTATCTGTGCTGTTGTTATAGTTTGATTTTATTCTTTGTAACTAACTTCTGTGTTACGTTCAAATTTGTGCATTTCGTCACATCGATTTTCTCTTCTACAGAAACCTTCTCAATTTAGTATGATTTATGCCAACAACAGCGATGGCTAAGTAGTTGACCCATAAGGTCTTTGGCCAACCCTTTGCGTCTCAAAGGCAGGCCCGTCGCCAGGATTTAGCAGCAGGGGGCCAAAAACCAGAAGGAGGGGCCAAAAACCAGAAAGGGGTGGCACATTTTTTAAATACAGTATTGGATGTATGCAGCAACTGAGGGGCCAAACGTGAAATGGGGGGAACAGATTTCAAATGTGGGGGCCGGGCATCACTGGCCCCCCGCTGGCGACGGCCCTGCTCGAAGGTATAATTCACAGCAATTTGTTGAATTCCTCAGTCATCAACTATTATTTTTGATTGATATTCAATTAATTTTGTCTGCTCTTAGTGGCTTTTCTCTTTTTATTGCATTTCTGGTACCTGGTGGTTTGAGTCAAAAAATGAATGAGTAAACCTACCTCCCAGAAAAAAAGCTATGACAATAGTGTTGGATGTTTGATTATCGAGGGTTTTTTTTGCAAGATGAAGAAGAGAACAGCACTAGGAAAGGAACAAAGTAATGAGACGATAACAACACGCACGACACAGTATGAACAAATTTACAGGCCATTGAAGTGACAACCAATAACAATAACTATTTGGTAATTTAATGATCCCGAGGACAAATGCAAAAGATACGACTGGGAACGTTTTCTGCGTGATATAATCCCAGCCTGGGTAGGTTTAAACACAAATGTTATTCACTAAAGTTTCATTAAATAGTCAAATTCTCCTTGAAAGCAACAGTGAAAATATAAGACCTCATTCTTAAGTGCAGACTGTTAAAAATGCCGTTCAGATTTATCCTCAGGACACAATATTAGAACCAGTATATTTTTATGATTTCGGTTTTCGCGGAAGTCCACGCCATTTTTTGATTTTAGCGCAAAAATAGATATTAACGCTGTTTAATTTGTTTTGGGTAGTGTTAATATGGAGATGTTGTACTGCTTGCAGAGTTTATTTTTTGTGGTTATCTGGTTTAACTTTTAATTTTCGATGAACCGCTCTGGCATTTTGTTTACGTTCATGTTTGTTCATAGATGTTCCACTTTTGTTTTATTTTTTTTTATTCGTTTGGCTCAGATACAAGATACGTGGTTTATGTCATACTGTAGGTGTTATTGAAAGAACACAAGGATACAAAAACGCTTGGACACATTGCAGGACATCGCAAGGTAGATGTTAGGTGATACACACAGACAATATTGAAAATGAACAAACACACAACGCACCAGTACTACTGCATTCGAACATTCTTATACAGAAGCGTTACATACTGAGAGAAAATCGAGATTTGTAAAGGAATCAGACAACTGAAGAGAGTGGATTCAAGAAGCACACCGTCGAAAAGAAGCAAATAAATTGTTTCTAATCAAGGCGTGAAATATTATGAAAATAGGTAACTTGATGTGGGTGAACACGTTGTAGGCAGCTCGGAGCCGGTGTGTATTTGCACCACAGTTGACAATACATTAATATGAACAGGCACGAAACAGGATGTTTTAACTGCAGTAGAGCATAGAGAAAAGGTACTTTTGAGTTTATTTGCCGCACGATAAAGTGTTTTCACTTGTCTCTGAATGTCATTGTCATCCTTTAAATGAGGCATGAAGTAATACACAAAAGTATTTGACTTGTTCAACAAACTTAAGATCTACGTCATTATTTTTTTGAGGAAACACTATAACAGTGGCGTGTCTAGGGTATGGCAGGCATGGCACGTGTCATGGGCGACACTTTGACTGGGGCGCAAAAATTGCTTGGGAAAAAGTAAAGTTTCTAATTACAGTTACCTGAACGACTAGTTTGCGCACCATGCAATCACTAACTGCAAATGCATCAACACAGCGCCCTTATCTAATGCAGGCGAGTTGCTCCAGCACGATCAAGTTTTATGACAAAACTGGGGTGTTGTGACACAACACGATGGTCAGACATTGTGACAAAACAAGAACGCTCGCTTGTCATTTACAAGACCTCGTCCTTTTCACGCTATCAAGAAAGGCGAAGTCAGTCTGTGCTGCTGAGATTCAGGCAATAGGGTAGGGGCGTGCAACCCGTGCACCGCGGGCCAAAATTGGCCCTGGAGCTGACGTTTTGGGGCCCGAGGAAAGGTCCAGATTTTAAAATTGTGTTGCCAATCTTCGGTGGGTGGCAAGCGAGTTGTCTTCCCCGCAGAGCTTTAAGCATGCAGCAGTGACCCGTGGAACAGTTTGGTTGCGTGTGTTTGGCCCGGCAGTGTTGCATGGTTACACGCCGGTGGGATAGTAATTTCGTCAGAATCTGGCTGGAGGAGTTTAAGCCCGTGGCTGTGAGACTCCGACTGTTACGCAAATTACTGCTGTTAAACTCTCACTGATTTGCAAATTACTTAAAGGGCTGCAACCAATTTCGACTTAACAAAACTTCTTCGATGGCCACTAGTGCCCGATGTGTAAGCTAAACCCAAAGTCCCAGTCCAGAGATTAAGGAAGGGAGCCTTGGAGAGAGTTAGTCCTTGAAATATCAGCTTTTAGCGTCGTTACCGCACCAGTTGAGCAAAGAATATTAGCTCATGAAAGCAGAGATTAAGTCTTGTTAGAGCTAGCTTTTTCTGTCCACATTTGGAATTCTGTTCGATGTCCAAGATCTTTGATACGGTCCTGATTCCGAAAAAATGAAATCATGTGTGAGAATTTAGGAGCTGCGTATATAGATCAGACGTTGGTGGCAAGCAATTATTTGAGGAGATTCTGAGGAGATTCGATGAGGAGATTCGAGATTGCAAAATGCTAGTATCAAGTGCAACTTAAAATTACACGCGTCCTGAAGATCTCCTGACATTCATAGTTGCAGCGCCGGGTTTAGATGGTGGGGGGCGTGGGGCCCAGGCGTGGTGGGAAGCCCGTGTGCGGATACAGAATCTTTAAGTAGGGGATGATCGATGATGTCATTACGATTCCTCGGATCATTAATGTTTATGACATAATCTTGTGACGTCACATACGTTAACTCAACTGCAACAAAACTTTTTGATACGCATGATATTTGACAATGATTAGCGATTTGAGAAACTGTTACAAAACCGATCACCCGAAGCATCGCGTCTTCATTTTAGGAAATTTGCTTTGAAGTTTTGAAAAATATTTTCAAAAACGTTTCTGGGCGATCTAACGTATTCATCATCTCCTCTAAACGCCAATCCTCGATCAGCAATAAATTTTATGAAAGAAACCAAACGTTGCAGAAGCGATTTCCAATGTTGTTCGGATTGATTTATTTAACAGGCTAACTCCGTATCAATTCTTCCAAGTGATTTGTGATCTGCGACTAAACATAATCGTGGTATCTACGTGTTTCATTGATTGCTCGTGTCTCCTCCTCAGGCGCTCAAGAACGTACTTCCAGTCATAGAATCCCTTTCCAACAACAAAATGCGCGCATTTGGTTGTATCTGCACACATCAGTCTACAAGTGAAACAATAAACATAAACTTGTGAAGAAGAAAAACATAACCAGCTTCTGCCAACTACTTCGCCGTTGTGGTTCTAGTGACGAATAAGATTTGCGGTACGTCTCCGTTACAAGTTTTTTTTTTCTGTGTTATGGATGTTGTGGAACACCATGGTTTAAAAATAACTTTTCGTCGCAATGTCGAAGAGTATCTATTTCATTTTTTAACCAATAATCCCGCATTTCTTTGCATATTGGCTAGACAGAGACCGATACCTTTGCCTCCCGTGACAGTTGCAGCCATCTCATCTATATTGTGTTTTTTGATGATGCTTCTTGACGTCCTTCTGCTACTGGGGCTGCACCGCTGGTCAGAATAGGCCTATTTTCATTGTTACGTAGAACTAAGTCTGTCACAGCATGTTCTTCGATTTTCTGTCCTGTTACCACAGGATCCACAGAAATGCCTCCGCTGGACTTCATTGTCACTGCAGAATAGTAATTTTGAATCTCTCTTGACTTAGCTGCAACGTCTCTAATTTTTATATCTTATGCTTTTTTATGTTTTTTTAGAACCACTTGGATAAGCTCTACATTTGTTAAGGTGTGGATACTCCTTTTTCTGTCTATGTTTATTTATTAATAAGCTTGAGAATAGGGTTGCCATATATTCAAAAGCAAAAAAGACTTACGCCTGTCACTTAGTTGACTGTATTATCTACACTTAACAAGTCAAATGACAAATATTCGTAAGTTTTAAGCGTTTAAAACCCTGCTCAGGTCTATTTTGCCCGTATATGGCAAATGAACTTGAGGCGTGATGTAATCATACGAAAAATGATCGTTTCGAGGTGACCCTTCCAGTAGCTGATTTTTTACGAAACGTCTGTCGAGCAGCATTCTCAAAATCTGCATAAGCTTTGTATAAACCAAGTTAGGATTTTTTTGCCAGGAGCGGACAAAGTACACCTGAAGTGTTCCAACAAGAATTTAGTGAAAGTCAATTTTGCCAGTCGGCGGCAAAAACGTTTTGACATTTTCCAGTGCTACCAATCGCGTTCCGAACGTTCAGTAATTGCTTGCCAAGCGCCGGAAACCCTGCTGCTCATTAATTTCCAGTGGGATGGAGTGGCTGAGTTCTCACTGAAAAGCTTGTTAAGTTCTGTTTGTATGGAAAATGTTTTCTAGTTGTTGTTGTTCAACAACGCAGAATTTTGAAAAACACCAGAGCCGTTGCCTTTTCAAAGTTGTCAATTGCAGGTCTGTGCTAGCGTTTTAATTCTTGAAAAATCGCAAGTGTCGGCCATTAAGTGAAATGTGTAGCTGTGACCAAAACAACGTGCTTGTTTCTGATGACCTGCCTCTGGCTTTGATGTTTGAAGAAGACGTACCACTTGCAAGGCTAATGCACAGTGACGGTACGCAAGCTGACGATGAACGTGAGCCTGCAGTTGCAGAGGCTATCGCAAATCTTGTCGACGACATCGAGTTGAGTGAAGTATCAGCGGATGAGGTGGGAGCCTCTGACAGTGATGATGAATTTTTTTCATCGCCTGGCGATGCTTTTTCGTCAGACGAGGACTTGGAAGCTCTAAAGCCGAGAAAGAGTAGACGTCCGTTGCAAGCACTGCGTAATTATGTCCACAGCAATAGTTTAACAGCACATTCAAGCACGTCTGAAGCTGAAATTGCAATAACGGCATCGTTGAACACTGCGATGGCAATGGCTTGTGCTGTGGTTGAAGCTATTGCAAATTCGGAGGCGAGTGGAGGTGTTTCTGGAGTTGGGAGTACAACGGCTTAAGGATCATCAGTTTCGAGTACTACTATCACCGGAACACCACGTTGTTCGACTTGCTCATAAAACCATGAAAGGCAGGAACCGATGCTTATGTTTCTCCAATCCAATTGGCCGCCAATCTTGTGCAAAAGTCAGTACGAAATTTTGTTACAGCTAAGCCTGGCCCGATTGTTCCAGTGAACTTCAGCGCGTCACTGGAAGATTTTTTCAAATGTTTGGTGAGTGAAGAAATTCTTGAGATAATTGTGCACCACACTAACGAAATGACGTTAAGTAAAATACCACATTAGCCTGTCAATAAAAATACTGTTGTGCCTTTGTAAAAGGTGCGTTAACTCCAAACAAGCTTTACCGCTATTAAATCTTTGAAATCACTTTCTTGTTCTTTTTTTCGATCGATTCTGTGCAACAGATTGGAAGATATTGTAAATAAATTTGCCCAATTTGGGAAAAATGCACCTTATGTGCAAGAATTCACAAAAATATCACAAAATTAAAAAATTTTCGTGTCTCAACTAATCTACTTTTTTTGCATGTACTTCCGCCAGCTTCGAACACATCAAGCTATGGGTCTTGTACAGAACGCCAATGAAGTTAACTGGCGGAATTTCGGACGTTTTCGTGCATTTTCGTGTCGTTTACAAACGTTCTACCCGCGTTTTGGGGGGAGGGACATGTGCTTGGTTTTGAAATAATAAAATTTTTCGACAAGTTTCTTTAGGATCAGTTAAGGTTCGGAATAGTTTCTGAGTTGTTCAAACACGTGTCTGTGAACCTAAAACGTTTCCGTAAGCTTTGGTTAAGCTGGGAATAAATTTGCCTGAGTGGGGCAAATTATACCAACACTGTTTTTTTAAATACACCTGAGAGGAGTTAATAAGAAGTCCGGTGTGGACAATGTTTCAGTCAAAATTATGCAACAAAACCTTATTAACTTGTCCTATTTAGCCCATAAATATTTTGCAGTTTCCTTAAATTTCTTAAAAATGTAGAATTGGTTTTAACAATATTATGAAACTGCTTGCATGAAAGATGTTTTAAATTGCACACCAACTTTAATAAACTAAAAACTAGTTCAACTAGAAAGATGTCTCTTTCTTTTAGGTTTGTGGTTGCATCATGGAAAAACTACGTTCCACATTAACGTAATTAGGCCATAATGCTGAGGTAAAACTATGCAATATTTATCAATTCGGTGAAGCATTCAATTGTATTGCAAGTTACAAAATATTTTGCCCATCTTTCATGTTCCATCATTTTACAATAAATTGCATTTGTTTGATGCTCCTTTTGCACAAACTCAAACAAGTTTTGATATTGGTCAAACAGTTTAGCTTCATCAATAGAAACGTTTCTCAAGCAGATACTATTCACATGGTTCAACATTTTCCATTTGCAACAGAAGAATTTAGTCAAAACATTGAAGTATAAAGCAAATAAAGTGGTCCATTTATCAAGATGTGCAACACAAGATTTGTACAATTGAAATACATCTGACATGCATAAATCACAGTCACGATCCTTGCTCTCTTCTCCGAATTTTTTTAGTGCATATTTAAATTGGCTTGATACGTACATCTGATCCTCTCTGAACTGTTGCCTTTGCAGTGGCGCGACACGATACAATCACAACACTTAATGCTTTTGTCTTCTCAATATTCTTAACTTGCTCATTGAAAACGCCACAAATGATTGCAAATGTTTTAAACAGAGTTCGCTCAGAGAATTCCAAAAAAACGTTTCAGAACAACAGTTGGCTTGTCGATGGACATGAAGTATGAATGTGAAGCTGGATTTATTTGAAGCATCCTTGGCAAGCTTGGATAAAGTGTTAGCCACCTGGTTACGCTGTGAGAAAGAAGTTTTTGGTACTCGATATCCACAAAGTCGCAATAGTCTTTTCATCTTTCTGTGCGCGCTGTGCAAATGCAACCACACGTAATGCACTCAGCTTCCAAATCATGTCGTCATTTTCTGAAAAAGGGATACTTCTGACGTAGCTTTTCATTAAACTGCGAAACTACGCACTACTGATTAGCTAGTAGATGCTACCACACTAAGCTATGTACAATACACAAAATACGCTGTTTCGCCATATCACGGTTCATCAACAAACCTAATAGTATGATGGAGTCAGCAGTTCGCACTCTAATGCCAAAGTCATTATTCCCGCCTTTCCAGCCAGCAAATTTACTCAACCAAAACCATTTAATTTAAAAATTTTTAAGCTCTCCCATAAACTAAGCTAAGCCACCAGCTTGTATCCTGCTGCAGTTGATTAGGGACAGCTTACATATATGCAAATACAAAATATTATAGCCAGTAGTGTAATTAACAAGGGGTCAGAAGGGCAAATCTCCCCCATGTCAAACTAAAATTTAAAAACCATTCCCTCACTTAAATTATATTTCGTTTATAGTATTCTTTTGGTTTTCGTTAGGTTGTCGTTCTTTTAGCGTTTTTCGCAGTATTTCCCGGTGATTTAGGGTTGCAGTATAGCCATCCACATCTGGATTCACCGTCATTTCTCCAGTCTTTTCTGAGTGTTGGCTAGTGGGCTCCGTACAGTGGCCAGTGGGGCCTTTTCAGGGACATTGTGACATTTTTTAATGTCCTCTGAGAACATTTCATGTTTATGAAAAAGAAGAACATGTCCTCCGAAAAGAGGATGTATGGTAGCCCTACTGAATAATGCTACTCGTATGTGACCTGGGGAAATCTGAGTAAGGCAGACGCAAAATCTAACAGAAATGAGTAGAGACGTAAGCTGATGCGTTCTACGCACTTGGTTTTCCCTTGGCCTCGCATTCATTATAGATTCAGATACCTGAACAGCTTCAGGAAACCTATAAGTGTAATAGTTTTTTCGTAATAACACAATATTCAAAGGAATACTCCCATCTGGCCGACCGATAACTAATATAGCGCCTACTTCACAAATATACTTTCCTTGCTAAAAATGGCCAAGTGGCATGCAAATGTCGCACATATGGCTAAACACATGAATATGGTGGGGGCCCTGGGCCACTTGGGCCCCCCTAAATCCGGCGCTGCACAGTTGAATATGGCGATCTTTGTTTATTCACCAGTGGAGTAAAAAGCAAAAAACACAAGAGACACGCTTTTTCGAAATTTCAGTACAAGCGACAAACAGCCACCCATTACCAGTGGCTAGAGCGAAAGTGATCTACATATCTACGAGAAAGCAAAAATTAGCCAGCGTTTTCAAAAATCAATGAGCAAGAAAAAAACGCAAATAACGACGACATACGCTGCATAGTTGAATATAGCGATGAAAACGCATTTCCAAATCTTCGAATTGCTTTGCAGATAATTCAGCCAGGGTGGGACGCACCGTGTGAAATATGGCTGTGAATCATCTAATGTTTGCTGATAATATATGCGTGTTCATCCCCAGTATTAGTGGACTCCCACGTCTTCTGGATATTCGTGGTGAATATGCAGCTAAACACGAAATTGCCTTTAATTGTAACAAAACAACTGGTGTTCTTTTTTGCCCCAAACATTATAAACAACCTGCTCCATAAAATGTGTTTCTGAACGGTGTACGTGCACAATTTTTTGACTAAGCGGAATACCTTAGTGCGTTGATACATGCCTCTCTGAAGGATGATGATGATATTCAGAGACAAATGAAATCGCTATGCTGTGCAGCAAATAAGCTCCTTTCGATCAGTGCTCTCCTACAGTATAAAACACTTTATTTCATGCCTATTGCATGCCAATGTGTGCTTGCCAATTGTGAAGCAAATACACACAGGCTAGTATTATGCGCTTACGCGCTGCATACAATAATGCCTACCGGATTATGCTTTACATACCAGAAATGTACAAGTGTTCGTCCACACCAAGTTAGTCATCTTGTCACGACTTTTGATGCTTTACCGAAAAATTATCTGTATCGCTTCTTGCAACGTTGTGCATCTTCATCTAACGTTTTTATCGGATCTCTTCAAATGTCTGATGCTTTTTACAAATCTTTATTTTTCCTCAATTGTTTAACGCTCCTGCACGACGGTGACCAGCTGATATAGTTGTAGAGGCGCTGTACCAGTGTATGCGTTTCATTAGTATTGCTTTTGCATAACAACGAAAATCCTTCCGTGCGCTGCTTTACAATTCAGGAAAATTAATTGGATGCTTGTAAATTTAGGACAATTAATTTGACTGGCGATTTCATGATATATGCGTTGCAAAGCATCTCAAACCTTGATCGGAACAGATTGCACACCTCTGTGCGCCAGTGTGCACTCTCATTTGATGAATTATCTTTCGCTGTTTTCCTCTGTTAGCTTTTTACCCCAACGTTTTTATGTTGGAATGCCTTCATTTCTCTCGCACAACTAGATCCCTTGTATTATCAATCATGATGGGTGTATGACGCTATAGTTGGGGTGCTGTTGAAATGTTTTTGCTCGTACCAGTGTGGTCGTGTGCAAACACCTAGTTATTGTGTAATGCGTTATGGCTATCCATTTTCTGTGCTCTTGTGTTATTTGATCTTGCCTATGATATGGACCACGAAATAATAGGTGAATAAAGGCACGGGATTGGCATGCTTTAATTAGCATGTTAATTTATGTCAACAAGAAAAAGCTGGGTATATTGATGTTTCGATGGAATTGTATCTTTCGAACACAAGTAATGCATGTATTGCATTAAGCAACTTACTGTATCAATCCAATTAAATGTGTTTTATTTTTAAGAAATTGTTGTTTGCAGTTGCAAAATGATGTGCGATTTTTTTGGAAGATTTGCAGTTTGGTCAGGCAATATAAAATATGATAACGGTATTACTTGAATATTTTGATGTTCTTTATAACAAACGGAAATGAGTGTAGAAGTATGTTTTGGTCCTTATGGATAATTTATAACTTATTTGCTGAAAGGTATTAATAAAGAATAAACAAAGATTTTCTGTTATAAAACATTTATTTTTTTCATGGTTTACCTTTCCTAAAAAATGTGCCTGTATTTAATAATCAAAATATTGAAAAGGGCGCACATGTAAACTTTGTCATGGACGCCATTTTGCATAGACACACCACTGACTACAACGACTGTATTTTTGCAATTAAAAAATATGTTCAGGAGCACAATCACAACAGATAGTCAGAAGGTGTTGAAGACCGCTGGTGCTAGGACCAAGCACTCAAATATTTTGTTTACATTCACAAATGTTGCACTCATGAATTTTATTCTTATGCAGGGTTTTTTTAAAGGAAAAATTTAGGTACCCGGTACCTGTAGGGACCCGATTTCTCTGATTCTACGGACCCGATTTTCTCTGATTCTAGGGACCCTATAATAATTTTCTATGATTCTAGGGACCCGATTTTCAATTCTAGGGACCCGAATCGGGTCCCTAAAACACCTTAAAAAAACCTGCTTATGGAAGCTTGACAAAGACTTTTATGCTTAATCATGAAAGCACAATTTATTTAAACACGTTCTCCTCGTTGCATTTATTTAACGGAGCTGTTTAACATTAACCCTATTAACTTTGTTTTTGATAATGTTAATCTCCCTGCCGGATTTCTGTTCAATGATGAGTGAATGCAGTTATAGCTGGTGCGCTGCTTCAGTGTTTGGCTCCTCTCTCTGTGTTGACTGTGTTTATCAACTTGCACCCACTCTGTAGGCTAATGCGCTATATAACTAACAATTTTTGTGTTCTTGTGTTATTCGATTGCCCTTGTGATATGGACCATGAGTCTGACTCAAATATATGTATATAACAATAATAATAGTTAGTGCAGCTCACAGATGGTGTAACTTACAGTTTCAATGATAGAATTGCATGCTACAATTCTACACTGGAATTGTTTGTGACAAAATCTCTGCGTGAGAGGATGTGCACTTTGTGAAAAGTCCAAAGCGATCCAGGGAAGGGTTAAGGCCACTGAGTGATCCACTCAACGGTGGACCCAGTTGTGGATCTAGAAATTTGGGAGTCCGAGACAAAGACTTTGAGGGAGGTTCAAGAAGTAGGTTGAGGGGAGAAAGATTTTGAGGGAGACCCTAGAAGTACGAAGTAGGCATTCAGACTACTTGAAAAATCACAGAAAAAATGAAACTCACATACGTTGCATGATATCCACATTGCATATTCAACTCTTTTAAGCTACCCATACATATAGCAATAATAGCCTGTATTTGGAAGTGCTGACAATCACAGAAGACTACTTCCAAGCGAGGTAGATTTTTTGTCCATCAACAATGTTATTTACATTCCCGCTTCAAATTGGTATACATTGCCTTAACAAATCCCTCCATTTGTGATACAAACAGGCAAAAGCATATTTTTGTCGTACACACTGGAAATTTCTGTGTGCTCAAATAGCCCGTTGTGTTCTTTTCAGTGTAAGTGACCATGTACGGATCATAGCTCGACTTGTACTCTGGGTATATCTTCCTTTGTTTGAACTATCAATATTCAACTTTACTAAACTGTGCACATTGCAAAAAAGAAAAAAAACAAAACAAACAAACAAAAAGCACACAGACACAAATAAACAAAAGCAAAGGTGTTCAAGACTTTGGTATTTTGCTAATTGATCATAATCCACAAAAACTGTAACGAAGATTTTAACCATGACAATTACTGAATGTGTACATAACTTACTATGAACAGACAACGCAATGATATGATTATTATTAGGACTCAAAACATACAACAGTAGCACAACTAAATATTAGAACAAAACTTGAACACAAACACCAACTGGCAATACCTTTATAAACTAAAAACATCATATATTAAAGAAAGCATGAAAATGAGGCACTGAGCGTAGGTGTAGGAGCAGGCAAATTTTTGCGGGTGCGAAGGATTTTTGCCCAAATTTCCCCAAACTTGCCCGAAAGGTCTTTGTGCAACTTTCGCCTACAAATTTTCTCCTACAATGATCATGAAGATCTTTTCTTGATGGGATATCCAAAAATGAGGTCTTCATGTGTTTTTCTGCAAACGTTAGGCGTCATTTTTTAAAGCCAAGCAACATTGGGCGCATTTTGCCCGGATTTTCAGGGATTTCGCCCGGATTTTCAGGGATTTCGCCCAGATTTTCAGAGATTTTGCTCAGATTTTCAGGGGATTTTGCCCGGATTATTGACTAATCAAAACTTTTTGGGGTGCGCTTGCACCTCCACCTCCTACACTACTGGCATTAAGTATTTGGTAAATGTTGCATTTCAAAGAACTTTCTGATGCTAATCTTATGAAATAAGCACAACCGTATCCAGATGTTGTAGTTTTATAAACGCGTGTCAGAAAATGAATCCATGACTTTAAGCATTTGCACAGTTAATGTTACTTCCACTGTCTTCTATTTCATTAATTTTTAGCAATAGTAGGACATTATTTATTATGTTCTAGCATCATTTCAGCTGCGACTGTGCTAGTTTAATGATGATGCTTTGCCAAATCCTCACAGTCAGCCTTATCTACTTTTATCCTTTCATGCTTGCCCAAATATATATCTGTGTGTGATACCTCTGATTTTTACTTTAGTTTTCTTTGGCTCTTCTTTCTTCATTCGTTTCGGTGCCCACCTTGGATAAATAGCTTGCTCTGTTTTCTTTTTGTAATATGACTTGTGCGGTGCCGACATTTTTTTATCAAAGACGTGTAAAAGTCAAACATACTTCACTATGTATGCAGTGCGTCACAGAGATATACACAAAAGCTCTGTTCCATGCCAAGTAGCATTGCTGGGATATTTTCCCGCATGCTCAACTTTTTCGCGTGCTTATTCAGTCAAGTTGCTTACATGAGTGCTGAGGCAGAAAAGGAGTTTTCGTTTAGCATATCTCTTTGATGACTGATATTTAAAAGCTACAGAATTTATGGACATGAGCCCTAGCAGAGGTAATCACAGAAGAGCTGCATGAAATACATGGGAAAAGTATTCAGCTGCAAACGCAGAACCACATTAATTTACAACTTGCTGGAAACTTTCACTCCATTTCATAATCGACAACAACATATGTTGGCTGATCGACACCAAAGTGACATTTTCATGGTCTACCATGGACCGTGTGATCAGGGCCGTCGCCAGCGGAGGGGCCAGTGTTGCCCCGTCCCCCCATTTGAAATCTGTGCCCCCCATTTCATGTTTGGCCCCCTGGTGGCTGCATACATCCAATACAGT
>JGI24022J15233_10005176_pt1 | contig 13741 bp, 8 predicted proteins | sample Ectturendosymbi2_FD_15233 | JGI IMG/M metagenome (IMG submission 15233) | reverse complement strand
ATGTTTCAGTCATTTATTTATTTGAGTAAACGTCTTTCTAATTTTAATTTTTGAGTAAACACTTTTCTTATTTCATTAGTCACAGTTTCTTTTTGTCGCCATTAGTATTCTTGACGTCAGTCAGTTTGTTAAGCTGCTATGATTTCTGAGTTTGTGTTACGAGACTTTGATTGTAGTCTTGAGTTTGTTTTTTTCTCTGCTCTTACTTCAGCCTTTCAACTTTTCACCCTTAAGCTTTGCTTGCAATTTTCAGGACTGAGGATGCGTAATGTTTCAAAACTGAAATCGATTTCTTAGTAAAAATTTTCTGATCGATTTCTTGCTTACACTCATCGTGGAAAGTACATACTTGCTTACATGAGTATCTATCGAAAACAAACTTTCTACAGCAAAGAATCACATCTTGATGTTTCCTGAGTATTGGAGAGTAGGCTATATGTTTCGCATACTGAGCACTTAAGATGATTGCCGTTTGCTATAGTTTGTTGAAATATAATATTTTTCGGATCATCAACAATTGCATGGTTTGCGACTACGTGAAAACTTCATTTTGGGGTGAACCATTTGTAGCGTCTTTTCATTTGCTAACCTTGAATATGTATCAGGTCAGTAGATTACCCGCTGTTACAACGTTGTAAGTAATTGCAGTAGCTTTAGTCTGCAACCAATATAAGGTGAAGCAACAGAAAAAATTACATAAAAACACGTTCAGTACACCTGTGCCCCATTTCATTTCAACAGCCCTTAACCTTAAATCAATGTCTCTGATGTTGGTCGCAACAATTTTCAGATATCTGCACATTTTTCCAAAGATTTATCGTGTTTTTTCAAAAAATTTTTTAAACAATGTGTTGTGAAATTGCATGGCAAGTCCAGCGTCTCTTTAAAGTACATTGCAAAGTTTCTGGCATACCGGTCCTGAGGCGTTTTCTCCACCTCCACAGTCTGTGGCTGTCTTGTGTGCCCACACTCGTCTGGCTACCCCGTGGTCTGGTGGCAAGTGCGTCCGTTAGGGAACTCAGTTCTCGGAACTGGTAGGACCGGTGTTCGCCTCTAGCTAGGACCGGTGTTTCCAAGACCTTGTTAATTGAGACTGTAGCCTTCACGCCAGGCGCAGCGTGTAGGCCTACAGAAGAGCTGCAGGGACATTATCTTCTTTATTCGTTGTATAACCGTTGTATTGTACTGTTTTCTATATAGTTCCTCCAACTGCACATGTAAATCATGCAGACATCAATTGACACTGCAGAACTTGACTGTTGTACTGAAATCCTCAATAACACTGACCCCGAGTTCTAAATATCCCTGCATTGACCAATCACTCGTATTACTTTTTTCAAGAGCTGTGGGTTTGTTACCACTCTTTTCAGATAGACCTTGCGCTAGGCAACGCTGCGTTTTTGTACTTCGGCTTGCAAAGTTAATTTCCGTATGCTGTGTTTACGTACAATCAGGTTTAGTGTTTGTAAACCATGCTAGCGGTCTGTTTGTAAAATAGATGTCACAAGACAATGTAAAATTGATTTGCACGGGTGGAAAACAGAGTTTTTCTTAGAAGATAGCCTTTGAATATCGTGAGTGATCATGTATTCTCATGTTTGAATAAGAGCTGATGATGCGTATCTAGTGGGCGAAATAAATATCCTGATAAGAGTATGGTGTCTGACCCTCGGCTCTGAAAGGATTCATTTCGATAGAGAATTAATATGATTTCATTTAGTATCAAATGGTTATACGCCTACTTGATCTTAATAGTCAGTCATCAGGATTTCAGTGTCTGATTCTTTGCTGAGAAAGGATTTCTTTCCATAGACAGTAGTCAGTCATCAAAGTAGTAATTTCTATATTGTTACGTCATAGTACACTTTGAGAGTAAAGTAATATATTCTGCTGCGTTGCTTTATACTCTGATTAAAACTTATCTGAAAAGATCCAAAGCTATTAGATTTCTCGCGTAACATAGCAGCCAATTTGCTGTTTCTGCCTATCAAAATGTTACTACGTTTGTATCCCTGAAATATGACTCTGCTTTATGGAAGGTCGTGTATCACTTTCTGCTTATTCGTTTTGGTGGAATGGACAGTAGGAAAGGTGATTGTTGAAAACGTGGACTGGATTTGTGCAGGTAGACAAGGTTTGGTCTATATTAAACCATTAAATCTATTTCAGTTTGATGTTTTCTTCTTTCAGTGATTAATAATGGCACATGTAAGGACAAATTCCCTGAGGCTAGGCCGAGAATGATCCTGCCCTTTTAAGCAGACTTAGATATGTTAGATGAAGTTAAACCGAGGCCAAGTGGAAAAATTTTGAGCGAAGCCTAAATCGAAAACAAAAATTTTGGAAAAGCATTAAATTGGAGATTCTTTCTTGCGATATCCTAACGCAATTTCACAAACGTTTGTTTCAGGCAGTCAATTTCAACGCTTAGAGCATCGAAAATAACAAAGTAAAATTACTTTTGGTCTGCTGAACGTTAACTGTGTGTCGCTGAGACCTTACCGACGGTCCATAAATTTCATAGGCTAACCAAAACCGAGTCCATTAACAACTTTAAAACTTGGAAATCAAGACTCGAGACAGACCCTGATTAATTTGGAGAACACTGAAAACCGGTCTCGCGAACAGTGTTGGTTTTAATAAAATTTCGCCAGTGCTGATGTCAAGGAACAGGGAAAGCCCTGCACCATCAACAGAAAGCTGCCACTGGCTTCCTTTGCGTCGTGCAACGACTTCCGAAAAATCGACATTTTCAGAACAGCTGCACAACGTTTCGAACTGGTGGAAGTTTTATCACAATTTTTTGAGATGAGCAATGAGTATGCATCATGTCGTGCTGAAGCTTGCCTCTGAAAAAGCTTACAAAGACGACTGCAGTTTACACACCTTGGCATTACTTTCCATTACGGCTTACTTTTCAAAAAGATTTTCATAAAAACATGACAATATCGTTCAAAACTATAAACTGAACTTTAGACACAATTTTTAAACAAGGGAGTGTTTTCGTCTTTGGGGTGATGAATGCTGCCTATTCGCACTTTCGTTTTGCAGGTAGCGTGGTCTCATGTGTAAGTTTGTTATAATCCATGTTTAGCGTTAGGCAATAGCACCTCAAATTCATTTTCTTCTACTGAGTGCTGACCCATGTGCGTCGGAAGGATTTTTTCCAGGGAGGGGGCAATAGTAGATTTCTCCAGAGGTAGCCAAAAAGATTTTTCCAGGGGTGGCAAAAAGATTTTTCCAGGGGTGGCTAAAAGTGGTGAAATTTTATTTGTCCCTCTCTAAACTAAGAAAACAACCTTTTAATAAAAGTTTGATGCGTAAGTTAAAACGTGATTCAGTCTAGTGACGAACTGGAGTACAGACGCAATCTTCGAACCGAGATCCAGTGCAACTTGTTCGTACAAGTACTGTAACAGTCAGTAAAAAATGCATGAAGAGCGGAAGTTTATTAAATCGTGCGATTGCACATACCAGTGTTCAAAACTACCTACCGTCGTTTTGATTGGTTGTGCTAAAAATGCATCATTTTTGAGGTTGGCGTGCGAAATTTTAACTATAAACAGAAATTGCGGGAAGTCGGGCGTCCCTAGTCTTTGCAGTTCATTAAAAAAGTTGCATTAAAACGTAGATTTGAAAAGTTGCATTATAACGTAAGGTTCTTGCGTCTCTGCTATAATTGTTTATACATGCAGTACATATAGCAAAAACGTGGTCTGGATGCATTTACTTGCCTCCAGATTTTATTACTCTCGCGTGCTGAGAAAAGATCTTAGTTGAGATGAAATGACTCTTTCTTCTATACCATTTTAGCAAGAAGCGTTGTTAGCGCGAAGTAGAAAGCTTCTAAAAATACGTGCCGATTTGTTTCTTGGATTTCGTTGTTACCTTGCTACTTGCAAGCAAACATCCTCGGAATGGGATGTCCAGCTAATCTTGCAAATGCAAATACAAGCACAGCACACATAGGTGTACGGGAGTGCATATTTTTGGGGATGCAAAAGAATTTTGCCCAGATTTTATCTTGTTTTTCCCAAATAACAAATAAACAGCAAGTCTTAATATCAAGACTAAAACGTACCATTGTAAACAAATCAAGGTGTCTGCCTTCCTAATTACCAATCGTCAAATATCAGTAACAAATCAATTTATGCGTTGAGTCGCGCTCCTGAAATTCTTCATGTACAAATTAAATTCAAAGCGGCAACGTATTGCCATGCACGTTCATTGATGTGGGTATTTCCATCTTGTTGATGAATTGCATACTGACAGATTTCTCAGCCCTGAGTTTGAAATTACTATTGTTATCACACCCCTTCATTACCAAATCATATAAATGACGAGGTAAACAAACACAATCCTGAAAAAAGCCTGTCACTATGGTAATCAAAACCTTTACCCCTCAACTAGCAATCAATATCCTTCATTAGGCCTACAGCTCCTAATCATGACTTTAAAGTCTCTAAAGTCACGTCATGAAAACCAAAAAACAGTCCAGATTAGGCAGTTGAAAGTGCACTGAACAAAGCATGCTAAGAAGAAATAGCAATATGGAACTGATTCAGACATTAATACTGCAGCCTATAGTTGATCAACTACCAAAGAATGTGTACAAATGCAAATTTCCAATGACAATTGACTTATAACCTCAACGAAAATATTTTATCAAAGTATCAGTGCTTCATTTGACTGCATTAGTGAATTATGAAGTGCAACAGATCTAGTGCAGTTGCTACTGTTCATGAAAGCTTCACTTCAGAGCATCAAATTGAAGCATCAAAATTTGGCAGGATGCAACATGTGAAATTCATTGCATGAAACAAATAGAAAATATGACAACCTAAGCAGTATGAAATCACAGTTATTACTACCACACAACATATTGCAGCTGCAGTTATTTGGTCAATTCTTGAATAGGCCTACTTCACAGCAACATAATTCACACTTGTAAATTTCACATCAAGCAAGTTTGAAACATGAAAACTTTACAGTGTCATATCACAACTACATCGCATTATTACCACAAAAAAATTTGTAGCAGCACATAGTAGCCTACTACTTCCAACAATGATAGCTTCACAGCATTGAATTAAACCTACATTATTATAAAAAAACAATCCACAGCTACTTTTACTAGGTAGACTTACTGCTGCCTATGAAAGCAGAACAGCAACAAACAGAGCCTTGAAAACTTAACAGCATGAAACAAACTTGAAACATGAAAAGTTCACGGCATCAACTCACGTCATTTACAGCTACGTTTTTGTTATTATAGCTCAAAAACACTTACTGCCATCAACAATTTGGTTTTTACAGAAGTTTAGGTTAGTTAGAATGGTGGGTTACCACTACATGTTCCTAATTTCAAAATATTTCCAACTCTACCCAAAATTGAATGAGGTTGTTTTGATTAGCCCAAATTTTGATTTGGGCTGTTGGAATTAACCCAAATGTTTATAATAGTATGAAAATCTGAATAAACCTCTTCTGATTTACCCAGTTGGTTTCAATTGTACCCGTGTTTGAATAAAGCTGATTCAATTACCCAAATTTGATTAAGTTCGTTGGAATTTACCCAAATGTTTCAAATTGTATCCAAATTTCATTGAAGCTCTTGTATATTACACTTTTCAAATTGCCAAGTTTGATTTGGCTGATGGACTTTACCCCAATGTTTTCCAATTTATGTGAATGTTTTTAATTTCACTCAAATTTGAATAAAGCCTTTCTCATTTGCCTATATTTAATTGAAGCTGCTGGACCATACCCAAATGCTCCTAATTTACCTAAATGTTTCTAATTTTACCCAAAACCTGAATGAAGTTTTTAATTGGCCCAAATATGATGAAAGCTGCTGGAATTCCCAAATGATTCCAGTTCACTTAAATGCACTGTCTGTTTTGCCGTCAGGCAGTCTATTTTGCCATCAGAGGCGAAAAATGGCAAAATTAGTCTCAGCAAAACTTGTGCCGTTGAAGGCAACATAGAATCTACCTCACGTAAAAGTGAATGTAGCTGTATAATTTGCCCAAATGTTGAAAATTTTTGCCCAACTAATGGCCAATGTTCCAGCGTTGGGGATGCGACCGCATCCCCTGCATCCCCATGCCGTACGCTTATGACAGCACACATTGAAGGCGCACAAACAACTCACAAACAGCAAAAGCGAACATGCACATAACGACACCAAGTTGGAGAAATGCTTGAGGTGATGCAGCACTTTCTGGCGCTTCAGTCACACTCCCCGGTGAAAGTGCTTTCCGTTGAGATGTTTCACTGGCAAGGGAGTTCAAGACGACTTGGCTTCAGGCTTCACAGAAGACTGCATCTCTTGTTCCAAACGGAAGTGAGATTTTACCGCAGCTCCCATTACACCATTCGCTAGGCAGGAAAGTCGAATTGTACCAATTGGTAAAGATATGACCCGGACACACTTCAGAACTCTCAGCACCGACACCAGGCCGTCCAAGATCACTGTCAACCAGCACGTTATAGCCAATTAAAGCAGTGAGTTCAGTGGCGTGCAGAGGGAGGGGGGCGAACGGGACGCCGGCCCCGGGCATCCAAGGCAGGGGGGCATCCAAAGAGTGAAATTACAAAAATTTTAATGCTGTATCTAGATGATTTTTTCTATTTCAGGTCTACTAATACATGCCGCATGGATTTAATTTTTCGAAAAATTTTTTGTCAACACTAATTTTTACGTATTCAAGTGCCAGTAATTCTCAGATTTTTCAATAACAGGCACCTATACTTTAAGTGTGCGGCGCACACTCAACCACAGCGACAGCGACATGACTTGTACCAGATCGTGTAATCAAGGGAAAACCACAAAAAGGATTGAAAGGCAATCAGGATTGAGAAAAATCTGTTTTTTTGAAAAAACAACCCAGCTGTTTTTTAATCCGANTTTTTTGTTTTTTTGAAAAGAAACAGGTTTTTGTTCCTTTTTTTAAGNAAAACAAAGACCCCACTCTGAATTGTTTTTATTGCATCATGCAATATCAACATTTTCAGAATTACACAATAATAACTTGTTATACCTATTATGACATTCAAATTTGAAGGTAAAGAAATGTGCCCCATCTNTGTTTAATTCACTTCAAAGTGATAAGGCTTGGCAAGAACGCGCTCAGCAAACGGAGGAAGCCACTCCCCCACAAACTCTGCAGTTTCACGTCAAGTTTATGCACGTGCCCTACTAGTTCAGCATCTACATAGTGTATTTTTTCAACATATCGTTTGCTAAGGTCCAATATCAGAAACAGCTTGGATGCAGCGAAGCCAGAAAAATTGATTAAATTATACCGAATTTACAGAGCTGAAGAAGATATCCAGTAGAATTTAGTCAAACTGTTCGAATTATTCTTCGAACTCTTCGTTTTGTTTCATTAAAAAGATATACAGTTAACTGTACAAGTGCGCTGCTTATTTTAGTTTTTACTTCATAGTAAATTTTTCAAAGGGAAAGTAAAGAGTGGGATTTTCGGTGGGTTTTATTGTTTTTTTAAGTGGGTTTTTCAAAAAAATCCTGGTGTGTTCTGGTTGGGTCCAGTTACATCAACACTGAAGATAATTATGGACGCTTAATTAAATTCCTGAGCCAAATTTCAAAACTTTCCTATTTGATTTTATGATGCATTACTAGTTTCCCGTTCCATTTTTAGTGCTAATACAGTCGCACACCTGTGCTTGCAATATGTGCTTCGTTTCGAGCTTCGTCATTAATTGGCAGTTCAGACGGATTGATCATAACGGCTCAAACAAGTCCGTATCTTTTTTTCCTCTTTAGTAATTGTGCATATAACAACCACATAATAAAAAACGAAAATTTTTCTTGCGTAATTCATGCTCATTCTCAATTCTTGTGTAGTTTAGCAAGTTTCAAACTGTCAACCCTGGTGTCCGCCATCCCAGCCACATACCTTATGATCGATTGCTATACGACGAAACATTCACGCAGCCTTGTAGTTCTGCAGTTGTGAACTGCGCTGACGTAGCACTGAGTGTGTTCTACTCCCTGTTTTAACGCGTTTCCAGATATTTTTGCAGTCATGAACTGCTCTGTCTTAGGATACCGCTGATAATTTATGTTCATTGCAGTGACACATTGCATACTACAACAACGAGTAAAGAGAGTGCGTGTAGAATAATATGCACAGACGCGCCGGATAACGGAGGCATGGCTGGGGCCTATACCCCTCTGCCCTTTCAAACGAGGGGCAACGGGGGCGGAGGTGACTTTTCATCATGGGTATAGAAGCAGGCAAATTTCTGGGGTGTAAAATTTTGCGCGAATTTCCCCAAACTTGCCCGAAAAGTTTTTGTGCAACTTTTGCCTGTAAATTTTCTCCCACAAAGATCATGAAGAACTCTTTTTGGTGTAACCTTCACAATAAGGTCTCGTGTGTTTTCATGCAAATATTGGGTGCCATTTTTTGAAGTCAAAAAACATTGGGCGCCATTTTTACCCGAATTTTCAGGACCTTTGCTCAGATTTTCAGCGAATCAAAAATTTTGGGGGGTGCGCTTGCAACCCCTTCACCCCCACCTTCTACACCACTGCTTTTCATAACAGTATCATAGGTAATTTCATGGTTTATCAAGATCGACTTGAAACAAATTCATTGCAGCTATTCGGGCACCCAGAAAATTCAGAATGTTTTTCTATAATTTCTATTATTATTTTTGAGATCAACATTGTTGATGAACAGAAGCAAGCATAATTGGCAACGATTTTTGTATAAGTTTCCATTGCCCTCAACTGTTTTACTGCTTCCCCTTCCCAGCAGAAGCGTCGCGTGAAAGTTTTAATAGGGGGTTCTACGTCTGTTCAGGGGGGCTTGACATTCTGAAATTTGATAAAACTCCACCGATTTAAAGTGCTTCAAAATTCAATTTGGGATCATTGGAGCTTTCATTGGGGGGGGGCATAGCCCACAAAAGGCCCTCCGTGGCGCCGGGACAGCTTCCCTACCGCGGCTCCGGCGTCCCTGAACATGCACGTTGTGTCAACAAACTTCGCCAAAGCGTTNGTTTACAAACGTGAATATGACGTCATATTGTGACGTCACAAACATCGTAAATCTAGTAACAATGACCACCATACGTCACTGCTGAATACTAGAATTTGGTAGGGGGCATCCAATCAAGCAGTCGCCCCGGGCATCGTCAGACCTCTGCACGCCACTGCGTGAGTTCCGTTTTCAACATTCCCTAAATAAGTACAGTTGTAAATCTTGAAAAATAGTCTTGTTGACCTCAGCACATCTACAGGCGAATACACTTGATTTTTCGCTAATACACATAAACGATTTTTTAACACTTTGTAAAACCGAGAAAGAGTCTTTGCGGCAAAAGGTTTATTATCATGACAGTAACAAAAGTACCACATAAACGGTTAAAGCGGAGCAGACCACATGAATATTTATCTACCCCAATAATCCTGAAGCATTTCTAACTGCAACTAAGAAGCATTCAGTAGCTGTGTTTAAGAGAAGACAAGTAAGCTACCTTGTCTAACTGACTGGATCTTTGGTCTTGCCCGTGATGAGCGAATCGTACCCCGTGGACCATTCGCAGTTCGCGAAGCCTGGGAAAATTAACTGAAAATGGACACGAAGCCAACAGCTATAACCTTACTACGCCGAAGCAAAAGCTTGTGTGGTAAGAACTGAAAAGCAACGAGAATGATCGCATTAACCCTGGACCCAGTGCGTAAAAATCTTGGAAGAAGGGTAAATTTGCTGTAAAATTGGGTGAAGCTTTTATTATTCGTTTACTCTCAGGCATGAGAAGTCATGAAATCGGAGGAAAATGCACTAACNACAACAACCCGCTGATTTATNCATGATCCGTTAAAATGGCGGTGGAAACTATAAGCTTACCATTACTCCTTTTTGGGCTTCGGAGAAACTGATTCAGTAACATGCCCAGAACGAAACTTCGTGGTCTAGGGCTCTTTGTCTCCTGCCACCTGTATCTAGAACGGTAGTCAAATAAAAAAATCAATGCAATAATCTAGCAGTATATCGCTTGTATCTTTGTTGAAGAGTATCGTATATGCGTCCTCCGACGGACAGTTGCAGAAACGAATCTGGCATCTATGTTTCCTTTTGTTCACCTGTGCCTACAAAACGACGACTAACTCTATATTGCTGCAATGGAATTTTCTTTTTTAAATGTCATAAATTATACCGCAGATGCCAGTCGAGGTATTTTTGAAAATTCTTACATACAGTAGAACTTTTTATCTATCTAAAGTGGGTGGTGTCTATATCCAGCTTTGGTGGATAAACTTGATCTCCTGAAAAACAAAGATGGGCATAAACACAGCGATGCAAACATACAGGTTCGTATCGTAGGCGTGACTCAAGTTGTTGCTGATGACTTATTTCAAAGAAAGGTTTTGTTTTGCTATATGTTTACTATGCTGTAGTGCTATGCTGTGTATATCCAATTTCATTATACTATATTTCTAAACGTATAGGCAGAAATTCATTAACAACTTTTAAATACTTCAGTGCATTTATCAAACTTCTCTTCGTAGTTGCAGTCGGTTTTTAATAGCCTTGCCGACACGAATGGTCCTAGGCGCAGGTGATCGCACAAAGCCGATGCTGAAAGCAGCTGATCAGTCGGTTTCAGCAGCTTGCCGCAAACGCACCAGCTCGCCGTCTTTGGGACGAAAAGTTCCGCAAATGGCGCGTCAGCATGACGGAGAGCGCGAGATCTGGTTTTCACGTTGTGCCCAGATGCGGCGCCTTGCGTGAGAGCTGTCCATCCGCGCGGTGGCACTGCGACTGTATCGAGTGCAGCGACCGAGTACAAGCTGCAGATTGGTGTACACCGAAGGCAGAGCGAGCAAGAGCAGGCCATGAAGAATTGGGAGCCTTCTGGACAGCAAGCAACGTGGAATGTCGGGATCGAGTGGTTTCGACTGCTGGAAAGTCAAGTGCGCGTACCATTACCGTCGTGCAGGTGAAAACACATCTTGCTTTATTGGATAATAATAATGCGTTCACCAAAACTACAGTGTCACCAAATCTCTTTATAGTTCAAATTACCCAGTTAGCCGAGTACTGTAATTTTGCTAATAAAACAAGGTTCCTGTCTCAAATTTCTCAGGTACGTTTTGTTCTGAACACACTCCTCCTACACTTTAATGCAAAACAATTAACTTTTTAACTTCGAACTTTGTCATTCAGGAACAAACTCATTTGCACTGTTTCTCTCTCCGGAAACGATTACTCACCGCTACCAGGCTACAAGTCAGATGATGAAATGGAGGACAATTTTGTATACCGCCACTACGCGGCTGTCGTTCGATACCAGGGCCACCAGTCGGCCTCTCGTGTCGAGATAGTGATCAGAAAGAGCCTGCCCGCCAACAATGAGGACCTGAAGAACGGGAATGGAGCAGGAGGAGTTAACGGCGGAAAAGCAAAACACTATCCTGTCGTTGGTTCGATGTCCGACGAAGCCAAACTTGGCAATAGAGGCTCTGGCGTGGGGGTAGATGACTACCTTTGGAATGGGGATGCTTCATCAGACGAGTTTGCTGATGAGAAAACGAGCAACGGCACTATTTCGGAGAAAGCTGCAGCAATGATAACCGGTAGGCAATGTCTAGAAAAAGAATCGAAAGAGCGCGGCGCCTATAATAGTTTGCTACGAGTTTCCAAATCACATTTTATACGTCCGTCCACGTTCCATTTTTCTTGCCATTAATTTAGTTAGACTTGCTTTGAATTTTGATGTTTTTTTATGGCAGGAGATAATTTAAACAATTTTTTTTATTTTTCACTGGCATAGCTTCACTGTCTAAAACAAAACGCATTGTCGATTTGCAAGGTTTCCATCGTCTGTTTCAAGATAAGATAATGTTGTTTAGTGTGCCGAGTAAGTTGTATGTTGCGACACAACAAACATTTTTCAGGAGCACAAGAGAGCTTGGGCACGCCATGGATTATAGTCCTCTCACTGCTTTCTACTCTGCTGAGTTCGAGTCTCATCTATTGGTGCTGCGTGCGAAGAAGGTAGATACGTAACAACGATTGTTTACGTTCGTTCAGACTAGTGTTTCTCAACCAGTGGTCCATGGCGCACTGGTGGGCTATTTTTTTAGTGGGTCGTATAGGAATAAATCGCTATATATATTAGACTTACCTGTATTTGTTTATGCGTATAAAAAGCCTATGCTAACAAGATAGTGGGCCACGCAATTTTTATCAAAAGTTTTCTGTGCCATGTATGGAAAAAGGTTGAGAAACACTACAGACGTTTGTAACACACATGGCACTATAGACAAAAAGTGGCTTTCTTTTGGAAGCTTTGTTTTCGAAAGTTTTGAGTCAAATTTACAACGTTTCTGAAGCAATTCGTCATTTTTATAGTGACGTTCAGGGAAATTAATCATACGCTTTTCTGTCAACGTGAACTTTAACAATGTTGGTTTGTTATATTTATTCAATGCATCCCAATTCCATTTGAACATCTCAAAGTCTTCACTTAAAATTCACAAGAACTACGTTTACTTCTTCTTTGCTCAACGCACCTAATAAAGCGAAAAAAGAGGACTTTCCCAAATTCTTTCAGAGTAATCAGCTCAAGCCGAGATGAAAGTGGGAAAAAATGAATATTAAGCACACTCCATGACGACATCAAGCTAGTTGTGAGCCTAGCTTGGCAGCCCTCGAAATCTAACATGTGATGCACTGATTCGTAAATTATTTTCGGATACTTTGGAAATAATCTCTATTGGAGTTTTAAGGCGAAATCTGAAAGACCACGACTTAATCTCATGTAAAACTAAACATATCACAAACATTAGATCAATTTGGGTAAACCAATCGGTAGAAATAACTACCTTTGTTTGGTGCGAGCCATTGGCTCATGTTTAAAATCAAGTTCAAGTCCCACAACTTCCGACACGGGACCGAATGGGGGTCGTGTTCATTTGACCTCTAGAAAATGAGAGGCGAGTGACTCAGCGAAGCAAAAATAATCCTTGGCGCGAATATGAGTCGTTAGCTTCATGGCGCTAGCGATAAAACGTGATTTTTGTAGGCGAGCGGTCTTCGATAACCGAACGTGATCTGTTTACTTCTGCTTCAAACCCTAAACGAAATGTCCGCACTAGTCTTGCTGAAAAATGTCGGCCACGTCTCCTTCAACCCCACAGAACTTATGAATTGTTCAGAATGGGCTTATTGTGGAAAAGCGGTGATGACACATTTTCACACAATAATGATGAACACAATCATCTACTCGTCTAAAATAAATTAGAAATTAATACGCAAACGCCAATGCACCCGAATATCTCTGTGCTGATTACGAGTATCGAGAAAACACATCAAACTTTGGTTATTTTATGTGAAAATGTGTTGTTTATGGATCGCGGCATTGTTGGCAATAAATGCAATTCAAGAAACTAAATAACCAAAAGTTCCACGGTAGACACACTTGCTCTGCAGTAGCACAGAAATCTCTCGTTATAATTTCTTTCAACAGAATGCAGTCTTATAATCTTTTGGGGACAGTCATTCGAAAGCAGTGTCGTGACATTGACAATGCAATGTCGTGACGTTGAGAATATGACTTGAAGTGAACCTACAGCGATTGCATGAATACAAACAAACGGTGCTACTATAGTGTGAAGTCTACCACAGTACAGGGTGAGAAAGACCTCAGGCTGCACGTGGGTAGGCGGCATATGGCGGTAGACTTCACGCTACATTAG
>JGI24022J15233_10005172_pt1 | contig 13747 bp, 7 predicted proteins | sample Ectturendosymbi2_FD_15233 | JGI IMG/M metagenome (IMG submission 15233) | reverse complement strand
CCAGTACCAACTCGTATGCAAAAAGTAAATGGTTGATCCTGCACCTCCTGACTGTGACACCCTCGTCAACTCGGCTGTGACTGTCTATCCAGTTCATGTAGACCAATGGTTCTCAACTCCGGTTCTGAGGGCCGCATTCGGCTCGCAGACACCCTTTGCGAGGCCCTCAGCAGTCTTTCAATAAAACGTCTAAAATTTTGTGTAACAGACTTCGTTCCACTATACAACAAAACGTGTCAATCGAATTGCGTTAAAAAATTTACTGAGGCTTTCCAACAAAACAATCATGTAGGTCTGGATTTAGTTCCCTGCAGCGAAAAGGTTGAGAACCACTGATGCAGGCTATGAAAAGGATCGGTGACAGCACAAACCCTTATCGGAGTCTAACACCAACGGTGAACGGTCGTGATTTAACTTCCCCGACATGAACACAAACTTATGAGCAGAAATACAGTGACTTGACAACCAGTCGCAGGCGGCCGTCAACACCTACTCCCGCAACACTTCCCAAAGCTTTTCACAAGGAACCCGGTTATATGCTATCTCGAGGTCGACAAAGCATATTAAGATATCTTTGGCATACTCCGAAGATTTATCGAAATTTTGCTGGAGGGTGAAATGTGGTCTGTAGTGCTACGGCCGTGACGAAAACCGGACTGGATCTCAGTTGAGTTTATTTGGCGAAAATTAAGAATTTCAAAGACGAGTATCATTCAGCTTTGGTTTAATTATTTCGCGGCATCTTTTTTCATGGCACTTGGCAACGTAAATGTTAGTTATCAGTATTTGAAGATTCCCAAAAAGCATGGCTGGCCGCGTGTTTGAGACCCCTGCTCTAGAGCCTTGTTTCGCTTTCTAGCGTTTCTGGATCCAAAATTATGGCCCAAAAAGCCAAAGTTTGGTAAAAAAATCAGAAATATGATATTTCGCAAAAGTTTGTGTTCAGTTTTAGCAATGTAATATTTTGAAATGATAATGTCTTCTGTTGGTTGGGGACACTTTTCCGAGGTCGTGCCGTTGTGCTTGCGGTGAGTCGTCTAACAACTTCTTCGTTTTCGTTGACGTGATTAAGCTTGTTTTTTTAGTTTATTGCTTCTCACAAACATTTTCTTTACAGCAAGCAGACCCCAGACACCGCCGCAGCGAGACAGGAACAGCGTGCACGACAACAACCCCTTCTCATTCCACACTTCTTCAATGCCATGCTCGCCTTTTCCGTTGCGAAACCTGATTGGTCAAAGTCCACGTAAGCATGACAGTCATAAAAACCCTTCAGCTTGCAGCTTACTAATTTTGTTCTTGGTATGCTTTCGGTTTTGTCATCATTGCGTCTTAATTTTACTGAAATGACAGTGAGGGCTGAGTAATTAAGAGCATATTGAATTCCTGAAGATGTGATCCCGTAATTAAACTTCTTTGAGGGGGTTTCTATTTCTAATAAGAGTTAGATTTTTTCGTGCCGCATCGTTGGTAGGTTTTTCCTTATTTTTGCGATAAAAACTCCCACGTCCAGCGCACAGTTTCACCCTTGCGAAACAAGAAACAATTTGCGCTGCACTCCACCTATTCAGTCTTCCTTTCTGCTCAGGTCGTGATGAAGGAATATCACGGAAGCTCTTTTGACAGACTGTCATCGTAACTGGTTAAGAGACTGGTGGTCAGTCAAGAGTGGGAACATCCTATGATCGGTGATATGCAGCATGCCGCTTTCTCGGCAGACTGAGAGCAGTGTTTCTAGCATTACAAGTGCAGCTGGAAGTCACAACAGGACTTCGCCAAGTTTTTCATGCAAATATTCCTTGCAATGCATTGTACGCCTTATTGAATGAAACTAATTGGCAACACTTTTTGTTCAGACAATTAATGAAAAAATGTATGTTTTGTTTGGCAACACTGCGCTTTTGTTTGAATTTTGTCAACTGCATGAAGCCGGTTTGTTGCTTAGAAACATCCGCTTTCAGTTTGTGCAATCTACAGTACTTTGGTATGTAGGGTTTCCTCATTTTCGATGTTTTCCATGAGGAGTCCAACTATTATTTGAGATTGACTTGCCTCGTGCGTCACCTTTGAGAATAGTTTGAAAAAGCGGACAGCCAAGCTCGATGTAATATATTACATGTAACTTTTCATCAGCACAGCACAGAATTGGAATTTCTGAAAAGACGTGCATGAAAGTTTTAAGAAACTTGAAGAAAAAAGCTTTCCTGATTAGTATGGGAAGGACTTGAACTTGTGACTGATCTTTTCGATTTAGTTTTAACTTCTGCAAACAAATTGAGTTATTTTCAGAGGTGATTTTCATTTCATCATTTACGGTGTTGGCGAGCTACACGTTAAACAAGTGACGCAGTTCAAGCTTGTTTTAATTTGCTTGTTTAGAGCAACGCTTACAACGATTTTTTTTTCACGTAAAAATGTGTTAGTAGTTTTGAAAGTTTAGATTTTCAAGCACAATGTATTATTATTGATGCGTGTAGCAGTGTACAGCCTCATAACAACGAATATAATAAGTTTTGCTCGAAACTTCGACAGGTTTTCAGGGAAAACTCGGTTTGGACAAAGTCAAGGATGCTTGCGAAACCATACTTATTAATGCAAAAACCACATCGTGAGAGGCGATAAAAAAGAAAAATGAACCGTAAGATTTCTTGGTTCTGTAGTGGAAGGTCGGTTTAGTTGACTCATTTTTTACTTAATAGCAGGGTCTCAAACTCAAATTGCTCCTAGGGCCAAATTAGGACTTATAAAGTAACCCGAGGGCCGCATTATGACGCTTGCGCAACAATGGCGGTACTTGAACTTTACTAGAAACAGTTTTTACACCTTATTTTCCTGCGAAAGGTGTCATGACATGAGTTACAGGCAAATCATACCTAGCCGTCTGTACGTTCTTTAAAAAGGAACTTGTTCACTCGCTGGCCGAGAACCTATAAACACCGGTGAATAAACTAAATAACTTAAATTTTGATTATATGAAAATTCCTGAAACGCGTCGCGGGCCGCACAAAATGCCCTCGCGGGCCACATACGGGCCGCGTGTTTTAGACCCCTGATTTGTAGCTCCGATGTTTTCTTTTTTCTAGAAAGCTTAATTTTATACAGTGTTAAGTTCAATCTGTTACTTCTGCCCATGCTTTGTTTCAGTGTGACAATACAGCATACCGGCAATTGACATTTTTGGCGCTTTACAAAAATGGTCATGAGTTGAGTCAACTAGCACTAAGATAGGATTAGTTGACTCACCCTGTTGGATAGTTGACTGTTTTTGAATAAATCCTAGTAAAGAAAAACTATTGTATATTATCGAGCAAAAAAACAATCGTGACAGCTAGTATAATAACTGATTGCAACTGTAAAGCAAATAAACGAAGATTTATTCATTTATCCTTCCACTTTTTCAGCACATCCGTTAGAACCCAACGGCGCCCCCGCTAGTATAGATTCATTGTTGAATATCAATATTTTAGATTGCCTTTACTCCCACAGAAACACTCCTTAAGCTCAACAGACCGTTAACCATTATAACTGAAAAGGTATTAAGCATTCTTTAAAAAATGTTATGTTGATTTGCTTCATGAAGTATTTTCACTNAATGTCTCACTGAGTCAACTAACGTTTCGGCGCCTTAAATCTGAAAAATGTCAACAAATACTTTTCTGCTGAGAAAAACGATATGAAANGTGGNGTGATGCTTAAGCTATAACCTTCCAGAAATACTGTTTTATACATGCACCTACAAGAGGATATAAAACGTAACGANCTAACCCTGACAAAATGTACTTTTTTGGGTCGAAAAATACTTTCTGGCATAAACAATGGAATATCTTTTGCGCTTCACGCATGACTGGTTAGATACTGGCGGTGAGTCAACAATGCTGCTGAGTTAACCAACCCGACCTTCCCCTAGGTATCGGTACAATGGGTTCAAGAACTACAGCAACCTGGACAAGTGCCACCAGGCACGTAGCCAGAAATTTCAATAGGGGGGCGCAAACAACCGAGTTTCAACTTTATAAAGCATCATCCATGAAACGTGCATTTGTCTGGCGTTTCTTTCCTCATCAGTTGTCTTCGGATTTAAGCCGACAAACGAACGACTGCTTTCATTGGAATGACAAGTTTTTGTAGTGATGTTCTNAGCTTTCGCTTTGGATCAATGCCAACCTTTACTCGAGAAATTTTCCTGCACAAGTGCTTGTAAAAATCTCGATAATGCGTAGCACGATCTGCAATATGCTTTTGCATCCGATGTTTCGGAGGTTTTTGGTTTGGGTGGAGTTGGAGTCGGATTCCTAAAAACACTAGGAGTCGGAGTCAGATTTTTTTATCCCACTCCGGAAGTACAATTAAATTAATATTTGCATCGCACTCCTAACTTAGGAATCCCAACTCGTGCCTGTTGAAATGGCACAGTTTCGTTTGAAACTTTTATTAAACAAAAAATTCTTGCTATGCACCACGATTATTATTGATCACTATTTGCTACAAAATTGTTGACAGCCAAACTTCATTCACGTTATGTGAAGAAGTCGGAAAATTTTGGAAACNAGGAGTCGGCCATTTTACCTCCGACTCCGCAACCCTGGTTGAACAAGAAGTCATCGTGGGCGCCATTACAATGGTGCTTTATATGCACCTTTCTGATGTGCACCCAGACCCGTAACTAGGTAGGCTTGCCCCCCCCGAAAAAAATTCTCGATCCCATGGAAAATTGCGTAGGACATAGTTGAAACTAAAAGCTATTGGACATGGCTTAAAAATTTGGGCCCCTCTCAGAAAACCCTTCGCCTCCCCTGGTGTCCCAAGCTGGTTACAGGCCTGTGTGCACCACATGCCCGTAGCCAGGTTTTATGGTTTGTAAGGGCAAAATACATTTTTAGGGGGCAAGGTTTTGTTTTACAAAACAAATGAGGGAGCACAAAAAATTTAGGGGTACTTCCCTCGAATGCCTCCCGTGGCTACAGCCCTGGTGCACCAACACACGTGCAATCGGAGCCGAGTAGCGGTCTCGCTAATCTAAGACACCGACTTCCCAAGCAAGCCTTCTGGAAACCCCTCGCTAAACGTAGATCCTATTGTCCAATTCTTGAGCGACTAATTGACGCGTGCAGCTGATAAACGTAAACGCTAGAATATCTCAACGTGCTTGAAAAACGTTTGTATGTCGAAAATCCGAAAAAAAAATTTGCGACGTTCGACTTATTCCGTAAAACCTTTGTACAGTCTCAGTAGTTACTTTAAACTTACTTTGTTTAACTTGTTTTGATCAGACTATGCTGAATTAACCGATTTCATTGAGATATACAATGGACTTAAAATGTAAACACCATCGTAGCTCCAGTATTACAAATCTTACCAACCACATTCAGTTGCATGTGAAGATAGCTTGGTAGCCTACTACACGTAATTACATTCAAATAACGCGCTTCTAGAAAACATAATAACTTGTCTGCGCAATTTGAAGTCATAATGGGAAAAAATCAATTTAGTTTCATTTTAGTCGCATGCACTTTGTCGAGAAGACAGATTTCAAGCTATCTGTAACTACAGGCAATGTCAGTCCTCTCAGCACTTACAAAATAAAATGCATCTTGCTACTTCCGATAGATTTTGCTACTGACTTTTCTCATTGCAGCTGAATGATTTCAAATAATTAGTTACTGTAGGATAGGGTGACAATCAACATCACATGAAATTCGAAACACTTTGAGACTGTAAACGCAACAGGTTACATGGGGATCGGCAGAAATTCTTCCAGGGGACAAAGTCGAAATTTTTATTATCCTTTTCAGGATCCTGACGATGGCATGAAAATGGACGTTCACAAAACGCTTTGCCCTTTCTAAGCCACAAAGAAAATTCCACATGTTGCGGGCTTGCGGAAACAGTCACAAAACTTGCGATTCGTTGGGAGAACCTGAGCTTTTGGTGTTTTTGTGTACGTTGGCGCGCCGTATAAAACTACGTGATTTACCGCTATGGGCGTCGGAAGGGGAGCAGGGGGGGCCGCCTCCCCTGGATTTTGAAAATTTCAGCAAAAAAAGGTTGTTTTCTTAGTTTCGAGCGGGAAAAAACAAATTTCACCAATTTTGGTTCCCCTAGAAAAACTTTGGAGAAATCCTCTAGTACCTCCCCCTGGGAAAAATCCTTCCGACGCCCATGCTTACCGCTATCAGCAGTCACTGTCTCGCATTACTTGCAAACATGTCTGCGTTTAAAAGTCACATGCGAGAAAACGCCTTTTAATTATCGTAACTTGAAATGAGCCTTTGAAGATTTGTTGTCATGCTGTAAAGCTGTTGTTACGCAATAAAGGCCAATAGCAGAACAATCCGCTCCGGTTTCGCACCCTTCCTCTGCAGGCAGGGGAGGGTTTTAGTGAACGGTAAGCTAATCACTGCATGAAACCAGAACAGTTAACCTTACTCTTGTGCAGTGTGAGTGTCATAACGACAAGTAAACTTTCATTGCAAGAACTGAGTCAAATAATCAAAATTAAGCTGCTGACTTCAAGTTTTCTAGAAATTTTTGGTTCTTAGTCTCAATTTCCAGGGTAGGCAAACTCCCGTTTTGCCACTTCCTAAGGACGCCCATGCCAGGTCAGATTTTAATATCTTGATAAGACTAATTTTTTACTTGGCGGCAAGGTAAACGGAATTCAATGATGAAAACTTTAACGCTCCACATAATTGTGACTGAACCGTCAGAATACGTGTCATCACAAATAAATATTTACAATGAATGCTATTGTTGCTAAACAGTGACTATGGCTTATTAGAGACATCGAAATTCGATTATTAGCCAAAGTTTCAGCTTCGAGACATATCAAACGTATCTGAGCACCATATTCACCCATTTAGTTTAAGATCTGTACAAAAACAAAAATCTACGATCCTGCAAAACAATTACATTTTAGGCTATATTTAGGCTGCAATTAGTAGAGCAAACTGTCAATATTGGTCAGAATAACTCCAAAATGGAAGCAGAGGTTGGCCTCTGTACAAGTGGTGACCAGATTACAAATCTGCACAATCTAGATAAATTTACTATTCTGTGCATTGTTTCTAGCATGTCAAATCCTATCACTATTAATATTTTTTTCACGCTGTAACATCTTCATAGTTTGTGTTGTTGACCATTGGATTTTGTCATGTGTCTTGTGCTTTTGCGCACATCATTAGACCTTCATTATCATGCTTGCTGCATGGTTTCAATATTCCCAAACTGCATTGCCACTGACAGATTTTGCATATGCACTAACACCAGGCCCGTAACCAGGGGGGAAGCAGGCCCTGCAAAATTTTCTCCCCCTTGGAAAAATGTGTTGGACTTAAAAAATTTGGGACCCTTTCAAAAACTCTTCGCCCCACTTTTGGTGTCCCAAGCTGGTTACGGGCCTGAATAACACTATCATTAGGGGTGAAATGCAGTGATGTAGTTGAGACCGTAAACTTCGAGATCGAGACCGAAGCCGAGACCAGGGCCGGCCTTAAGCCGATGCAACCGACGCAGCTGCATTGGGCCCCGCGCCTCTGGGAGCCCGCGCCATGGTGTTTACGTAGACTATTCATCTTGCCAGATACACCTTGCGCTTGAGAATTCAGCAGAAACGCCATATAAATTTGGCTGTTAACAAAGAACGCTCTCGTCAGAACTAGCAAATTTCCTCTCGAACGTTAGCAAACGTGCTCAATTTTCGTGTTAGCGCTGAACTGCATATTTGCGCTCTACCACGATCGTAACACGGTTGACTGAACACGATGACGCCATAAAACCACTGTTCACAGGGGCCCCGCTCTTAGGTCTTGCATTGGACCCCGCATCTGCTAGGGCCGGCCCTGGCCGAGACTATGAAAACTTCGAGACCGAAACTTCATCAAAAATTCCGAGACTGAGACTCGAGACTTGAAAACTTGTAGAGTATAGGCTATGCCGAAAATTTTAGAAAAAATTTAAAAAAATGTCATCATCACTTCGAAGTTTAAATTTTTTCAAATTTCAGGCATTTTTCTTATCTGTTTTTGATGGGTTTTTTTGTCTGCAGAACACGTTNAATTACAGAAGTCTTCCTTAGCCATACTGTCGCAGTAGTCCTATCTATATGAGGTCTCAAAGCAGTAGGCTTGTGAGCGAGACTTATAGCCTTCGAGACCAAGACGAGAAACCGTTGAGACTGAGACAAGACTCGCAAAAACGAGTCTCGAGACCATGGGCGTCGGAAGGGGGACATAGGGGCCTTGGCCCCCCTTGATTTTAAAATTTTCAGCAAAAAAGGTTGTTTTTTGCTTTGAGTGGGAAAAAAACGATTTGATCACTTTTGCCCCCCCTGGAAAATTTTTGGAAAAACCCCCTAGTGCCCACCTCCTCTGGAAAAAATCCTTCCGACGATCATGCTCGAGACCGAGACGAAGTCTCGAGACTCCATCATTGATGACAACGCTGATGTTGGTTTGAAAACACGTTTCAATCAATCCCATTTTGTTTGACCACAACAAGCAGGAATTTCAATAGCTTCTTTACAAATTTTGATTGGCTCCTTTGGACAGATCCTAACGTTGACTTCGGGTCATGTTTCTGCCCCTGTAGCAAATACGTCTTTGACTCAGGCTCCTGGTCCGGTTTAAAACGTAAACTCCGGCAGGAGTCCACGCCGGTGTCAAGCGAAAGTCTCGATTTGCGAAATTTCTGACCAAAGGTGTAGGAGCAAGCAAAATTGTAGGGTTGCAAAGGATTTTTGCCCGAATTTCTCCAAACTTGCCCGAAAAGTTGTTCTGTGACTTTTGCCAACAGATTTTCTCTCACAAAGTTCATGAAGACATTTTTTGGTGTTACCTGAAAAGAGAAAGGTCTCCATTTGTTTTTCTGCAAACGTTGGGCGCCATTTTTTAAGTCAAAGAAAGTCGGGAGGCAATGTTTTCCAGATATCAGGGAGTTTGCCCAAATATTTAGGGATTTTGCCCAAATCTTCNGGAATTTTTCCACGATTTTCAACAAATCACAACTTTTTGGGGGTGCGCTTTTACCCCCTGAACCCCCTCTTACACCACTATTTCTGACCCCATGGCATGCTCGCATGCGCAGAGTAATATTCTGCATATCAAATATGCTGAGAAAACTGATGATTAGTGCTTAGAGTTTGGTTTTTAGGTAAGTGGGCCGGGTTAGGGTTAGAAAAAGTAAAATAATTGAGGTCTAAGAGTAAGACGAAGTCCAATCTTTTTCAGTTGTTATAGCAGTGTTTTTTTAAGGTTTTTGAAAGGGTGTCGTGGTAGAGCTTAAGGGTGTCAATACCATTTTCCCTTCTATGTCTGATACTTTTAACTGATTTTCACAAAAACGAAAGTTTCCGTCTAAATATGCTTATTTGAATAGGACATTCACTTTTGGCAAACAAATACAGACAATTTCATAAACAGAAAGGTTCAATGAAGGTCTACACACTCATTCATTTTCTCATTTTCATGCCGCTTTTCCTTTGGGGAGGGTCGCGAGGGCAGCAGCCCTAGGAGGACTTGCAATACCTCGCGATCATCAGCAAGCTCAGATAGTTCTGCTGGCTCCACACCAAGACGGGACCAAGCAAGGTCGGTGATGTAATCAAGCCACCTGGTCCTTGGACAAACTTTGGGCCGCTTTCCCGTGGCTGGAGACTGTAGCCTAAAGGACTTAGTTCGCCGTTCTATCCTGGGACATTTTGGACACGTGGCCGTATTAACATAGGTGGGATTTCCCGATTTGGAGAAGCGGCTTGGCTTCCTGGGCTTTACGGATTTCAGACCTGTGTTCTTTGTGACGAAGTGTCACACAGAGAACTCTTCGCAAATATCCTATATCTGCCGTTTATTCTTTTGACAGTATTCTTTAAGTCGTCACCTAAGATTCATGACCACAGGTGAGGATCGCATCGGAGCAAAGACTAATTTAAAAACTGAAAACTTTGCAGGCTTTGAAAGCTTCCGTTTCGTCACCACAGAGCAATAAAGCTCACGCAGAACTGCGTTTGCTTTACCAATCCGTGTATCAATTCCTCTGTTCCGACTTTCGCCACTCGTTGATACCACAAGGTACTTGAATGTCTCCACCTGCTGCAGTGTGATGCCGCATACTTGCAGGAAACACTGCCTGGGGCAAAACAAAATACGTCAGTCTTTTCAGAGCTGATTTTCGTTCCTTCATGGTCGCACGCAGCAGAAAACCGATCAAATGCGGTCTGAAGACCCTGTTGCGAAGATCAACGTATGCAGCACCGATTTGCCCGCACAGAGCAAATGGTTCATCCTGCACTTTCCAACAGTGACACCCTTGTCTACGCATCTGTGACTGTCTATTCAATTCATATGCACCATGGCTCTCCAAAATTTTGGGAGAGACTACATAAGCTATTGCACAACAGTTCGAGAGCCAGATATCTTGCGTAATGTGTTTTTTTCGGGATATGTTATATTCTACCAAATGAACCCATTTTTCGTAAATATATTATTTTTACATTATTGGCAAAATGTGTTTTGCGGCCGGGTGAATGGCTTCGCAGGTCGGATTTAGCTCGCGGGCAGTAGTTTGGAGAACCCTGATACAGACTACGAAGAGTGGTATGACAACACACACCATTGTCGGAGTCCAACACCAACGCTGAACGGTTGTGAGTTGATTCCGTCGACAGGGACACAATCTTCCAAACAGGAATACGGTGACGTGACGGCCTGCAATAGGCACCTGTCAACACCGTGCTCCCACAACATCCCCCAAAGCTTTTCACAAGAAACACGGCCACATACTTTCCCGAGGTTGACGAAACATGTGTATCTGTCTTTGGCATGCTCCCAAGATTTCTTGCAAGTTTGCTGGCAAGTAGAAATTTCTTCTGTACTGCTACGGCCGCGACAAAAAACGCACTGGGCATCATCCAGCTTTGGTTTTCGCGGCATCTTGGCATACACTCTTCCTGGGGAAATAAGCAAAGAAATTCCGCAGTGGTTGGTTCATTCCCTCCTGTGTCCCTTTTGTGTATGGGGAAGACCAATTTGCTAATCATTCGGCACCCTTCCAAAACGCCATGACACTTGACACACACGAGTCAGCCAAATCATCAAGCGTTCCAAGATCCCCTAATTTACTGTCAAACGTTTCGCAATTAGCTTTAAGCTCGGATTTAGCAGCGGCATCACAGAGCTTATTGATGCACAGTTCTTCTGATGCTTTTACCTGTGCAAAGTCAACAGATCCCGCCTGAAGAACTTTGCTCAGTTCTGTCAGGTGAGGTGCCAGCTTTGACAAAACGAAAGCATCATGTTGAAATTTCAATAAAACAACGCACATTGCATCGCATCATTTTGTTTCCTGTCAGCTGCTTCAGTGCGGCCCAAAAACCAAAATCTAACTCCTAGCTTTCACTGTTGCCTCACTCGACAACCATTCGCCTGCGCGCTGCATTTGCCGACCTTTTGTCTTCATTGTAGTCTGATGCATTGCCAGGCAAACCGATTGAAACGTTGAAACAGCAAAACACTTCCATAATTGCATTGTAGTGCTTTCGCAGTTTCGTACACCATATTGGACAAATCTGCGGCAGTATAATGAGAGTCCGAAGCGAAGCGGTGCGCAGGACTATGCACAGACACCAAACATACAAATTTCTCTTCCAGCTTCTGCGCCAGAAAATTGTGTCGGCCTGCAACATTGCAGCCATCTGTTGCAGTAGCCACGTGCAGGAAAACACGCTTATCTCAAATCGTTTTATTTCAATACAAAGCAAAACCACACCTAGGCTTTCAGAATTTAAGGTGTCATTGCAAAATTTTAGGGTGTCATTTTTGACACCCAAAAACGGCTTAAAAAAACACTGGTTCCGCGTTACCCATGGAAAAACCGTATATTACCCCTGGGGGTAATTTACCCTCAATTTGGGAACCACTGCTTTATAAAGTACTTCAAGCTTTTTCACGTTGCAGATGTGCTTTGCCCAAGTTTCAATCTTGTATTTCTCCCCCTATCGTGGCAACAGTGCAACTTGGCGTTTTGGTTTTACCATAAAAACTCAACACATGTGGAAGATCAAATGGCAAAGCAACTTAACATGTGCCACAGGCACTAGTGAATAAATAGGCACCGTCTCATAAGGTTTCAGTGCACCAAACGGCCTATTACAGCTAAAAAAAATACAAATGTATGAATCAGTGCTACCGTGCGGAACAAAAATATTACATTCTCTACTTGTATATTTTATTTACATCACACAAATACAGTGTGATTAAGTTGGATCGCAACGCTGGTGTTGTGCCTTGGGTTGAATCGAGTTTATTGGAGCAAACATTAGACAATTGCAAGCAAATTTAAAGTTGAAGCGCTGGGAGACCGACAAAAACCTGCTAAATAAGTTATCTCGTTGGGCACCTGTTGAGAGTTCACATTTTCTGTCATGATTTAGAGTTGATGGCCGAATTATTAGGAATTTAATGGGGCTACAATTTCAGAGTGGTTGCGGTGTGCTGGATGATAAACACATTGGCGCTGCATTGCGATTAACACTTGTTTTACAGACCCATGCGAGTGTCGAAAACATCAAGTTCTCACCACGATAAACGATAAACGTGAACATTAAACATTTTCGAAAATTTATGAAAACAATATAAAAAAACAAAAATGTAAAAAAATAACTTGTAATAATTTAACAAACCGTAAATTGCGTGTTTCACGTCTGATTATTCAAAGCATCTAAGGCAAGAGCACAAAACCTGGTTAAAACTGTTACTAGATACCACACCAAAACGTTGATTTTCACACTTGCGCGTTCGACACGCACAGTGACGTACTTGCATTTTGGTTCCGCATGAGTTGAACGGGATGACGCAGCGGTTTGACCTTCTGCCATAGTAGTAATTGTAGTTGTCGCTGAACCGGCATGTGCACTGCGAGGCAGGTTCCGGTTGTCGCGTCCACAACTTCTGCGAGCGCACTTTTGCTGGCAAATAATCCCTGTTGCAGGAGACGAGGAAGGAGATTGCGTTGCATTTCACGGAGCAAGATTCTGCGAAGTACGGATAAAAAATAATAACACATCGCAGTCGGTTTCATATTTTCGAAAATCCGTCCTATTTTTTCAATGAGCAGCGCTTGCCTTTGTAATATTCACAGTGTTTTCCGCCGTAGGAGGATGAGCAAGCACACATGTAGTTGTCTCCATCGACTGAGCAAGTTCCTCCATTCTTGCACGGCTGAGCAAAAACAAGCTGTTAGTGCCGTTAAAGAAATATAATTATCACACCGGATGATTCAAATGGCAGCAGCAACATGCAGACTGAGAGCGACAAATAACATGCAGACTGAGAGCGACAAACAATTTATAAACATTATATAGAAAAAAAGAAATTACTTTGGCATGAAGTTAAAATCAAAGCTGACCACGAAACTGCTGCTGAAAAAAAGTCGGGCAAGGATCTCATCTTGAAAACTAAACAAAGGTTCACTATGTAGATACGAAAGTAAAATTGAAAATCAAATTTAAGTGTGAAATGATACTACCATTACAGTCAGCAAATAATACGCAATATAGAACAGAAAAAATCTAACGATATGTTAAAGGAAAGTTTCAATAATTTCTCTGAAACGACGAAAATTTCAAAGACATTTTTCCACAAGCAAACTTGCTGTACAATTGAAAACAAACAGAAAATTGAAATACGGTACCGTTCAAAGTGAATTTAAAAATCAAAAAGTGGTTGCATGAGGTGGAACTGACTTGGAAATAGAG
>JGI24022J15233_10005165_pt1 | contig 13752 bp, 8 predicted proteins | sample Ectturendosymbi2_FD_15233 | JGI IMG/M metagenome (IMG submission 15233) | reverse complement strand
GGCTGTCCAAAACCAGGTAATCTATAATCGCTTGATCGAGCATCGCCACCCAAGCGAACAGGCAGCGGTTTTGACTGAGGGATTTAGTAAATAAATTTAAAACGTAGCGACGCATTCACGTCACGATTCCGGTGACGCTATTGCGTCACAACGTCACTTAAAGTTCACGTAAAGTTCAAGATGAGTCATATTAAACACTTAAAGTTCAAGATGAGTCATATTACAGACAGCATGCTACTGCAACACAACCCGCGAAAACGTGTTGGTCCGCGTGTTCGTTTAACCCCAAAACTTTGTTCGGTTCACACATTTAGTTATCTTATCGGTTGCATAACGTCATTTTTCCTTCTGCAGCCGTAGTATCAGATTAATAAGCTATTTACCTCTTGATGCAAAACATTGTGCGTTTCCATTAAAAAAAGTTTTTATTCTTCCTTTTTTAACCGATCCATTTAAGCTATGCAAAATGTGATAGCTTATTTTTATTAACTAGATTTCAATACCGTGAAACATTACTCGATCCTTTTCTTTATAACAAAGTGACAATGGAAATACTAATAACTGAAATGCCTAACCCCGTCTTACAGTCTATTGCTTAGGCCGTTTTTTATTATCGGAAGTTTTGTTTAGAGTTTAACATTTACAATTCGTCTGGTTGTCGAACGATTCTCCTATAGTAATTCCACTTTGAAGCAGGGTATTTTTAGAACAAAAAAGCGTTACCACCAGTTTGTTTTAAAAACTTAAGTACTTCGTGCTTCAAAAGTCTAATTAAAGGATAAAGAATGTTGGGCAGCTTTGATAAGCTTCTGCCTTGGGCATGTTCTTAACAAAAGATATGTTCGGTTCCCTGGAAGTAAAGAAAAATCTTGCTATTCATAGAATGAAACAACCATGAGGTTTTGGAAGTTTATTCAATGTTGGGATTTTCAATCAAATTCCCATTAAGTATTTTTATACCTCAACCCTTGTCTCGCTATTGGAAGTACTGTAATTTTTGACTGAACGTGCAATAGGTGTCAGTTTTGCATGGCTTTAATCAATAATGTTCTTTGGCAACCACGCAATTTTTTCACGTTTATGCACATCTGTTATTGATGCAATTGCTTGAAGATTTAAAATTACGCCAAGCCTTGAAACATCCCAATGAGTCACTTTCACATTTCAAGTTGCTTGTGCACGCCAGTAGCAAGCGACGGGAAAAGGGTAAAATTTTATTGGAAAACTGTCCGTGTAGTGAGAAAAAAAATGAGTAACAGGCTTTGGCTTCCACAACGTTTGCTCCAAATGTTTCAACTGATGTTGGTATTTTATTTAATTATTGGGTGATTAGCATATCGATATTATCAGTTTGTCTCGACGTTGGGTCTAGTTTCGGCGATTTTGGCCTATCCTTCATCGCTACCATCCAGGTGAGGCCTTTGGTAAAAAATACCGTTCATGCACCAGAAATAACCAAAGAATATTTTGAATCCGGTTCTTTAGTGAAAAGCCAACAGTAATAATTTTATCAATGTTCCAACTAAACGTAAAAAAGATCTTTAAGATTTGTTCATCAAACTCTACCGATTTACTGTAATGTTTGTTGAATAAAAAAATCAAAGAAATCAAGTTAGAAGTTTAGAAATAATAAGATTTGTATGCAGAACACAAAAAGAATGAAAACACAATTCTGGCTGGTAACTTGCAAATATTTTCCTCAAGTACGCTGGCTACAGCTCGTTTCAATTCACAGTCAATAAGGTCTGAATTTTGTTTGTTACAAGCCAGCTTGTAAGATATTTACTCAAGCAGGTGGTCTGTTGACTACAAATGACGACATTGTTTTGTCAAGTTCTGGGTTTCGGTATAAATTCTGCTAACTTTTCGGAGTTTTGCTATCTTTTCATTTATTTAACATTTCCTGTTTCTGTCTAAGATCACAGCACAAAAAACACAATAAATGCTGCCGACTCACTTAACGCCCTGTAAACAACGTTTGGAGAAAGTGATTGCAATCAGTAAAGTTTCCTTTAATACAAATGAAAAAGTAACTACGATCCGCAATGAGGGTAAGCAAGGAATCTGTCAGGAACTTTTTAATAGGAAATCTATTTCACGAAAGATTACGCATCCTCAGTCTTTAAATCTGCAAGCAAAGCTTACGGGTGAAAAATTGAAAGGCTAAAGTAAGCGCAGAGAAAGCAAACAAACTCAAGACTAAATTGAATAAATCAGAGAACAAGCTCAAAAATGAGAACATTTTAAACTAACTGACTGACGCCAATAACAAAAAGCTGCGACAAATAAGAACTGGGACCAATAGAAACTAGAAAATACTTTTATTCAAACAAATGGTTCCACTGCACTTTCGAAACTAACCATCTGACGCCAACGGTCAAGAAACTCCTCAGACCTATAAAAAATCCCGCGGTAATGACTAAGAAGATAGGAAGAACGCTTGAGTGAGTTTGCATTCGATACGGTGGCAACAAATCTCCGGAGTACAAATGAAAAAATATAAAATCGCTACCAAGAGATGGAAGCAGTGATTCACAGCACGAACTGTCCAGCAACGTTAGCGGAAGAAAACTGCATTCTTACCCTGCTCTGACATAAGGCTCTGAGTTTGGACATTGGTATTGTATACACTGAGTAGATAGGTGTTGCCAGTATGGGTCCAGGTTACCAGCTCCCCATTTGCAATTGGTTCCCTCCCTGCAGACAGTATCGCCCCATCCATCAAAATCTGGATACGCACCTGACTGATTGCAGCAAATACTTCGGAGGCTATACATTTTTCAGGAAACAGTTGAAACTATATACACGATGTAGGCGCGTACACTCCTGGCCTGTGCAAAATGCAGCTTTTATGATAAGAGACGATAAACCTAAGGGTTTATCGCAGATATCTTCAGTGTTAACCAAGTTTGGGACGATTGCCTAAATTTCATCCAAGATCTCTGCCTCTTAGAAACTAATTCCCCGGCATTCGCCTGCGTGCGTTTTGAGTATAAGTGGCATGCTCTTCGATTAATGTCATGAAAACAAATGGCATCAACATCGGCAAATAACGATCATTTCAGTTTCGTTTATACGTCACTTCGTTTAGATTCGGTTTCACTACTCCTTTCGGAGTGTCACGAGTGGTCTGCGGCGCCCATTTCCTCTTGCTCGCGCCGTGGGCCACGCGGCTACTTCCGCAGTGAATACTGCACTGGTGGCAAGTGAATGGCAGCACCGCGCATGAACTGTTCCCTTGCACCCACCCATCAACGCCGTGCACGAGGCTGGACAGGCCGCAAGTACCATTTTTCAAGACTTCTGTGTAACTCCACCGAGAATCGAACCCAGTTTACCAGCCTTCGTGGCGTGTGCTCAACCAACCGTATCCCTTAGCAAAATAACGGTTACAAAAAGTTGTTCTCATGATGTGAAGGCATAGGATGGTTGCGTGACAGTGAGCTTTGCAGCTGGTTGATGTCAGTTAAACAACTAACTTCATCGTAGGTAAAAAAATGTGTTCAGGATAACAAAATCGCTAAACCTCGCCGAATTGAGTACAGTTTCTTATTTTTATGGGTTCGACATTATTTGTGTTCCCGAAACCTGACTAGAATCTTCTGTTTTAAATAACCTGCTACGTCTTCCAAGTTTTTGTTCTCTATTCCGTTTTGCCCTGAATCGCCATGGAGGCGGATTTTTGGCCTACGTTCAGTGTAGCATTTTTTTGTCAGCGTAGACTGAATTTAGAATGTGCCGGCACAGAAATACTGTGGCTCGAATGTTAACATTTCTAGTTTCCCCCATCTGTATTATTGCTTCCTCAATTACATATAACTATGGCTGAAACCATTATAACAGTGTACTTGCGCTAGCACTAACCAATATGTTCAAAACTTAGAAACATGTAATACGTATGGAGCACAAGATCGAAAGACTGAATTATGTAGATGTAGATCTTCTAGTAGACAAGTGTTTATTATTCACTTTAATACTAGGAGTTTACATTTAAAATTTGGCAACTTTTGACAGATGAGTAATCTAAACTTAACAATAACAGTAATTATAATGTCATGCAATTACCTGGATATACTTTCATTAATAAAAACTTCATTAATAAAAACTCATTGTCAAAATAAATTATCTCTAAAATCAGAATTAATTTGGACTTACACAATGACCACATTGAAGATATGTGGAAAGAAGTAACAGATTTTAAGCATACGTCTTTTCAGTGGGTGCATTACACTCCCATTCTAATAAAAATACAAAGCATTTTGGAGAAATCTTGGAAACTAGTATGAAGATTGTAAATGTGGAAAGGAAAGTCTTTTACCTGCTTAGAGGATTTAATAATTTTGCCTTGTCTAATAATAACACTGTGGACGAAAGGTTTATAAATAACATGCAATCTATAGGTGTCCATCAGATGTTCACCCTACCTACAAGATTTGTTACATCAAAAACCCTCACTACTTGACCACATACTGTAATGACTTCGTGCATGAACTACAGCCTGAAGTATTAGGCCTACAATATAATATCAGTGATCACCATCCTATCTTTCTTCTAGCTAAAACAGTACCTAAACAAAATAAGTTAAATGGAAAAGATGTTACAAACAATTCCACCCAGAATTTTGTGACGCACGTATCAAGAAATTCACAAGAATTTAACCAGTAACCATGAATCTGGTTAGACCAGGAATCTGGTTAGACCAGGTGATCGCAAGATCTTTAAGTACCGGTATACGTATGAAGGTTTGTACTTTTATACAAATACACGTACAAAAGACTTAGCTATCAGCAGCTGATTTGCTCAAGCGCTTTGTCGATCAATCCTATCGAAATATGCATAAATTTTGTATATTTCGAGTAAGGGAGGGAGGGGGTATTGGCATGATGGTAGTGGATGCGTTGTGCACCAAAGAAGCAGAGGTCGCTGAGGTCTCCAATGCCAATTTGTCGAAAACAAATTTGACAAGTAGATGTAAGATCAAGCTCTGTAATTGTGACTCACGAGGTAATTCGCTTAGGAGACAAGCCGGTTCGACGCTTCGACCATGTTCAGCTTTTATTGTTGTTATTTAAACCTGTCGAAGCTCCGAAACCTCACCTCATTTAGAGGTGATGTATTTTTGCAAACGGACACTGGACTGCCTTTCGTAACGGAAGTATGTTGGTCTTTGAAAGTAGTGATTGGAAATCACTCAAATGTTGCCGAAAAGGCAACTGTGCAAAGCTTGCACCTACGTGTGCCGAAAGTGCGGAGCAGGGACGCCGGAACAACAGAAGGGCAGGGGGGGGGCAGTGAAAAAGTTAAGGGCAGTGGAAACATATGAAAAACAAATAAAATCGTTCCCAATTATGCTTGCTTCTAATCAACAACAATGTTGACCTCAAAAATAATGAAAGAACTATAGAAAATTTGTTTCAATTTGATCTTGATATACCATGAAATTACCTATGGTGCTGTTATGAGAAAGACAACTCCGCCTCCGTTGCCCCCTTTTTGAAAGGTCAGGGGACAATGCCCCCACCCTCCGGCGTCCCTGCTAACCGCTATCAGCACTCACTGTCTCGCTGCATTACTTGCCACAGCATGTCTGCGTTGAGCAGCCACATGCGGCAAAACGCCTGCTACCGTAGCGTGAAGGGAACACAGAAGATTTGTTGCCTGCCAAGTTACACAATAAAGACCAACAGTAGAACAATCCGCTCTCAAGTCGGCAACCTGACTCTGCAGGCAAAGGAGCGGACATGAGTAAACTGCAAGCTCATCACTGCATGACACCGGAACAGTACACCTGGCTCTTGTACAGTGTTAGCGTTATAGCGGCAAATAAACTGTCATTGCCACAAATAAATCAATTTATCGGAATTGAGCTGCTGACGTCAGGATTTTTAGAAAATCGTGGTTCTTAGCCCCAATTTCCGGGGAGGCAAACGCCTGTTTTGCCGCCCCTGTGGGCGCCCATGGCTTTGACGTACCACGAGTTCAAAACTGTTTGCTTGAGTTCAGTGCAATCGCGCAATGTAATAGCCATTCGTTTCGCATTTACATGTTCAGCAACAACACTGACGTCTGAAATAATAACTAATTATACAAAATCATTCTGANTTTGTGTGCCCGAACAGCTGCAATAACTTTGGTTCAAGTCGATTTTGATAATTCATGAAATTACTTACGATACTGTTATATAATAGCACCTGTCCCCGTTGTCCTCCTTTCAAAAGACAGGGGGAGCAGTGCTACCTCACGCACCCCCGTTCCGGCGTCGCTGGTGCGGAGCACCTGCATGAATCGACCACTCGCGTTTTCTGCAAGGACTGCTAACAGGCAAGAAATATAGGTTCTGTTGTATACACCATTTGAACGTTGCTATGATTTTTTGAGAGATCTGTTGTTTCAAATGTCTCAGCTAATAAGCAGATACAATGCAAACGACCATCGTGCAAGAAAGTAACCAATTTTTAGTAGAAATTGTTATACATTAAAACACATTGGCAATTGCGTAGAAGATGTTTTTCTGCAAGCGCAGTGTGTCGAATTACTTTTCCAAATATGCTTGCTAGTTGTAAAAGTCAATAGCACATTTGTCTATCAAACAAAGCCTGCTGTGACACTTTGTTTTAAATTGCTTGTTGTCGATAGTTTGCCGCTTATTGGCAGGGGTTTTCGTAAAAGAGCTTTGCCATTTTTGGCTGAAAGAACCTTATGCACATAAAATTAGAAAATTATCCTGAAAGTAACTAATTTTCATGTCTTAGGCTGGCTTTCCATTAGTAATAATGGTAAAAATAAGAACCATTTGAAAGTCTAAATTTTCAATATTTTTTGTTTTCGTTCAAAAGGGCACACATCCAGTAAACGATAAGGTTAAAGCAGATACCATGGAACAATCAATACCAACATTTTACCGAGATAGCTTGGCAGCAAAGAATTTGCATTGAACCAGCAAAGCAAATAAACAGCACTAATTTTAAATTGTGTTTTTTTCCCACTTTGTTTATTTAGAACAGGGGTCTTCAAACAACTATCGACAGGCCAAATCCGGCCCACGAAGTCAATTCATCTGGCCGGCGAAGACGTTTTATCAATCATGAAAAAATAGCATATTTACGAAAAACTTTTTGAAGTAGTGGAATGCACCATATCCTGAAAAAATCACATGAGGTAAGATGTACCACACTCTGACTGTTGTGTAACAGCTCATGAGGCCGTCGAACAAAAAAGTGTGGAGCCCTGGTTTAGAATATATTTTGTTTGTGTATGTACATGGTGGCTGCATATCTTAGTCGACCAATAGCTTTCTGCTTTGCCTATAATATAAATTTTAACGTTGTGTCTTTTTCTAAACTGACACTGCGTTGGTCTCTCTTTTGGCTTGAAGGACATAAAGTGTGTTGTTGCGTGTCTTTGTTTTTATTTTTGAGTTGATTTCCCCAGTAACTGAACTGACAGCTGATTTGACGAGAAATGTCGCAGCATACAAATCATGATTTTACGTTAAGTATATTCTCATACTGCAAACCTCGTATAGCACTGCGGACCAACTGTGTCCGATACCAAGAAGCACGTAGTTGCAATAAGAACATCATAGATGTAACCTGATTGAGATGTTGTTGGTCTTCCTTGACGGACCTATGGAAAGGGTGCTTACCGCAAATGCTGGTTGACGCTATCCCGGCAAATATGGAGGCAAAAAGACAGTGATGCTCTTATGTTAAAGATATTATAGCATACATACAGATATGTATTTGCGACGTTTTTTTCAAGCATAGTTTAGAAGCTGAAGTGCTGCAACGGTAAGGTCGGTGTTATAACCTGTTGCAATAAGTCAATGTCTAAGAAACGCCTTTCGTATTTTTTTAGCACTTGCAGAGATTTCATGTCACACGAAATCTTTTTTCCAAGTTTGTGGATATCACTAAGCAGCAGAACCCTGGAGTGCAGTTGACAATAAATTGCTACTTTTATTCTAATTTACCTCAAACACTGAAATGGCATTGCTTGGGTGAGATATGTTGCGTCGATGTGGCAACTGATGCGGACGACACTGCCACGGCGCTATTACCCGACGCTTTTTTGCATAACCTGCGTGCTGGTTGAACAGCATTGCGCGTGAGTTGCTTTGCTTCCTTTCTAAAAGCGGACAATGGAGCGGGTGTGTTGCACTTTGCACCCAGCTGACAAGAAGCATTGATACAACTTTTGCCAGCATAGCAATTTAACACCGCGCACGCGATATAACCGAAAGCGTGAGAACGTCCTCCATACGGAAAGATCGAAAGCGAGTTCCTAGCGCATGATAATATATACAGAGAATTGACAACGACAACTGACATTTTGCAGGTGAGAGAATTTGTTCGATTTGCAGCACACAGCACGTCTATCTCAGCTTGTGATAAAAATCTGACAGTACCAAACGTTTTTGAAGCTGGACAACAGCAACCACACCAATTAGAGCTCAACCGGCGATTTGCAGTAAGTTCCGACATTAACGGTTTTGTGCGCAAACTTGTGGTTACAACGTTGCAATAAGACGTGAAATGAATCAATCAAATTTTAAATGGTACCACGTTTGGCAATTAAGGAGCTGGTTTGAATCATTAAACGTACTGTCAGCGGCTGGGCTAACAACGCCAAGACCAAAAGCAATCCACAACAACGCAATGACATAAAACAACAAGGTTAATTAGTTAGAAGTCAGAGACACAAAGCAACAATCCGAGTCATAGAAGCAGAAAAAAGGATCAATCTCCAGAAATACAAGTCCTTGTGGGGCAGATGAAACAGTGTCATAATGTGATGTCATAATGTAAGCAGAAACAGAACATCTGTAATCGAAATCGTGAGACAAATAAATAAGGGAAAGAAACAAATGCAAGTAACCAAAACGAAAGAAACACAAGGTAAAGGACAAAAGAAAGGCAGCATAAAAGGAAAGAACAAATAAAGGCAATCAAAAAAGGTGAGCCACGAGTTCTGCCGATTCGGTTAGAATAATCTTTGGTTTAAAGATCAACGCTAACTCTTTCCAAAGTGCACAGGGTTAACGAAAGACAATTAGGAATCGTAAATTCTGTTGATCATGCAGCCTTGTCTTTGAAACCAGAAGTCGGACAACTGGGGTAAATTAGCCCAAATGGTTTAAAATTGAAAGTATTTAGGGTAAAATGTTGTCATAAAATTTCTTTCTTTAAAAGTTTTCGGGCTATTAATATTAGGCATAATCAGTTTCTGTTCCTGAATAACTGTGGTGTGATTTCATTTTTCTTGAAATAGTTTTTGGGCAAAATCCAAAAAAGTTTCCCGACTCCTGTTTTACTTGAAGAATTATGATTTTTCAAGAAAATTTTCTATATCATTTCTTAACCGCAATTTCAGATTGCAGTTACTTTAACTTGTTCGCCTAACCTGTGGTTCAATGTAGCAAAAACGGTTCTGCGGTATTTTATTACTCAAGCCAGGATGGCAGGTGCCTTCACATTCGTTGGAAATGCTTATCAAATTTGTCTCTACGAGAGAAACCACTGCTACTCGTGCTGGATGTGCTCAGCGCTGGCTAGGTAGGGAAACGGCAGCAGAGATGCTGTGAAAGATGACCCACGACCCAACATACTCCAGCTGAACACCTGGAGACTCACCACAAACAATATCAACGTTATCGAGCAGCTAACCTAAAAGAATTCAAAGCCAAATCCACAGTAACGACGAAAAATAGCGAATACGTGCTAAAGATGAGATTACGAGAAAAATCAAAGGTAATATCTTTACTACTACAGTCATTTGCACATGTTCAATCAGTCGATGCTTAGCGAGCTGCAGCAGGCGCGTAGCTATATCTAAGAAATAATTTGAGTATCCCTCAATATCAATTGTCGTGATAATATTACAACGGCAAAACATAATTGAACTGACAATCCAACTGCAACTTGGTCTTTAGCTATTTTACATATGCGCAGTGCTTCTTTAAGGTGCTTTGAGAGGCTGTTTCGGACTCTCAAATTTTTCCAACAGTCTTCCAAAGTACAGTAGAAACTCGCTGCATGACCACCACCAAAATACACTAAAACCTCTCTTTAAAGCCGTATCGGTATTTAGATGAAATACTGTAGCTGCGATCTCTTAAATTATCCTAGTGGGCAATAATGTCAAACCTTAATAAAACTGCATATACGTACAGTCTAGATCAGCTATGTCCAACCCGCGGCCCAGTTAATGTTTTCCCTGCAGTAAAAGTATCGTACATACTGACAACCTGTCCTTATTTTGACAATCTTGGAATTTGTCATTTCTGATGCAGGTGTTCCTCAGTGCCACTTCATCACGCCTATTACCACTGCAGTTAGAATTCGATCGATTTCAGTAGATTAGCGTAAGCTAAGTTTAGTTTGCTAAAATCAAAGTAAAACATTCAATGTACGGCCCTCAATAGTATGTCATTCAATGTGCGGCCCTGGATAAGGTAGTGACATAATTTTTGGCTTAGTAAGCCATTTGGGTTGGACATAGCTGGTTTAGATCCTCGCTGGTTTGTTTCCTGTTTTGAATTTACAGAAGACATTGGGTATTTTTTAATATTGGCTTCTGCAACAGCATGTGTTATTTAATGCTCTGTCATTCAAAAATCTGAGAAGCAACTTCGCGGAGGTTAAGCAAACGGGGATTTCATTGCTGGGCTGTGATGCGCTGATCGATGCATTTGGAACAGCTGCTTACGCAAACGTGGCATTTTTACATGTTACTCATTCATAAAAGAATAAACAAGATTGCACCACGGCTGCTTTGAAAAAATCTTTCCCCTTCAGCAAACTTTAAATCCGTTGCAGTAAATTTACACGTCAGATGAAAAAATATTCCTTCGCCAAGCAGTCAGTAAAAGTAATTGTTTTCGATTGAATATTCCGGGTGAGAACCTTTCATCTAATCAGTGGTGGATTAACCAGGTGGCAAACCAGGCACACGCCTTAGGGCCACAGAAAGATCCAGGACATTTCTGTCAGGCCAAAAACACCCACGCCAGTTATTCAGATCTATCACTATCATCCGAATCGCTTTCACTGTCAAAAGGGTTTTCATCTGAATGCGAAGCTAAAATGACTTCTTCGGCAAGCCTTCTATCATCCGTCATCTCCAAAATCGCGTTCAAGAACGAATCGGAATTCTCTGCCTGCCTTGCACGATGTCCGCGTGCAGGTTTTTTTTAAGGTTTCGCTTTGCTGACCGCAAGGAAATTTTAGGAGACCACTTGGAGGACTTTGAGAGACCGTTCTCTATTGATGTGATCTCAGGTCACTATATTTTGAGAGACCGTTGGAGGAATTTGAGAGACCGTTTTGGTCCCTCAAAACACCTTAAAAAAACACTGTCCGCGTGCATCGCACACACGTGCACCCACCACCACACAACCACAGAGCAATGAATTGAAATTTTTCAGTGGTCGCTGGTCAAGGGTGCCACGTTCGGATTTCAATGCCAAATTTCCAAATATTCAAAGCGGTTTGGTATGAGAATAGAAAATGCGATTTGGCCCGTACGTCAGGGCTTGGCATGTCTTCGGCCTGTTTTAATGCTGTTGACGGAAAAAAAAACAATATTTGGCATTTTAAAAAACCCGTCTCCTTTGAGCTTGAACTTTTAGATTTTTTTCAGCCTGTTTGGCATTTTTGAAGCTATATGGCATATTTTGCCGAGCGATTTGGCGTATTTCATCTATGTTAACGTAGAAAGCCTGATATTGCTTTTGTGGTTTCTCTGTGACTGTATTATATAGTAGATATTTTACGGAATTGTGACACATTTAACATACCGATTGCCTATGTACCAGATTCAAAGTAATTATAAACTATGGTATAGTGCATGTTTGTATTTTCACTTTATGTTGCATTAAGTGTTTTCTACGAAAGGAGATGGTACTTTTGGCGATTAGCAATTATTTATTTATTTATTTATATCAAAAATGCATATATCACTGTTGACCGGCCTGTATATGAATGAATTATTTGCTCGGTTCCATGGCAACAAGCATCACTGCATTTTTGCCAATACTCATTCGGATAATTCAAAACCGACAGCCTTCGATCGCACAAAAATATGATTGAGCAGCGTAAATACTGGAAAAATATGCTTATATTTTGTGTTGCAAGTTGCAACCATTGCCTTTCTCTGTGAGAGAGATTTACTACTTCGGAGCACTGGCAATAATGAGATTGTTGGTTCTGGTAATAATGGCAATTATTTGGGAATATTGGAATTGATTAACCAATTTGATCCTTTTCTCTCCCAGCGTATGCGTCAACATGCAAACGGCGAATGTGCCCATTCATCTTATCTTGGGCTTGCTGGAACAATTCAAAACAACCTTTCATAAATATCAATTGCGTTGTTTATTTACCATTTTCTGCACTGAAAAATATTTATATTAATGTAGTAACATAAAGCACATAATCTACAATTTATCTGATAAAATACTGCATTAAAGGAACCAGACACAGACAAAAAGTTTCTCATAACTTAATTTATTTGATTTTCTATTACGCTGGTTTTCGGAAAAACACCAAATTTAAATGAGTCTACGAAATATATAACTACCAGCGATATGCTAAATAACAAAAAAATCAGGATTTTAACGAGTTTTCGACATGAATTAAGTCGAACAATGGGTTTCTGAAAGGATAGCAATTAAACGCGATGCAGCTCATGCAAGGCTGAACAATTTTAGGAAAAACAAAAAAAAAGAAAAAAACAAATCTGCAAAACTTGTGATAGTCTGTCAGCAGAAGACAAAGCGATTAAGAAAATCCACCTCGCAAGCATGCAAGATTTAAAGCCAAGAATGTGTTTTTGCATCTAATCCTCCAACTACTTTGCTACAAAATTTGCCATTCTTTTTGTTCTCAAGCACAAGTATAAAAATCCCTTGTAGCCTGCTTGACCACTGACAACCTGCATGATTTTACCATCTATTGAAGCATATCTCGGTAAAACTTTTAACTTCAGAATAAACACCTGCGATGAATCTCTTGTCTTCATAAGGTACCCCGGAAAAAAGCAATATCCTGAACACCTGATGTGATAGGCAAAACTGATAGGATAAACAAAACGTGATAAAGTGAGAAGATCTCTGTTACGTAGGTAATGGTTCGGATTGACGAGGCACGCCAAATTACGATTATGTGCCAAAGATTGGAGTGTGCACACAGTGTAAAAAATCTTTATGCGAAAATAGCATTGCTCTTGTACTGTACAACGTGTCTGCAAAAAGTGAGGTTGAGCTTCCCGTACGTTTTCAGCAGTAATGTGCCAGCAACGAAATATCTGTGAGTGTGATTATGAGCGTGGAGAATTTTCCTAAAACAGAATTGCAAGACATTTGTCGTTGGTGTAAAAAATCTCATTCCAACATGTTGTAAGGATGCAGATGAAAGCCTGGTACAAACACGTTGACAGCCACTATAGTGGACACATTAGTGCTTTAATGTTTTGTGCATTCTTACTGCGTAATTCCCAGTAACGTTCCAGTCGTGATTCAATGTGATGTACTTGTTTGCGAACAGTTCGACCGTCGACATGCTAGCCTGCAAACCTACATAACCGCAGTCGGTCGCTGTTTCCTGTGGCGCATTCGAACACCCAACGCTTCTGTTCGTCGTCATTCTAATTCTGACTACATACAGAACAGTTGCGTTACGTGTTTCTGACTTCACGCTCAAGTGTATTGGCGTTTTTGTTGTATATCTGAATATAATCAAAAGAAGCAATCAA
>JGI24022J15233_10005164_pt1 | contig 13753 bp, 10 predicted proteins | sample Ectturendosymbi2_FD_15233 | JGI IMG/M metagenome (IMG submission 15233) | reverse complement strand
TTTCCACGATGGGTGTAAGCAAGGAATCGATCAGCAAATTTTTAATAGGAAATCGATTTCACGTAAAATTACGCATCCTCAGTCCTAAATCTTAATTCGTTTGACCCGACATGGCTTCTTTACGCTGGAAACGCGCTCGGTCATCTTATCTGGCTGTGTTAATCTTTGTTTAAAACCTGTTTAATCAGCGTCTTCATCAACAAAACGCTCAAACAAACAGGGATTCCCGGCGACATGGACTTGTCACGTTCACACTGGGATTTCTGAATCCATGGAGTGGCCGTGATGTCACAGCAGACCCGACGAGGCACGTACGCACTCACGATGATGTCAAAACAAGCTTCATGCAAAAATTTCAGACAGTGAAGAAGTTCAACCCAGTTTGGAAATTCCATTTCCTTTTCATTGAAATTCTGTCTTCTTTGCATCATTGAAGGTTTTCCCGGCTACGTACAGTATTTTGTTTTTGCAATGTTCTGGTAAGCTTCTAATTCACAAAATTTCATTATTGAAATCCTGTGGTAATGAATTGCTACAATAAATGTAATCCATAATGCCCTGCAGAGACTTTATTTTTGTTCAGGTCAACAGATTAACATCTTCTGATTAAAAACTTTTAGACATTCATTATTTCACGATTTTCTATGATCAGCAAATAGTTGCGTAATGATACTTCTCATGCTTTTCAGCAAAGACACCAAAACGTCCATACGAAAGTTTATCGCCAAACCTAAATCTTCAGCCGCAAGAGTCGACGTCAGCATTGTTTTGGCACGGGTGTGCTGCACACTCGAAACCAGAAACGACCCGACGAACACATCCGAGTAGTTCAACAGCATATTTGCGCGATCTGCTAGTGCTGATGCTTACAGAGCGTTTTTTACCCATATCACATGGATACGAAGTAAATGATGGAACGTTCTATTAATTTATGAGACAAGAATCATACACGGGCCCCAATGAACGCGCGTGCGAAGCGCGTAAATAAAATTTCCGTGCGTTGCAAGAAGAACCGGAATTATTAGTACAAAACCTTATAAGGGCTTGTTTTTAGCGGCCAAAACTTCACTAGATCAACACAAAGACTAATATCTGGCAAATCGTTGTCACTTCAACGTCTGAAGGACCCACCAAAACCCCCAGCAGCGATGACCTCTGCTGACATGCACCTGCACTAGCCTGTAAGGCTATTTGTCGAATCGATCTACTGCTGCGTGCCAGTATAAATGGTTACAATGTTTCTTGATATTACGGCCGATGCGTTTTTTAGTTGAAATTAATGCAGTTTCTCCCTCTATGTAGTATAAATAGACTGCATTGGCAAATAACCCAAATATTTTTATCGGTATTTCATTAACAAAGGGATCGTCATGTCAGCAAAAGACACCATGCTCTGAAAATTGTAGCATAAACTGTATCATGGTAACCAGGGGTGTGGTGGGGCGGGAACGCACGGGAACGGCGTTCCCACACCTTTTTCATATTTTGCTTTAAAATGAGTTTGAAGCTGTTTTAAAATGGCTAGTGTTTTGGGTGCGTTCCCACACCTTTTTGTTAGCACTACATCCCTGATGGTAACGCAGAGTGTTTTTATACTGTATGTACATTACAATGAATTGTAACAAACGCTTGACAAACACTTCAGTAAAACCCTCTTTTCATTTCATTGTGTTCTCATGGAATCCGTCAAGTGTAACTAGTTACGGTATGTTTGTTAGGCCACACAGCAGAGATGAGCATTGGACTGGACTTGGAATGGACTGGATCCGGACTATGACGAATTTTGTTGATTTTAGATTGGGTCCGGACTGTAAAATGCTTCACAATTTTGGAACAGGACCGGATTTGGACTCAGTTAATGGACAAGAATTGTGTAATTTTTGTCATTACAAAGTTGTATTTTGCTAAATTTTTGGAGTATTTTTCACTTGGACTTTAAATTTAAAAAAATGTTTGGGCTATGGTTGGACTTGGACTGACTTTTAAAAATTAGGGTCTGGATCTGGATCTCAAAATATGACTGTCCGCTCATCTCTGCCACACGGTTGCTTTAGCAATATTTGTCACTGCTGCAAAATGTATTGTAATGGAGCGAGTAAAGCCAGCGTTTTGTGAATTTTCAAAGCGAACAAATGTGTTTTTAGGACAAAAACATCAGGGAACACTGGGCGGGCATATTTGCGAACTTAAACAGGAAAATTCATACACAAAGGTGCTACTTACAGAAACCGTTAAGCGCTGAAGCTTTTGGGTGGAGATGGGTTCGGAAAAATGAATGACCTTTTTCGATCCAACATTTTTAGGAAAACGTTGCAGAAATTTGAGGAATGCTGCCTTCATTAAGAAATAACGTCAGCTGATCATTCAGTTGAAAAGTTGAACTTTTTCCTTTGAATTACTTTGATGTTGTACAGTTGGTGTTTAACATACCCTTGTCTTTTCGTATCGCGGGGTACTTTGCAATATTTTAGACGTGGGTCAGAATGTTTAACTCTTAAAAACAGGTTAAATGCATGGTATACCAAATTTTTATCGCCATTAATTTTTTGTGCTCGTGAAGGCATCGACAAATCCAAATGAAAATTATAAAGTGAGCCAAATACAGTTTTACTTTTACTTTATGCGACCCAGTGGAGAGTTTGTAAAGCAATTTTATTGCGTTAAGTGAAGTAACTGCTAATCTCGCAAAAAGTTAACTGTTTTGAAATCCGTCAATAAGTATAGATCAAGCAGTTTCAAGTATTGCATATACATAAAACCTTTATATTCGCAGATGTTAGTTCTTATCAGACTTCAACTCCTGTAGAAGTCTGGTATTAAAACAACTACAAACAAATTAATGCCTTTTGGAATAACGCTATTGAAGTACTTTTATCTACAGAAGTTTGGTGTTGGCAACACTGACGTTAGTTAAGTTTTTTGACATGATGGGAACGAGTCTGTCATGCTGATGATCAAGCGCACCTTCCAGCCCTTGAATACGAAGCTTTCTCGCTCAGAACCAGACTCATGGTGCGATACAAGTTCTTTTATTGAATGAAGATCGATTCTTGTCGAAATTGCCCGTAAGGTTTCCAAACGAACTTTTAATTCCTAAACAGAACTTTCGTTATTCGTTTGCATGCTATCATTTTTAGAAATCCGCGTAAAAGTGCTGAGGAATCATACGCACGTGGCCTGACTGAATTCGGTTCAAAAGTAAGAACCCAACGAGACCCTGCATTTTCAGCAAGGACATACGTAAAAAACAGTCACATACACTCATATTAAGATGTGCAACAAATGATGTGCCCGCTGTATATTTCCTTAAATTTTATCATTTACAAAGCAACTAAAAATTTTTCTGTGATCACTGATTAAAGCAAGATGCGATTACCCCGAGTGATAGCAAAGGAGAGAACGTGTGCTGTTGGTTTATGTGCAATTTGTTTACTTTCTTGATATTACTGCGATGGCAATAAAACAAAACGCTTATCAGCCTGTGCAAGATGATGTTTGAAGAGCTGGACCAAGTTTAGAAAGTGCAACAAGCACATCGCTCGTACTTCTACTGAAAATTCCAGAGCCCATAAACACATAATGACATGTACGCCAAAATGCTCTGTATCCCCCCACATACTTCTGTTAAACTCTTACCTCTTACCTGCAGCTGTAGAAACTTGTATCGCTTCAATAATCAATAATTACTAAATTGTGCGATTGCCCGTGAGCCAATGTCTGGATGGGACATTATGTCGATAAGCCGCCTGCAGAATATTATGTACCTCTTATCAACCTTCCGGTTGTGCAGACATGTGTTCTGCTGACCAGGCCCGTAGCCAGGTTTTAAAGTTTGGGGGCAAAATACATTTTTAGGGAGGCAAGATTTTTGTTTTTATTATATGTTTCAAAACTTTTTTCTGGGAACAGCAAAATTTGGGGGAGCACAAAAAAATTTGGAGGGGCACTGCCCCCGAACGCCTCCTCGTGGCTACGGGCCTGCTGGTGACACTGTCATGACCTACAACGTCACCATAGGTAATGTTTCTTGTGTATCATGTGGCAGCAGGTGGCACAGATCGGCAGTTCTGCAGTTGAGAGTCGCCTTTTTATTGTGAGGCCGATTCCGCTCTGTGCAAGCATTTTTCCGGCCTTCGATTTCATTCTTGGAGCATTGGAGTCGGATGCCGGGGTATGGAGCAGAGGAAGCGATTAGCTTCATGCAGCTGTGGCTTGTTCAGCATTGCGATGTTGGAATACCTACTGTGCTTTTGGCTGCACATGTGTACGCGCTTTGCAGCTTAATCAACCCGGCAGCTGTTGTCCGCTTCCGTTCGCGGCTGTAATATATCTTTTGTCTTCTGGCCACTTCTTAGGCCAAACTTATTTAGTATGTGAAATGAAAACCGACTCTATTTTTACTTAATCAATTGTTTGTTTCGGACGCACAGTTCATAGCGCTTGGGTTAGTTAGCACACAAAAATGAAAGAACACTTTATCACAAAAAATTGTACACACGGTTGACCACACAGGAGTGCGCGCATGGGCAACTTGGACCTGAACAATGTTGAGCAGAAATCAACACATATAAAAGACTGTGTCAACTGCGACAGCACAGATGTATCACAAAATAGGTGAAAATCAAGACTTGTAAACAGCGTCAGATATTAAAAGAAGCGGTCAACAAAAAGTTCAAACATCACTGAATCCCACTGTAAAGTTTAAAATGGCTTGAATTTGACTTCGGTCTCTGATTAAACAGTTCAGACGAGTTCGAAACATACTGTTCAGGACACAGTGTCAAACTTAATTGCGAAACTTTCCAACAGCAAATGGCAGACACCTTATTTCGAGTATGACATCATCACAAGAAGTTGTTGACGTCTCTGAACCTAAAACTACAGAGAGGAGAAATCGCTCTTAACAGCAAAGAAAAGTGTTCCATTGCCAACGTTATTATCGGCGCAGTCACAATTTCACAAACACTGTAACTCAATTTCCTGGTAAGGTTCAACGTTCAACCGCGACTCTCTCGAAGCCGGAAAAAAAATTTTTCTCCACTTCCACAATTCTGGCTTGCGTTCAGGGTCAAATCGCCTGACACTTTTGTTTTGTATTATTTATTTCTCAAAATTGTCTTATTTATTTAGCTGGAAAAAGCTAAAGGTTATGGCACACAAATTTAAATTTATTTTAAAACACTTCTGGGCTCATTGGCAGTTGTACTGGAGTGAAAAACAGCAAAAGGTGTTTCATTCCGATACGTGGAACTTCTCTCAAGGACGTGACCAGAAGACAAATCCAACTTAAGCTGGCAGAAGTTGTACGGTACATTTCCTTCAGAGCCCTTCTCGATCACGGGCACATAAGCACGGAACACACACATCTCGCTTAAGTGTCACAAAAGTATAAAAATAAATGCTTGAATCAAACCAACGTGGGCGTGGTGGTGCGCAACAACAAATCAAACAAATGACCTGATTTATGAATCGACTGGAGGTACACTGTGAAGAGCAGGGCTTCTCCAACTTTTTTGTTATGCGACCCATTTAAGTGTTTTTTCAATGCGGCCCCTTGATGGATAGCCTAGATGAGCTATGTCCAACGGAAATTGCTTACTGGGCCAAAAATTATGTCAATATCTTAACGACGGCTACACATTCAATGATTACTTTGATCTTAGCAAACTAAATTTAGATTAAGCGAATGTACTGAGAGCGTTCGAATCCTAACTGCAATAGTAACGACTGTTTGGCACCTTTAACCACTCCGTAAGTGTGATTTCATAGGTAAGTTTAGTGCCAATGGAACAAGGGTAGAAATCAGAAAACTAGTAAAAGTTTTGCACCGAGGTGTCAGTGGACATATATGCAGGTCTCCCAGCACGCGGTACAGACGTGATAAAACAACACTGAGGGTCACTGAGGACCACCTGCATCAAAAATGTCAAAGTTAAGATTATCAAAATAAGGGCATGTTGTCAGTATGTAGGCTACTTATGCTACGGCGAAAACCTAAACTGGGCCACGCAAAACCTTCAACTGGACCGCATGCGGCCCACAGTCCGCGGGTTGGACATAGCTAGCCTAGATGTTAATGATACGTGTAAATATCTCATTACAAATCCCAAGAGGCATTTTTGTCTATGGCTAAATCATGCAAATGCACACAATCAACGAAAGTAACTATACAGTAATAAAACTGCCGCGTAATGAAAACAGTAAGGCGAAAGAATATTCACAAAAACAATTCAGTTTATAGAAGCTATCAAGCACAACTAATGGGATGGATGTACTTGATGATTTTTACACAGGTCATCCATTCCTAGAATGATACAAGACAACGCAGGTCGAAAGACATCTTAACATTTTTTCCCAAAGGATCGTTTTTTGGGCTTGATGATTATCAGTTTTGAGAATGCCGCTTTACACAAATATGTTGTGCAAAATCCTAAGGGTTTATGAACGGCTAGATCAGAAATGACTGGGCATTCATTTGTTGTTCTTATCCAAAATTGACAAACTCTGTTTTGAAAATTCCAGTTGCAAACTTTTATCCTTTAATAACTCCGTAAACCCACCGTGTCGCCTCCTGAAATTTCAACTGTGTATGATTTGCAGTTTCAACCTTTCCTGAATCAAAGTGCAAAACCCTTTTGAAAGTGTGGATGAAGCTTTTAACTTTAGTCTAAAACAATCATTTTCGAACTGGGGGCCGCGACCCACACAGGGGTCGTGAACCATTTTTGGAGGGGTCGCAAGTTGATATTTTATTTACACAACTGTATTGCATTTGCTTTATTCAAGTTTTAGATGAGGGTCGTTGGTTTATACTGGATTGCTATAATGGGCCGCGGCACAAACAAGGTTGAAAACCACTGGTCTAAATCTACTGAGTGCGCTCTCAAAGCAGTTAGACTAGACCTACAGTTCTAAACACAAACATGCCATCGTGTTGGAATGAATGCAATAAGGTCAATATTGGTCAGTATGATAGAACAATCATGACGTAGCAACGCATAACTTGTGCTTGGTTGATTATTATTATCAGTTGATAACTCAAGCAAACATCCTATAGTAAACAACTGACAGCATGAAGCACGGTATTGTCCTTAAAACTGTAGTAGAAAACGACTCACTGCAGGCATACTTTTAATTTTCTTGTAAAGAATTAAAAAACCTTTACAGTACTGTATACAAGCCAATTTGTTCGCGACCCGAAAAATTACACCCATAGTTTGAGAAGTCCTGGTGAAGAGAATGGCGAGAATGACAAAATTTTATTCTTCTGCATGTTGCACCACCTGTGAGCATGTTTGGACGAGCATCTGCTTGCCAAATACAGGTGGCCTTGATTTGAAACAAAATCCAGTACTTTCCACCTGGCTATGTTTAACCAGAACAACGATGTTCGAGATGTGTTCTCCTTCATGTTGCTTTTCCGAACAGCGGCCCTACACTCCACTTAAGCGCAAATTTCTTCACGCCGTCCTACGGTCTCTGGATTTTAAAGAGTGTTGTTAGGTGAGAGCTAGTATGAAGGAGGAAATGTAAATAACGCAGAGCAATCTTCGCGAAACCAGTCGAACTTCCAAAAGTATGTGTCTACACGAAAAGAACCTGTTGTTTACAAGCATCAAACACTTGGCAAGGGTCATAGCACGTGCGAGATGTTCAAGTATTTCAAAACAAAAATTGACCGCACCTACCACTTTTCCGTTTCCTTTTTAGCAATTTGAGAATGAATAGAAACTCCAGAGCTTCACAAGAGATAATTTCGAAGGCATTTTCATGCGAAGTGACGCCAAATAGACGTTACGGATGACCAAACCGTGTTTTATTTTCATACACGTTATGACCATTCCGACCCGCGTCGCCACTATCGCGATTGCCCGTCAATATCCTGTCCCACTGTTGATGACGTCAGCATAGACTTCCCAGCCTCTGTGGCAATTTTAATTCTACAAGCGAGGAAAACAGGTTGACAAAGCCCCTCCACGTTGCTAAAGCGTTTCAAACCAACTGCGCTCATCCATAAAACGGATCATGACGCAATTCCCTGAACGCACTTATTTCACCATTGACTTTCTTTTCAAAACGTCAATAAGATTCCAAGGATAAAGATATTAAGGTCCTTACATTAACTATTTAAAGCGAATACCTCGGACTCGAATTCACCAAAAACATGTAATTTTGCCGTCGAGAAGTGATTCTCTGACTAGGACTGACATAAATTGCGAAGACTTAATCTATCTCGTCACGTTTTTTAAATGTTAACCTGTCGTCTTGCCAATTAGTATCGATCGTTCAAAGAAAAGTCAACGTTTTTCACCTTCATTAGTGTAAAACCAGGAAATTATTCTTGTATGCCAGGAAATGTTTTCAACCATGTGACCTACACATTTCACCAATCAACTATAGGACGCTTCCATTTGGTTTGTTTTGGATAAACACGAGATCGGCCAATGACTTGGAGAAAGAACTTTGCAGAAATTACACTTCAGGTTGTGCGAGTGGAGCTTTAGAATGTGCAGTTCGTTTTTACCTCAACTTTGTGCCATGCACCTTCTGAAACTAATCGCGATTCGAAAAATGGACTGCGGAAAAAGTCCAAGTTTCTCTCGAAAAAAAGCCTTGACTTAAACCCAACATTTTGATTCACCGGTTACTGCGTGTATAAAGTAAGATCGTTTCTATAATGGCGTGTGTGCTCACCTCATGCATGTGTTGACTGTTGAATTCCAGTACTTCATGATCGTTGAAGCGTTCAATCCTTGACGTATTTTTCATAATTTGCTATGCAGCAAACGTGTTGAGTGGTGGGAATTCAGTAACAAATGTCCACTCTCAACCGCCTCCTTTAGAAACCTTCATTTTATGACAAATTTATTGGCTAAATGCATTTGACAAATGTCTTAACTGCAGTGAAGTTGTAAAGTATAAGAAAAAAGAAAAAATGAAATGGCTTTGTTTTTAGCTCAATAAATAAAAATGTTGTTTAGTTTGTGCAATGCAGAACATATTTGAATAATTCTGAAGCTACAGTAGAAAAAGCTTATTTCAATGATTTTTTCAGGAAATTCGGAGTTTCCGTAGGTAATAGAGACGATTAATTTAATAAAGGGCTCGCAAATGTAAGCTCAAGAACAAAAACGTAAAAGAATTTGGTGAAAAGATGGTGCTTTTGACCAATCATGTAAATATTAGTGATAACAATATTATTTCAGAGATTGGCATTGTTCAATTTTAAAAAGTCTCAAATCATTCCTGTCACACAAAGTGGTTGGCAAAACATAACATAATAAAGCTTTTAAGACGTTATTGAGGTGGTCGTCTGAAAATCACAAAAGGTTTCATCGCGGAATGCCGAAAAAATATCAGCTATACATTCAAAGGAATTTGGAGTTTTACAAGGTTTCGTGTTTTGTGCCCAAGAGTGGTACAGTCGAAATGGAATCGCATACTTTCAACAGGGACCGAAAAATTAGGAAAAATCTATAATTCCCAGTATATCACCTGGTGGCTGTTTGGGAGCATCTGGTTAGTTTCTCCGATTTGAAGTGGACAACATGAAGTTGAAAAATCTCTTGCTCCATTTACAAAAACGCGAAATTTACGACTGATTCCAGCGCCAGCGCTACGAACTGCCAGTTGGCTAAAGTTATTTTGCTTCATGCTGACATGCTTTCAAGGGCCCATATGCTAAGACAGCGGTTTTCAATCATTTTTCGTCATGGCACACGAATAAATTCTGGATTTGCCCGCGGCACACCTCTTTTATGATGGCGATAACCTACTGCTACATCGACCAAAGATTTCATAAGCTTTTTGTCAAAGCATGAAACCTTCGCGGCACACTTCAGTCTCTTTCGAGGCACACTAATGTGCCGCGACACACAGTTCGGGAAACCCTGTGCTAAGAGATTGCCAGTTGTATCCCTCGTGCAGTACTCCTCAATTTCAGGTTGACAAGAACAGAAAAGGATTGCAAGCTCATCACAAAGATTAAATATATTTCATCGGTAATTTGCTTCAGCAGGAATTGAGAAAAAAAAACTTTCCGCTGAACCAAAACCTGACATGTGCAAAGTATGGTATTTATCTGGAGACTTGTGTGCTATGCTATTTAACGGTATGTCGGTTAAACAGTAAACAAGTTTTCCAAGAGATGATTACACCGAGGTACGTGAAACACACCGAGGTACGTGAAACAAACCAGAAAATAGGGATGACAGCCAAGGGTGCGCAAGGGGGTGGGGTTAAACCCCCCCTTGAGCTTGATATTTTACAAAAGCTCTATTACCTTCGCAAAGGAGATTAATTGTTTTCGCATATTGTTGCTTGCTAATTTGTCGACTTAATGCAAATACCACTGGATAAACTTGCATGCAAATTTCAAGGAACATGGTAAATGAGCCAAAAAGTAATAATTAGGTTTTGGTGGGAAGCTGGGTTATCGTCTGCGTCCAGAAACCATCTCACCACTTTTTGCAGACCTTTCGTCCCAAGGGCGTACGCAAGGGGGTTGGGGTTAATACTCCCCTGAGTTTGATACGTTACAAAACTTTACTACCTGCACAAAGGAGATTAATTGTTTTCGCATACTTTTTGCTTATTAATTTTTTGCCATAATGCAAATACCACGGAATGAATCTGTATGCAATTTTCAAGGAACATTGTAAATGGGCCAAAAAGTAATAATTAGGTTTTGGTGGGAAGCTGGGTTATCGTCTGCGTCCAGAAACCATCTCACCACTTTTTGCAGACCTTTCGTCCACCACGCATGTTTAAAATTGTGTTCCGCGATAGTTCACTTTATCCGAAACAATTGTCTTTATTTTGTCTGCTAAGGCTGGTCAGCGCAAGCGCTGACCGCATTGACTACATTACCAATTTCTGTAGCATGATAGAACTGGTGCACGAGCTCATAAACAGCAGTTTTTAACACAGAGGTATTCAGGCATTTGATAATATCTCACCAGGGAAAAAGAAAAACTAAAAGTTTGTTGGATTTCTATGCATACCAAAAAATTGGAAGTTTTCTTGCGTACTTCATGCGCACTCTCAATTCTTGTATAGTTTAGCAAGGTTCTATCTTGCAAACCGGAGTGCACGCTAGCGAGCTCAGCCGTACACTTTCTATATTCGAATGCTCGTATTCGACAAGACATCAGCGCAGCCTGATTTTTCCGTTGTGAATTGCTCTAACGCAGTGATGAGTGTGTTTTACTCCCCTGTTTTAATGGGCAGCCTGATATTTTTGCAGTTATAAGCTGCTGTGTTGTAGCGTTGATTTTTTTCCTCCGATATCGCAACTTGGAGCGCTGATAGTTTATATTCAGTGCAATGACGCATAAAATAAGGGAAATGCGTGCAGAAGAATATGCCTATTATGTCAACAAACTTCGCCAAAACGTTGGTTTGGAAACATGAATATGACGTCAAATTGTGACGTCACAAAGAGCGCATATCAAATACAAATGACCACGATATGCCACTGAATGAAACCCCCCATGAAAATTTTCTGCGTACGCCACTGATGACAGCGAACAAATCGCCTCATTGCGGCGCTATTGTTTGTTCCATGGCATCATAAACAAACAACTTATCCAGGAAGCTTACACTGTTGCTTTTGTAGAGCAAGCCAATTTTAACTCTCTGGATTCCTGTGAAGATAAATGGCTTAACAAACTTAACGGATAAATCAATATTTAAGGCATGATCCTCCCTCGTGTGAAATAATTCTTGTTCCGCTTTACGTTGTTCATTGATTTTTTCCCATTTGGCTTTGCCCACTTGCTTGACCTTTCTACCACCCATGTAGTTGTCGATGTTGGTACCTCTCTTCACAACGTTTAGCATTTAATTTTAAAGGCGCTCCTGAGAGTGCAGCACGTCTGTCGAGCTAACGAACACAATGCTGCTTGCGCATTCCACCAACGCTCTGTTTTGAGTCACCGCCGCGTGATTCTGTCAATGTCAATTTGTTGCTCGATATTTGGCGTCAGACAATTTTCCAATTTTAGCGAAAGCAACTATTTGAGAAAGATGCACTTTTCAGTTTTTTTGTTGCCGCAGCTTGGGTTTTCATTTATGAATTTCAGTCTTGAGTGTGCTTGCTTTCTTTGCTCTTGCTTTAGCCTTTCAACTTTTCTCTTGTAAGCATTGCTTGCAGATTTCAGAATTGAGGACGCGTAGTGTTACGTGAAATCGATTTCCTATAAAAAATGTTGCTGATTGATTAGACTTTGCCGCCTTTGTGAGACTCACTCATTACTTGATTGGAAAAGCTTTCAACGTTTAGTACCGCTTTTGATTCTTAAAACCTATCCGTCGTTAAACACCGATTCATCATCCACATTACTGGTTTTATTGGAAGTTTGAACAATAATCCGTCTAAAACAGTGGTTCTCAACCACTGTTTTGAGGACCGCATGCGGCCCCGAGAACCCTTTGTGCGGTCATCAGCAGTCTTTCAACAAAGCTTTCAATATTTTGTGTAACAGACTTCGTTCTGCGATAAATCAAAGTGCGCCGAGTGACTTGCGTTAAAATTTCTTTAGTGCGGCCCTTTAACATAGTCGTAAGTCTGGATTTGGCTCCCTTCAGCGTAAAGCTTGAGAACCACTGATCTAAAACAATGATTCTCAACGTGGTCCAGGTGGACCACCGGTGATCCATAGAGAGTTCATAAATTCTTGATTGAACATGCCTTGAGTTCACTGACCTATGTGCAATACAGTTTCGATTAGTTGTTCATGAGGCGTCAGTAGAGCAAAGTGGTCCATCGGATATTTTTTTGAAAAGATGGTCCATGGGGCAAAAAAGGTTGAGGACCACTGGTCTAAAACAATGTTTCTCAACCATCTGGCTAACGAGTGTGCAGTTTTCGAGTGGGCCACAGAGTTAGGTGAAATGGACAATGGTTTGTTGTTTCATATGACTCAGCCAACAAGCAGGACCACAACAAGAAGCCATTGCACTGGGCAAACCGTTCATAATAGTGAACATTAGAGCAAATGAAAATGCAATGACGCAATAATTGATCAGTGTAAGCAAAGTGGGGTGCTGTGTCATATAGGATTGGTGGGGGACCACGGCGATCATCTAGTCAACCAACCCTGTTTTTCAGTTATTGAGAAGTGTTGCAAAACAACGTTTGAGTGAAATAAGCACAATCAGGAAAACAAACAAACATAGAACATGGTGAAGAAAATGTACAGATGAAAGAGCATGCCTATATGCACAGATGAGTGGATCTCATTTAATTGAAGGAATTTGGTGTGGTTAATATGTTTAAACACAATATAAAAAAAGAAACAAAAACAAATTAATCAGGTACAGAAAAAAACAAACAAACAAAAAAAACTATGGAGTGTGCTTTCATTCTGAAAAGAATGGGATGTGCACAGGGAAGAAAAAATGCGAAAAGTAAATATACACAAAATACACAGATTTACAAATTAAAGAATTTACAGGATTTGGTTCTGGATAAGTGAAATTTTGCAAAAGTTCATAATTGTGTATCTTTATCATGTAGGAGGTGTTTCTTCAGTTTCCATTTGTAGGTAAACCTTGGTTGAAGACTTAATATCATTCGGTATTCGGTATTGAAGACCACACTTTAGGGCCAACAAAGGTGAGGGAACATTTTCCTGAGGAAGAGTTAACTATAGGTAAAAATAGGTTGTTAGAGGTTGCTAGTCTTGTGGAGTGAGAATGAATTGAGCTGATTGGAATGAAATATTCATCAAAGTGGTTTGGAAGCAGTTTG
>JGI24022J15233_10005157_pt1 | contig 13763 bp, 6 predicted proteins | sample Ectturendosymbi2_FD_15233 | JGI IMG/M metagenome (IMG submission 15233) | reverse complement strand
ATCCCGGTTAGCAAAATGTCCCAGAATTTCACTTCAGTGAAATTTTCAAAATTAACTCCAGCCTGATGATGCATTGTTATGAAATAATACCGTCCTGAAAGGCTTGACTTTGCTTTAACCCGTGGCTTGGGGGAGGGGCGAGACTTTTCGACTGTGGGGTGGAGGCGCTTTTCGACTTGCCCCGGGGCGGCACTTCCCCATGTCGGGGCCCTGATCACAGCTACAAAAATACTTTTTACATAATATCTTCGTTTTTTGCTGCGTTTTCTTGTAGCCTTTTCATCATTGACATCACTGAGAGAACATGGTAGAGATTCTCAATACGGGAACCAAATAAGTAGCGTCTACCTAGGGGCCAGTCTTCTTTTATTTGTTCGTTGCTGCGTCTGTTTTATTTGAACAGCATGGCGGTAACGAAAAGGATCTTCTTGGCGTGGTTCGCGGTGGCAGAGCAGAAAACGAAAACGACAGGATTGCGGCAAGGAAGGAATACGACGTGTTAAACAAAAACCGTCAAGTGGCCACGCGCGCGCACACAAGTCAACCAGGTAGTGAAACCAAGGTCTCTTGAAAAGCGCATACGATACGAGCAAACAGTATTGTGTTGTAACGTAACTGCAGTCAACGCTAAACAACATCAAAGGCGGTGTCGACTGTTTACAACTGCAGCCGCTACGATATGATGCTTTTTAATCTGCAACACTTGGTAGCGCGTGTAACCATGATCTTGTAGTCATGGTTTCGATGCGGAATAGTAATGCAGTCGCAAAGAACTTTCTAACTTACCAGAATCAATTCAGGTTTTTATTTACTTCTAACCTGTGTACTTGTTTGAGAGATGTTAGGGAAAAAAGGCCTTTGCTTTATCGGTGTCATAATATAACCAGTGCAAAAGCATTGCCTTACATCCTTGCGTGTTCAAATGTTTCAAAATACTTGCAGCAGGTAAATACAACCTGGTTATAGTCTGTTTGTGAGCTTGATCTAACTCGTGACTTGCAAGTACGAAACCAACAGCGCAGATGTAGGTCGCTAGTCGAGCGGTCACGCAATAAAACAGGCAATCTTTCTCTGCTTCTGTCAGATGTATCTTGTCGGTGAATCCCCGAATGATGGATCGAGCACCGTTATCCACGTTGAAGCCTGAGGTCTGAGCCTCGCACATAAGCAATGCCATCATCGTTGCTAGTTCGAAAACTAGAGGACTTTTCTTCACTTCCCCCCAATCTATTATGCCTAAAAATGAGCAAAAAGCTTTTAGTGAATTCGTTAAAACCTCGTAAGCGTCTTGGTCGAGCGATTTCATAGCAGTTATAGCATCCGAAATAGTTGCAGAAACCACATTAACCGATGTAGTTAACTCGGCCAGAATAATTTTTCCCCAACATGATCTGCTGAACGACAGCTCTTTGAAATATTATTGGTTTTGTTTGTAATTGCTGAGGAAGCTTAATGAAAAGTATAGTTGGAAGTGCAAACAAAAAATAGAATTGCTTCCATGCCCTGATACTGCACAAAAACTTCAGAAAATCGCCCGGTGCACTGCAGCTAATCTTGCTATGGCCTTCCCATTTGAAATATGAAAACGACGCTCAGTTTGAATGAACAGTTGAAGAATGTTGTAGAATAATGTTTAAAACAGTCAACCCTTAACATTAACGAACTGAATGCGAACAACTCTGAATGACAAAGGAATATTGAGAAGCCACACAATATGCCGAAAAAACGAACAGCACGCTGCTGCCAAAGCAAACGCCCGAGACGAATCTCAAAACACGTGGCATTCAATCATGTGAGCGGCATGCTTGCAGTGGACGCAATGCGCAAATTAATGATCATTTTACAGCATAGCAAAGACGGACGCATTGGCAAGTACCCTGTATGATTACTCAAAAATATTGACAAAATATAAGAAAAAGCAGTTCCATAAAATGCTTCCATCAAAAACGCAGGTTGCTGCTGGGATTGAAGTTGTAACAGCGAAAAGAAATAGCTTAGAAATTTTTCAGTGCTCTTCAAAACTGCTCTAGTGAACCTTTTGTGCACCAAAACTTATACGGATGCGAAAGTTCTGAGGTATTGTCAATTTAATAAGCACCAACGAGAAATCTAAACCAGTAATTCACAAGAAATTTTGCCGAACACATTGTTTTTTGTAATTCCAGTGTTTGGTTACAACTCAATACTATCTTGAATACGCCTATAATTATTGCATGGCAATATTGGAATATAGTGCATTGATGCAGTAATTGCCCGCATCTGCTAATTGAATGTCTTAACTGATGCTGGAAAACTATAATTATTATAGTGCAATAAGGCTGTGTTGGGTCCAGGTGTAATATGTATAAGAATTTGAAGTTTTGAATAACCGTTGTACCAGTCCGGCCCTCGGCTTGCATACATTTTTTATTTTGGCCTACAGTGAATTTAAGTTTGACACTCATGATCTAAGTGACGCATTTGCTTCTCGGATCGCTTTAACTGTAACCAAGGAAATTCGTATCTATACTTGCTATGTATCTGCGAAAACTTGTGTACACGTTGGGGAGTAAAGAGTTTTCTGGTTGTATGTTGGTATTCTGCTTCCAAACGTGAAACTGCTTTTAATTGACAAAAAGAAAGCAAAACAGTGTTATATTTTTTCTTTTGAAAAGTATGAACGAAACGGAGTACCATAATGTTGATAAAAATGGTGCGTATGTGTTGACGTTGCTGAGCACGTTAAATGCTACGGTGCAATGTTTCACGCCTCATTTGAAGTATGGTGATGACATTTAGTAACAACTGAAATAACTCCACTATGCTGTTAGTGTTAACAGCGCCTTGCTTCAGTGTGCAACCGCAGTAAGAAATTTTTGGTTTCTTATTTCTTGCACGCCAAGGTAGAGTTGTAAATGACCTCGTATAGCCCCCAGTGTTAACGCGTTTGCTTCAGATTCTCAGTGCGAGTGTTCATCAGCAGGCGGACATCCTTTCCATCAGGGCTTTTAGAATTTCGAACCGAAACGACCCCAAGTCATGCAAAGTAGGTTTAATTTAAGAATGACACTAGGTAAAGAAAAAAGTTTGCAGCCGAAAAAACAAGTCGAAGCCATTTTGATGAAAAGTCGAACGGGTCATTACAATAAACGCTTCCCTGCTTGAATTATTTATTTGTGACATGAGAAATTTGCCCACAATGGCACGCAGTGGCTGACTGAGAAGACAACGACGCCCCTGGCGCCGAAAGACCGAAGCACAATGCATGCTGTGACGTACTTTCTTGTAGCCGCTACCTTCGAAAACAGAAGGCCTGGCTTAAACAAAGAACTTCTTTAAATGGCCATACAAGAAGGGCAAGATGTGCGAAAAAGGCAAGAAGTGCGAAAGGCAGAAAGAGATTGCTGCGTTTCCTTGCAGAGCTGTGATGGGCTCATTGGAAAGTTACGGTGAACACACAGAGCTGTGGTCCGGCGCATCGCGAGCAGTCTTTCCGTATTGGAGTTTTCGAATCAGGCACAGTATTTCTAGACATGCGCAAGGGCTTGTTTCGGAAGAACCATCAAAGGAAGGTCTCTACAAACTTTTGCTATACGTATATACCCGTAGAAAGTTTCTGTCCGATTTTTTTCCGCTGCACGGTCACAGCAGATCATCTGTTTTCACCGCGGTGAAAATTATAATCTGCAGATTAGTTCTTTTCGTCCTCAGGGTACCATTTTCAGAAAACTTCCAACGTTTAACACTTCGGACTCGCTGGCCTTTTTCATGATATCAAGGGCCATCGGTTTTGGCTTCGCCGGTCATGGTCTGCTCGTCACTAACGTAGAACGCCGTTTTGGCCAGCTGGAGTTGGATCACCTGAAACTGCGAGAGCAAACGACCACACCGAACGAGCGACTCGGAGCCTTGAGTCAATTCACTTCCAATCACGCAGTGGGTTTTTCCTTTTGGTGGCGTTTCTATCGCTTCAGATCAAAGCATTGCGTACAGTGACATTTTAATTTTGGATTTTAATCCTTCTACCGTGGGGAGAAACTCTTTGGGCTGTTTTAGAGACGTTTGCCTCATGGTGGTCCGCTTGCGCCATGTGAAAATTTTGTTACGTTTAAAAAATCAATGTAAATGTTAGTTCACAAAAAGAAAGAAAAATATTCATCATAAAGTCTGGTTTCCTGAATTTGTTTCGATTTCAAATAATACGTCAATTGAAACAATTTTTTTCAAAAACAAAAATTTATTTGAGAAAAAATTTTGGTGATCCTTTAAAAACAAAAAAAAAAATTTTGACATGGCGCAAACGGGCTACATTGTGGTCTAAAATGCGGATTTTGGTAGAAAAGGTGGTGAAATATGTCGGTTGTGGTAACTAGCCACAAGGGAAACGGCAGTCATCGACACTCTTCCCCTGAACTGTATGTGTCCATTTTTGTGTTAATTGTGTTATTCGAGTTCCCACTGTGAGGTGGACCGTGAGTCGACCCAAAATAAATATTATGTACTTTTACGCTGTTTTACATGGCTGCTCGCAAAATGTCCTCACGTGTTACAGGTTCGATGTCCACTCTTCACCAAGTTCGACTGACTTATTCGTTTCGTCACAGTCCAATACTTGGCAGGCGCTGCAACTGCACGCACGTACAACGTCAATGTTTCGAAATGACCGTACGCATTGTAACGCATCGAAATGGGTGAATGCAATCTCTATGCGTCTGGGGGCTACAAAATCTCGTGTTTTATGTTGTAGATACACTATACCCTGTAATCAACTAGTTTAGTTGCTTTTATGTTGTCTCGGCAAAACTCACATTTCAACAGCAAAACGCTCACGAGGTACTTTTGTGACATTAAGTCCCACGCTTTTAACCGATTAGAACTTCTTTATAGGGCGTTGATGAATAATTTAATCGCGAAACAAAAGTTCTGTGTGTAGAAGGAAATCGTGTGGTGTAGATAATTTCTAAGCGTTCAGGAATGAATGCTTCATTAATCGGCTAATATACAAGTTTTCTTGACAACGCATTTTCCTGACCTTGTCAGGCCTTGCCAATCTTTTGAAATAATTTAAGTCCTGCTTGTAGTGCATTTCGTAACTTTACATGAAAACTTTTGCAGATTGTTTGATGTAGCCTAATAGGCCAAGTTAGAGTTAACTGGATGTAGGCAGTCTAAAAGCGTTTAACCTACTGAAAAATAATTTAACTATCCGATGCAATGCATATTCATTCTGCATCGCTGATATCCGATGCCAATGCAGCAGTCAACAGTTGAAAATTCGGTAAAGTTAGCTCTGGAAATTAATGTTGTCGGGTCATCTTAACTGTCTGTTCTCTGTGCTAAGAAGAGGAACTCGTTGCCAGCCACATTGTAGACAAAGTGATTTTTTAGGTCCCATGCAGTATTTCTAAGGTGAAACTTTATTATGTTTCACAGTTTACACATATCAAAACCATCTGTTGTGCTGGTTATTACCTCGGCACGCCACTAATGACACGTCGTTCTCTTCAACAACATTCTGGCTTTGCTCTGTTTTTTTGCTTAGCTTGTCCAAACTTTACAAACATCGCTGTTGCAATTTTCGCGCGTTTGAATTGTTTTGTTAATTTGCAAGCTATAAATAATCGTTTCACTGACTAGCCTATGATGCAAATACAAGCAGTGGCACTTTGTCATGTTTTATGATTCACATTTGGTATTTTGCAAAATTTTTTCCCAGAAGACTTCACTTTTACAATCACCTAAAAGACATTGTTGCGATTATTTACTCGTCAGGCTGATGGGGAGGGTTCGAAGTCGGGCAGGACTTTTCGGTATCGGTTCCGGTCATTTTTCGGGTTCGAGCCGAGGCATGAAAAACAAGTTCGGACTTGATTCAGGCGTTGGAGTAATGTGTTGCTACATGTAATCATGCATATTAGCAAATTAGTTTTAACCTTGTTGTGCTTACGGCCGTTTGCAGCTGTGCATTCTGGGACTATTTTGCTTAAAGCGCTATAAACATAGTTATAACACAAAAGTGATCAAGGTAATGGTCTGGGATTGCAGAAGTTGCCCCCTGAACAGAAGTTTAGCCAACAGCACATGAAACGTGAGGCCATTGGCCACAATTTTGGAAATTGGCAGAAATGTCCATCTCTGTTTGCAAAAAAACGAGAGATTCGACAGAAAAGATCTGAAGGTGAAAATCCGTCGCGGACGCGAATTTCCAAGATGTAGACAAGCTGAGAGGAATCTCTGTTCAATATGATCCGATTGACCCGTCCAGTCACGTGACTCACTAATGAAAGGTCCCTGACCTATTGACCGATTTTTCCCATAAACAAAGGAATTCAGTAGCGAGCTGACCTTTTTTCTAGCAAGGTATGTCTGTCAGTATCACAGCTGTTCCGGCTTAGTGGTGGTTTGTCCTGAATGCTTAGTGCTGGCTCACTATTTGTTGTTTTCAAATTCCCACGACGAGGTAAAAGCTAAAATCGATTTTCGTACAAAGCATTAATTCGACTGGCCCTTCTGAAAACCATGTGGCTCATTACTCGTCTTGGTTAATACTTAAAAAAGCTGTGGCATTGTTCCATTATTTCCCTGAATTTCTTTAATTACCGGATTGTTCTCAATGTCGTACCAGTTTGACCTGTGACGACCTCTCAGGAGAGGAAAGAGCCATCCTTCGATCGAGCGTTCAAACGGGAGATTGACGTTACCAACGTTGTGTCAAACAGAAATGTGGATGCAAGCGAGACCTCAAAAGCTTGGCGCGCATCTGTTCAAGTTAAACCCTATTTTTTCGGCCCATACTGATAAATTTGATGTTTAAAATTGCCAAAACTGATACTCTCAAAGCATGTAAACCTAGCAAATATGTAATACGAAAAATATAGATATTTGGTGCCACCTTTCATAAGTAAAAACAATATCTTTGCACCTACAAAATTAAAGAACGCATGCAATTATATTCTTCATAGTCACGAAAAAATGGTATTTTTTAACTAAGCCTAGCTTAAAATCTCAGTAGGGTTTATTGATCCATTTCGTATTCAAGTTCTAGTATGTTTCCACTTCGCCATTTTTTAAACTTTTCTGTAACGCTGGCATTTTGTGTCTACGTAGACCTGAGAGATATAGGTGTAATGAATTGCGCAGCAGATATACCTTCAAGTGCATGAATATGCCCAAGTGGTGTCTGCTGCTGGTAGCATCATAACATTTAGTTTAAAATGCACTGCTGTGTCAGATTGGGAGGAATGGCTTTGCTGTTTTGAAGAGGCCATGTCAAATAGTTGGAATATTTCAAGAACATATCCCGTGAAGCCCGCTACAAATTTAGAAAGCATATTTGTCACCACAACAATACTCCTGGTAACGAGAGGGTTGCTAAGAGACAAAGTGAGCAAAGATTTTTTTTTCTTCTAAAAAAATCCTTATGCATTTGATAGATATTTTTGGCATTTCCTCACTGACTTTTCATGAGGCACTTGCTTGTTTGCCATGTTAAATTGATATACAATATCAGAAACTCAATGATTTAGTTTTTTTAGATGTCTTGCTAGCATTGGTGTCACCATCAAACATGTCACAAGTAACACTAAAAACATTATCCATTGGTTCAAATGTACCCAACTGTTCTAAGGATGATTACCGTCTATAACCACGATCTGTACGGTGCAGATGCACTTATCAAACTCTCGGTTACTGAGGAGACAAAGGAAGTTTTATTTACTTATTTTAAAAATGTGTTTGTCGCCTTCCCAAGCACTAAGATTCAGTGAAGACAAAGTAATGGCAAGTGGTGATGTCACTGCTTTAGATAACGGTAAAATAAACCAAAATCGTAGTCTGTTTACTTATTATCTGGGATAGGTGCGGAATGCAATCGTTCGGTTCACATATGTTTGGCCCGTGGGACGATATTTAATTATTATTACAACTGGTCTGCACGTGTAATTGCACGCACCGCCAAAATACTATAAACCCCACAATGCACTACGGGTGCATTTGCGCGCATTGAGGGCCAGTGACTAGTGAGTGCGATGTAGCGCCTCCTGGCCGCGTCTTCACTGTTCAGCAGCAGTGAAATCCATAATGATTGCTGTCAATTTTCGGCCACCCCTTCCACAAAAACTACTAAACGAAAGGCGGACTATGAACGCAGGGGGATTCAAATCAGGTGGGTGCAATGCATGCAGCTTGCTTTTTCCATTAATCTTGCTATTAACTCGGGTCTTATTTGATTGTTGAATAAGATATTATTTTCTACTGTTTGGCTGTCGAAAAACATTTTCACTTAAAATTACTGACAGCCATAAAAAAATATACTGCACTTTCAGTTTGTATTGCATGCAGTTTCATATTTTGCATTTACCTTGCTCTTAGTTTGGACATTTTTAGTTTTTGAAGTTTTTGTTGTTTGCCTCTTGCACAAACGTTTTAAGTTGAAATTACTGACTAAGCAAACGAACATATTGCAACTGATTTTATTTATATTTTGCTTAGTTAATTTAATGGGTAATGATAGTGCAATAAGACTGTGTTGGGTCTGTGCAATAACTTGAAGTTTTGAATAAAAATTGAACCAGTCCGGCCCTCGGCTTGAACCAAATGTTTTATTTTGACCCACTGTGAAGTTAAGTTTGACACCCCTGATATACTGGAAGCTCAATGCATGAAACTATTGAAAGATGTGCTTCTAACTCAGGTTCCACAATTGCTTTGAAAAAGAATGACACACATTTTGCATGTGCGGTGGTTACACCATGAATGAGGCGTGCTCATGAGCACCTGTGCAATTCCTGTGAAATGGTTACACTCCCGTCACCTGGTTTACCCTCTGATGATGTACAGTTAGCAGAAAGCTGAGGAAAGTACCCATCAGGGCCGCAACCAGCTGATATTTTCGGGGTGGAAAAATGATTGTAAGATTGTAATTTATTTGTTACACTATTTTTTGGGGGGATGGTTGCAACTTGCTGATATACCTAGCAACTGAACATGATTTTGAAAATTTCGGGTGGGGGGCAAAATGGTTGTAACTTGTTGTTATTGTACCTAATAACTGTACATGATTTTGAAAATTTCGGGGGTTGTAACTTGTTGTTGTATCTAATAATGGAACACAATTTTGAAATTGGGGGGCAATTTTTTGGTTGCCCACCCCCTGGTTGTGAGCCTGGCACCCATAAAGCTGAATATGTACCGCACAACAACAAACATATGCTGCAGCTAATTGACCTGTGGCGTGGAAAATGGAGATCATACTCACTTTTCATCATTTGCTGCTTACCATTATGCTAAACTTGTTGACAGGTATACTAAACAAATGCACTAGTTTGTCGTAAACAAACGACAGGTCAGCGGCCTTTTGGTATTGCGTCATGTGACTGAACGGGACAATCGGATCATGTTAAATACAGATTGCTCTGAGCTTGTCTACATTTTGGAAATTCGCGTCCAGGACAGCACTTGTTGCAAAGTAGCAAAACAAGTTTTCTCTGTTTTTTTCTCATATATGCAAAGTCAAGCAAAAGAGAAGCGTCAAGTTACGGATTCGTTCCTGCAGGGAAATTACTCAATGTTTTAACATATTACGCTTAATTCTATCTTAAATTTATACAAGGATTTAGATTAGACCACAAGTTAGTACAGCAGAATTTGCCTAATTCGTCACCTCAAGGGGATTAGAAAAAATTGACGAATTAGGCGAAGTGACGAATTATGCAAACAGGTGAAAACTCCATCATAGAAGCTCGTATACTTTATCATGGTAACTCGTATACATAGTGCTCTTATTTGCAGTAAAATACAAGTTTTTGAGGTTATGGTTGAATACAACAATTAATTCCTTTGCTCTATCTGGACTCCTCCATACAATCAAGCACCTTTTAAATCTTTCATAACCTTTTCCGCGTTCTCTCAATGGGGAGTCGGGTCGCGCTTCGAACCTCGTGTATAAATTGGATAAACAAATTGCGAGGTGCAACAATTCTCAGATAAAGATCCTTAATTTGTTTCAATTCCCATATGTACTAGCTGCTTAGAAATCAAAAGCGAAACTGCAAATAACAAATTAGACGAACAAAACGCTTCTCAGGGATAGAAAGAGGTGACGAATTAAGCAAATTGACGAATTAGACGATGGCGAATCAGACGAACAGAAATGTACGCAAAAGATAGGGATTCTGCCGGGACCGACGAAAAAGTGATGAATTAAGCGAATTGACGAATTAGACGATGACGAATTAGACAAGTTCTACTGTATTTTCTGAATTTATCTTGGTGGACGATTTTAATTGCCCTGTTACAGAAATAATTAGCAATATCGGGCCTTAAAAGGTCTTGTTATTAAACAGTCGTTTCGCGCTGAGCGTTTCCGACCCAATGCCAATGGGTTCATGTGAAGTGTAATCAAGCAAAGCGGTTTATACCAACCGAAATGCGCATCACTTTAGAAATGGATTCGCTCCATCTGGTGTCAAGCAACTGCATTTATACAGTATTTTAATGAGTGACGGGTGACTGGCATGATTCTTGCCAGGTTCGTAACTTGTCGTATATAACAAAAGAAAGCTAGGGCTCCAAACAACAGTTCCAGCGAGACCAGCGTAGACCTGTAGGCAAGTTAACACACATGGAGATGTAATTTAAAAAGTGAACGCAAGAAGCGAACGGACTACAGTAATATGAATATGCTGCTTAAACCTTCTGAATGTGGTTATCAGAAGAATATCTTGAATGTGTTTGGATTTTGAAATGCACCAAGAAATACAAAGAATCTGTGCTTTCGCTTTAATAAGCTGTCATCAGTTGAGCTCAGAAATTGGCAAAATAATGACGAAAAACTAAAATTACCATAGATGTTTCGTCGGAATTTCGGAAAAACTTTTTATCTTTAGTGAAAATGTAATCGCGCACGTGAAATTAAGTTGTTATAATTTTCCAACATTCATTTAGTATACATGTGCGCAAGGTTAACTTTGCGAACAAAGGAATGTAGTAAGGAAACTCGTGAAATTTGAGGTGTTTTTCTGTGTTGCTTCAATATCTGTCGTTTAGACCGCTGCCCGAGAAAAATTCACGATTTTGAATGGTGTCAAATAAAAAAATTACATCATTCGGGAAGTTATTGCCATAATAAATAGATTAATTTTAGGGTTATGAGTGTTGGTCTTCACTCACTGCGTATGAAGAAAGCAAAGCATTTAACTAGAACAGGCCTTTACTGCAAATGAAGTCAGCCATACAGTAAAACCCAAGGATGGCAAACTGCAAAGTAGCCATGCTTTGGTAAATCTGAATGTTTTCGTGAGAAAAAAAACATTTTCCTCGCGCGCACTAGTTAGGCCTATTTACCATGCAACAGCATTAAACGTTATTTTGTGAACGTTGGAGACAGTCAATAAAGCCTTTAGTGCAAAGCACTGAAGCCTGTATATTATTAGAACAAAGCCTACTTATATCTGCTTATTGAAAATGCAGTAGGTGAGGTAGGCTGGACAGTTTTTAAACTTCAAAATAAAAAATTTCTTAACAGATGTAAGTCTACTGAAGCCGAGGCTAAATGCACATATAAGAGCAGATTGCTGGACCGGGTAGCTAGGAACCACAGGAACTGTTCAAGCAAAGTCTAAATAAAATAAAAGGATGGCTAACAGACCCTTAGTTTATGCCCACCTATGAACCACAGTTAGTTTAAAAAACTTTGGTTAGCATAGTCTGCAACTAGTAGCTGGCCGAATAGCTTTGTGCTGCCTAAAGGTCCTAAAGTAATTGCAGTACAATAAACTGAACATCCTTTTTTGAAAATCAGTAAGAGAGGCTCGACACTAAAGGCTTGGTGTTGGGCTAAGTTGGACTATGCTAGAATTCCAACAAGCGTAATCTCACTGCTCTTAACTACATTTCCACAACGAGTATCAGTTATTTTCGTCAAAAATTCAGAGGAGAGGTTGCATAACAGATTCAGTGGCGGATCCAGGGGGGAGCAGTTTGGGGCAACTGCCTCCTCCCCCAAACCTCTGTGGCGCCCCCTTGAATGGCGCCCCTTTACCATAAATGCTCCCGTTTTTGGTGCCCATGGAAGTAGAAACAGATTTAAAAATATTCTAAAATAAACAATGTTTTTCGTTTAGTTAACGTCAGGGTTTACGTCCCGGACTTTACCCAACCTTTTATCGAATAGCGTGAACGATGCTATTGTTTCGTAATGTAGTTACGCTGTTTGTTTTTTCTTTGCCACATGAGAACCGCCCAACCTTTACAAACGTAGTCGCGTTTGCAATTCTCGACTTGCTGCTGTGCTGTATGAAAATGGTCTGTTTTTTTACAAGTTCATTGTTTGATGCCTGATGACCTCCCTGAAAGGAAAAGGAAAGGCAGCAGTAAAAATAGGAATGCAGTAAAAATAGGAAAGAAAAATTATTATGAAAGAGTACTGAATGAACTTCCTAGTAATCAAAGTAAACTTTTCAATCTTTCTCTTAGATTATTTGGATTAAACAATCACGAATGTGCCAATCACAATCTTTCAGAATCGAAATCATGCGACTTGGATCCTCTGCCAACGGTACTGCTGAAGCTGTGTCTACCTGAATTGTCTGCCGCCTTGCTGTCCATCATCAACCACTCCTTGGACACAGGTGTAATACCTTCTCACTTCAAAAAGGCACGAGCTACACCAGTGCCAAAATCTCGCGCGACCTCATATGACGATGTAAGCACCTATCGACCTATCTCACAGTTACCGTTTATCTCGAAAGTGCTTGAACGAGTGGTCACGAACCGCATTCGTCCTCACCTCGAAGATTACCACCTCTTCGACAAATACCAGTCGGCTTACCGTGCGGCCCACTCCACCGAAGCAGCCCTCCTTCGTGTACACCATGATATAACGTCATCCTTAGACAAGGGCTCCACTGTGGCCTTGGTGATGTTGGACCAATCTGCTGCCTTCGATGTGATCGATCATGATATACTCCTGCAGCGTCTTGAATTTGCCTTCGGTATTTCAGGCCGAGCTCTTAAATGGTTTGGCTCGTACCTGGAGGATCGGAGTCAGTGTGTCTGTGTAGGGAAAGATGTCTCCAAAACTCTTCCTGTGCTTTGTGGAGTTGCAGAGTACCCCAAGGCTCAGTACTGGGTTCGCTCCTATATACTATGTACACCAAATCAATAGGGGAAATATGTCGGAGACATAATGTGTTGTACCATTGCTATGCTGACGACATCCAGTTCTACTGCTCAGCGGAGGGCAGCAAAGACCTAGCAGCAAAATTGAGTTCCATAAACGAATGTATTGACGAGCTGAAATCATGGATGGGATACAATATGCTCAAACTTAATTTCGAAATAACGGGGTTCATCATATTTGCTTCGACAAAGTATCCTGGTCGCAATATGACACCGTCGTTGCCTTGGCACTTGCGAGACATAAACATATCTTCTTACGTGCGGTCTCTGGGCGTAATTTTTGATAGTGCATTGTCGTTTGCTAAACATATTGACTGCATTGTTAAATCCTGTAACTTCTACAAAAAAAAGCCTGTGAGACACTTGTTGTTGCGTTGGTAACATCCCGCTTTGACTATTGCAACTCTTTACTAAACGGTCTGTCACAAACGCACATGTTGCGACTACAACGCGTTCAAAACACTACCGCACGTTTGATCTGTCGTATTAAGAAATTTGAGTACATTTCGACGTCTCTCCAGTCTCTTCACTGGCTTCCCGTTGTGTTCAGGCCGCGTTTCAAACTTCTATGCATTGTATTTCGAGCTTTGCGTGGCGTTGGCCCC
>JGI24022J15233_10005155_pt1 | contig 13764 bp, 7 predicted proteins | sample Ectturendosymbi2_FD_15233 | JGI IMG/M metagenome (IMG submission 15233) | reverse complement strand
AAGTTGCGTTTTCATAAAAACTTGTTGAAGTTTATCTAAAGCATACTGCATCCCAGGAAAATTATGTCATTTCCAAAGTTCAGGAATTTTCAAATTACAGAAAAACGGCTGACACTACAAAAAAACTAACTTTATATTCGGACTCAGGGCACCAAAAAACATCAAGAAACACCAAAAAATCAATAAACAAAAACAAGACCAAACATTCTTTGCCCAGTGTAATAAACAGTGATGAATCGCAAACAAAAGCACAATAAAACCTGCAAAGCTTAGGGGAAAATAAGACTGGTTACCGTGCTGAAAATATAGTTTTTGTACTGTAGAAAACCTCAATAAAAGTCCACATTTGTTTGCATTGATTTTTATATCCTCCTGATAATGCACTGCTATTCAAAGCGTTGCTAGTTTGCTACCAATTATTTATAACTGTCATGTTATGCCGCCGCTTGAAAAAGTAATGTTTCCTAGTGAACTTTGCCAGTAATCTAGTAAACTTTGCTAGCAAGGTTTCTAATGACAATTCCTAATTTACAATAGTATGCGGTGCGTTTCATGCTCAAATCTGCAATGGTATCATATCGTAATCATACTCCATGCTAACAGCATGATTACACAGCTACAAAAGCTGTGGATATTTCATTCTATTTGAATAAGATTCTATTTGAATAAGAGCTGAATAAGAGCTTGATTCTATTTGAATAAGAGCTGATGATGTCTACTTTGTAGGGGAAATATATACTCTGTAAGATCTTAGTGTCTGATTCTGTGCTGAGAAAGGATTTCTTTCAATAGATAATGGATATTTTATTGTATATACCTGCTCATTAAAGTTCACTTCTTTTTAGATGGCCACACTACTTCAGACCAGGTTTGATTATTCTGACTAGAAAGTAGGATGTTGTGGTAGTTAAGATTTTTCTTACTTCTACAACAGTGGTTCTCAACCAATTCGCTGAAGAGAGCCAAATACACACCTAAAAGTTTGTTGGAGAGCCGCACAAAAAGTTTTACAGCAAGTCAATTGACCCGTTTTGTTTTATTGCACTAACGAAGTCTGTAACACAAAATGCTAGAGGTTTTCCTGAAACACACTGTCTATCGACAAAAATCCTTTTCCAGCAATGAATCAGACACTAGGATCTTGCAGATTATATATTTAGCCTACGCAGTGGGCATCATCAGCTCTTATTCAAATAGAATCTGTTACCGAAAAATTGCTTAAAGCCACACAAAGATGCTTAGGAACTGCATGCGACTCTTAGGAAAGTGTTTGAGAACCATTGTTCAACAAGTAATACCACGCCTGCCAGCTACGATGTCACAGCTTTAGCGATTATTAAACCAAACGAAAACCTTGTAGATCCATGGCTGCAGTCTGGCGTCGTAGCTCATAACAATCGCTTTTAGTGTGCTATACTGAGCACACGTAAGTCTGTTTGGCAAAACCTTTAGTATGTAGGAAGGGAGCCGGAGATACTTTTCAAAGGCCATATCTCCGGCTCCGGTCTTAAATTTTAAACTGAGCTCCGGCTCCTGATTTTTAATTCGAGCTCTGGCTCCAAGCAAAATGCCCAGCTCCGGCGCTCCGGGCTCCGGCACGGCAGCCCTGGCATATGTGTCAATTCTGGTTTTCCAAACTTTTGATCGAATGATATTTGGTAGATTGAGTTTTCCTGGAGCAAGGTGGTACTTGGCGACAGTGTGGGGCCCACAAATGGTACGTGATGAGAAAAAATTTGGGAAACACTGCTTTAGAGGGTTTGAACAGCTCTGTAGCTCAGCAAGTTACGACTGCACAAAGTACGAGCCACCACAGTGTCTTTGCGGTCTGCAAAGGGTTTTAAAATTTTGTATTCAGGCTGAAAAAGACTCTCTTCGTAAACACATGCAAGTGGTTGTAATCTTACCATTCTGGTTGTAACAGCAAATGAAGTAGCACAGTTGTTTGCCGCATGAACGTTTCGCAACTACGAAGGCTATGATGCTCTTGGGAAGTAATTGAATGTTTTTACGTTTCTGAATGCATTAATTCCACGACAAGTCTTTGATTTCCATTCGTATCAACAAAGACAAATTTTTTGTTTTTAGACCAATGCGTCTAACGCAGTGGTTCTCAACGTGGGGCCTGCACCCCACCGGTGGCGCATGGCAAATTTTGATGGGGCGTGGAGGTTGAAGACTTTATGAAAAATTTTGGTGGGAATGCAAAATTAAAAGGCACTTGTTCACAATCAAAGTGGTTGGTAGATATAAAGCTGTTTCACTTGTTTGCTCCTATAGGACAACAATCCAAGCATGTTAGCTGTGCATTGTGTTATCCGCAGGAAAATTTAGTTGCAAAAAATGTTGATTCTCAACTGTACGCAGCAATATATTCTGTGATCAAATGTATCAATTCCATCAAAGCAAATACTAAAGCAGAACGTCTATTCCAGATGTTTTGTAAGGCAAATCATGCATGTCAAAGGCAGTGGCGTAACTAGAGGTTTGAACCAGGGAGGAAATGTTTGCTGAAGAGGCCCCACAAACTAAAACTCAGTAAAAATTGCGAAATTATTAATGAATCTGGATGTGGAGGATGCAGTGACGTAGCAAGGCTAAGTACCGCCCGGGGTCGACCATAGAAGTGCGACACTTTCCACCTCTCAAATTTGCTTACAAAATTTTAAATGGAAGTTCATATTTCGTGCTAATTTAAGAATATCGGGTTATTAAAGCATCTTCAAAATCGCAATCCGACACTAACAAACTGAAATGTGTCTTGTTTTTGATTGTCGAATATGAGTCTTGCTTTTTCTTCTTCTCGCTGCCTTTTCCATCATTAATTTTTCTATTTTTTGCTTTCTTTGCTTGGCATATTACGAACCCCACATGGTTTGTCAAACTTTCCTCCCTGTTGGTTTTTAAATCTCCGGTAAGCTCACCGCATGACATTTTGATATTTATTCATTCTATGGGATCAAACGGAAAATTAAGGGATTTGATGGCGGCATACCTACTTTACAAATGCAAACATTTATTTTAGTTACAATTTCCTGTCGTATCCTCGTCTTTAACTAAAGTAGTATATAGAGTGCATATAGCAGGCTATATAATCAATTTGGTAATATGATCTCAGTGATGTGAAGAACTTTTCATTGTTCAATTCACGTTTCAGTTGTGGTTTAATCCTCTTAGAATATATAGATTGCGCGGAGCCCTCTACTGGTGCAGGGACCCATTTTGAAAAAATATTTTAAACAGGTTTAAAACAGGCTATGAGTGAGAAGCTTGCAGTCTTCATCGTGACCTGCGCACTTGGTCTAGCTGTTGTATTGGACCTCTTCCAATTACACGTACATACTGTTATTCCTTGCCTTCGTTCGTTACCAACAGAACCATCACCAGACGGTCTTCAATTTGGAGACTACGTTTGTGCAGGGGGACTGATATTCTAAAATTTGACAAAAAATCCTCTGGTTTATAGTGTTTCATATTTAAATGTTGGGGACTTGTGGTTTTTTTGGGGGGCTAAGCCCACCAAAGCCCCCATGGCGACGGGACTGGTTACCAACAGATATCTATTTCGAAAACTATTACCAAACATTGTCAGCTGGGACATAGGCCTTTTGGATGCTCAGCAGTGATTACAATGTTTTACGTTCAACGGTTATTGCGATTAACAACTTTATTCAGTGCAGCCATTGACAAGCTGTACAACCATTTCGATTAATGCACTTTTTAATAAAAGCGTTAACCACAATCATATCGAAATATATCGTTTACCCGTGCGTTAGGTTATCAGACTAAGGTTCTTGCCTCAAATTCATCAAAATTAGAGCAACACTTTTCTTGTTGAAATAACGTTTTCGAAGACTGCCAATGTTTAAAGTGTACCGTGGAACAAAGGCGGCTTCACGAAAACCACGTTGGCTGTCAGCTGGCTCTTATTCACTCTACTCGCAGTTGAAACTTGCGATCTGAACTCAAAGCTACCCACGAAAATACACCAACTGCACTACCCCGCTTCAAGAACGTCATTTTCCGGCACCGTTACGTCATGCAGAATAACAGCACAGCAGTTGTATTGAAACTGAGAAAAGTTATATTTGCAAAGTTCTTCACTTTTTGTTGATAGGCCCACCTATTGACTTGGCTACAGCTCATGGCAGGTACTGAAAATACCCTACTGAAAATTAGAAAATAGCATGAGATGTGCCAAAAAATGTTCTTTTATAATTTTGGCGACGGCAATTAGCGGCATGCCAACGCCTGAAATATGCTTCTTACCGGGCAGTTTAGGCTAACGATCTTGCCCAAGGAGCACCACGGCGAGTCACTTGGTGTCTGTGAACTGGACACACAACCTTACAATTGAGAGGCTGACACTACCACTGGGCTATCGCCGACGCAGCGGAATTTTAGTCGCCAATGCCCATGTGTCAGGAGATGTTATGATGTACAGTTGGGGCGCTACTGAGAAACCAAAGATACGAGATAAAGGATTAAGCTAGCCTTAACTACTTACTGTGAATTCATGCAAAATTGTTTTATCAGATTTTGAGAGGATGAGCAATATAAGCCGAAAACAACTGGAGCCCTAACGTTTTAAGTTTGTGGTCGAATGTCATCTCCTTCCTTTGTGCAAAGGACTTTTGACTTATATGGCTGAAATGACTTTGTCTGGCGAGGAAGGTGTAGGGACTGAGGCACAATTGGAGCAAGCATGCTCGTAAATAGGGGGCGGAGCAAATTTTTTCGCTACCCTTAGAAAAATGTTTTGAACGTAGTTTAAAACTATTGGACATAGTTATAAAAAATTTGGGCTCCTCTCAGAAAACGCCCCCCAAACATTTTATTAATTCGCTCACTCACAAAGCCACATGTCGTGTTCTTTTAGGCTAGCCTACCAGTCTAGAGCTTCTAAACACGAAAATGGAAAAGCGGTAAAACATTTAAAAATGTATTTAAGATAATAACGAAAAACTAGAACTTTTAAACTCCTTTCAAAAATTAATTTTTTGTCAGCGAAGTGCCGCCCCCCTTAAAATGCCGCCCAGGGCCCGCGGCCCCCAGGGTCCCTCCTTGGTACGCCACTGGGAGGATGTCTATACCAAAACTCAAAATCAGCAGAAAACATTGGTTGGGGGGATTGAAATCTATATTCAGAACAATATATCAAATCAGATTAGGAATGGTATGCCATCTGCATTTGGCAACTCTCTGACAGCCTCTGAGGTCAGTACACGAGACAAAAAGTGTGTAATTTGTGCGATATGTAGACATACTAACAATGACATCCATGATTTCACTTATAATCTTAGTAAAACTTTGCATTACTTGGGAATTCACAATTGTGCTTCTTAATTTGTAGTGATGTAAACGTTAAGTTATTTACAGCAATACACAGCGTTCTCCGCAAGGAAGTATGTTAACACGTATGGCAGTTACTGTTTAGAAGGCATTACAAAGCGAATTGGAACGACTACCAGTAGTACTCTGATAGACTACACATACACCAATTTGCCAACCGGATAGTTAGCACCAGAAATTCTAACAAATGATCTATTTGATCACTAGCCTGTTTTTGTTTTAATCAAATCGAAAATTTCCAAACGTTTTAAATTAAATGTTTAAACAGTCATGATTACGCCAATTTCAGGGCAGAAAAATTTGTGGAAAAAATTCAAAAAATCTTAGACAACCTTCCAATCAACCAAAGCAAGCCATGTGAGACTTTAGATTCAGGTAGTTCTTTGTTTGACCAATATCTTAATGACCAGTCTCCTACAAAATGAGAATAATTTCTATTGCTCCACATTGAGAATCATTGGGATAAGCCTGCATGCAATCTTACTCAAAGACTCAAAAACAAATAAATAGTTTTTACGCTAAATCAAGTTAACCTGTGCTCTACTTTTGGCTCGCAGCATCATAATCATTGACAATGCAAAGATATCAAGTCATCCGCATCAGAGATGAGCTGACTTTCATGGATATGTTGCCATCCAGACCCAGACCAGAATTTGTAAAGCACAGTCGAAGTCCAAAAACATCCAAATATTCAAAAAAATGTAAAGTCCATGTCCAAATGAAGCTCAAAAAATTAGCAAAATACAGCTTTTTAATTCTTTTCCATTAAGTCAGTTCACGTCCGGTCCTGATCGCACGTTTTTGAAATGATCTACAGTCAGGAACCGATCCAAATCTAAAAACGTTCGCTATAAATCAGGCTCAGTCCAACCCAAGTTCAGTTCAATGCTCATCTCTGGTAAGTATCACTATTAGCAGCAACGCAATGAGAAGCTCTGGTAAGCTTAGTAATAGCGTGCAAGATAACAAACCAGACGCGCATAGAATACAAGCGACTCATTAGCACTAGGCGACACATACAATTGATAAGGAGCTATGCTAGATGTTACTAGGTATAGGTATTAATGTTATAATGTGCACACAGAAATTATAAAACAAGAAAAGGGACTTGATATATGGCAGTTAATCAATTCCATAACTTTGATGACATAATACATAGGAAAGCTGACTTGTACCACTGGTCGTAATCAAGTCTCAACATTCAAACAAACATAATGCCCAAGCACATTACCAAAGGATTTGAGAATCTCAAGTTAACTACATTTTTCAATACAGTATGTGTACTCCCGAAACTGAACAAAAAGTTGCGAAAACGTTCAGGACAAAAATTTTAAAATTCAATCCAAAATTCCACTATTAATTCCTTTTTTACAATTAAGGAGAATTCCCCCAGACAAAAACGTAGATTTCATTTACGAATAATAACCATAAATGAAATGTTAGTTGCTTGAAATTGACGATATTAATGCGACTGCGCAATGGTGGCTTTAAGTGGTGGACTTGGGTGATTTCTTCAAAAACAACCTATGGACGTTTCCAACACACCGAACTCTGTCTCTTGAAATACCTCTGCTGCACCCTGTTCTGCTCCAGCGTCAGTCTTGACTGGCAAACAATTAAAATGAAAAAATAATTTGTTTTTAACATTATTTATAAAATAAGCAACGTGTATGATGAAGCGTACGACCGGGAGAGATGACTGAAAATTCGTTGAAGGTGATTCCTTTTTCTGTATTGCAGCATATGGTTTACACTCCAAAGTCGTTTCTTTTTGCGGTGTTAGACGTACTGCTTCTTGAGCGTGACCTAACTCTTCTTTCTACAGCAGAAATGCAAGAAAATTTCCGAAGGAATTCTGCACTGCATTTCCTCATCTTTGCAGAACCGAGGTTGTAAATAGCCGGATTGAGGCATTCGGAGAAACGTAGAAAGAAATATTCTATCATTCCAAACCAGTAGTCTGTTACTCTGTTCTGTTGTGTATTTGCACGAGGTTGAACTCCCCAAAACTCGTAAGCTGCAAATATAATTATGCAGTTTCGTTCAGACATGCAAGAATATTAAAATGTTCTTCGACTTCAGGAAAATCAAATTTTTACTTAATTTGATACTACAGGCAAACAACATTTTCACCTGTGAAAGGCACGTAACCAATCAGGAAAGACACCACAATAAGGAGAAGCTGCAGCACAGCTTGATTTGCTTTTGTTTGCCACTTTGGCTTTTTTGGAGTCGAATGGTCAGGATGCAGTTTCGATCTAACACTGACAGCAATGAGGGAACACATCAAAATTACTCCAATCGTCGGAGCGTACAAGAACAAAGGATAGCAAATCTTTTGGTAAGTTGTGTAGTGGTCGCACCTGCAAAATATATCTTGTTGCTTGTGAACGAGGTAACACAGATATCAGAGGCAAAACAGTTTGACAAGGAAATGGCTTCTTTTCGTTTAAAACAGAAGAAAATAAAAGGAGACCCAACTTGAAGCATATATGTGTATAATTATGAAAGAGTGCATATGCAATTAAATCAGTTATGTTATTCACAAAAAGCTATAAAACTTTTGTCAATGTTTCTGATCAATGAAGTCATCTAATTTTGAAGTTCAGCAAAATTCGGCAAGGGCTTTGAACAACCCTACGAAATTCCAGTATTCTTAATACATCACGTAAAGCTCGAACATGCGTCAACGATAAAAACGGTTTATGTGATAAGCTTGTTCAATCTACCGATGGCATCACCAAATGAAATCATAGAGCAACTCATAAAATATTTTCTTACTGTTCCAGTAAGATTGTACATGCTGGCCACCTTGCGTTAGGCAAGTCGCTGTAGCGATCAGGAACTTGGGCTCCAAATAATACAAAGAAAGGAATGAAACCGCATAAGAAGCAAACGATCCAGATTGCTCCCACCCAAATCTACGTTTCAAAGTTGCAGTATTGAAATGTCGAATAAATAGGTTTCTTGGACATTCAAAAATCAAGGTTTCATGCATTGCCATTCAGTCGAACAAACATTATGACTGATGATAGCGAAAGTAGTCAGAACATGCCAAAAACAATGAAACAAAACTAGCTATGCGTGTTTGTAAACGCGTTGCTGCCCACACATCTGCAATAAAACAACGACGCAAACTTTATTTTGATGCTAGAGCACAATTTCACTTGCCTTGGCGTGCACAAATCTCATTTTTCTAAACATGATCGGAAATTGAATTGAAATGTACCGAATGATGGCGAAAGAGAGTATGTGGATTGCAGTTGCGTAGTTCGTCATGATATCAGCTGCCCAGTAGAACTGTGTGGAAAAGGTGTGATGAATTTACATTTAGGTGTCATCTAATACACAATCCTATTGGTGAATGTCAGTTGAAAGAAGCATGCAACAAGTTTTTGAACGTGAACGCAAAATTTCGACAACGTTGTGTCCACTTTCGAAAAACAACATGTTGCTTGCTTGGTTTTGATTTTAAATGCCAATTTCATAAGATTAAATTAAAAAATTTATGACGTGTATTAGCATCCATATTCGCAAATTCAAAAGTAACAAGTAAATTGTGCGTTTTCGTGAATGTTATGTTTTAATAATTCTGCATGTTTGTAGATAAAGGCCTTTTAATCTCTTTTGTTGGTGCTTGTAGAATTTCAGTAAACGCTGCAGTTAATAGCTTCAACTAACTTGAAATGCTTTTGTCTTATATTCACCTGAAAACCTTTTTTGTTTTTTCAAATGTTGTCCAACGGATTACATATTACTTTACCAGTAATTTGACCCATATCCATTCGATTGTTGCGTGGGAACTAGTGAGAATGATAGGGGGAGTTGGTGACATAATATGTATTTTGCAATAATAATATGACATCATTAACAGCTTATGGTAGTAGTACATCTGTTCCAATAGCTTCAGAAACACATGTAATCTCTCTTAAATATTCTCGGTGTACGTGTTGGTGGTCGCAGTGAAAATAATATTATCTACGCAAGGAAGGGACCGGAAAACAGAAAGGGGTTAGTTTCGTGGTAAAGATACACTCTCCTCTTCCCAGGGGGTATTTGCCTTTCCACTTAAACATTGTTTCACTGTAAAATACCCCGCGTATTGTGTTCACCGTTGTTGAAGTAATATCGGTTCCATGAGATGTTAAAGGGGACTAAGCCTTCCTCAAAACCAGTTCTATAAGTGAAATGAAGTTTTTTCTCAACAAGCTTGCAATTTTGTGATGTCACACCTGTATTGCGCAGCATTCAGTGAAAAAAGACTAGCCACTGCAAAGTAGGACCAGAATCATCAACAGGACGGTTTTCGCTGTCATAGCTATAATAGATTTGAAAAATGAAGGCGATGTCTTCGTTAATGGAATAGGTTATTTTCCATTATGTTGAATAGTGCAGAAATTCAAATTAGGTCTTTGTATAGAGTGCCCCGACAAATATGCTACAATTTTCTTGGCCTATGAAATTAAAACAGCCCTAAAGTTTGGCACAAAGAAGATTTATTAGAAGTAATTCTATTCAGGAAATTAAGCGTATGGATGTAACAAACAATTTCACAAGTTTCAAACAATTGTACTTTAAATATTTTTTGACAATTATGAATTTTCTCTGCAGCTGGTACTTTTTGGTGGACGTTCATTAGAAACACAAACAAAGCAGTCTTGTTTGACTGCGTTCAAGTGCACTACAACACGAAAAACACCCCTTGTTCTAAATTGAGAGTGGTTTCAATGCCTGAAGAAACAAACCCAATAAACATAAAATGTAAAGCTTTGAGTAGTCTCTATGCTCTCTGCTGACATTTGAGATAAGTTGAAAAAACTGGTGAAGTTAATAAGCTGCATAATGAACAAATATTTGGAACACACTGCGCGTGTGTTTTCCGCAAATCAGGTGCTTTGTTGCTTATCCATTTTGACGAGAACCATGGAAATACTGTTTGGTTGCAAGTAAAAATACTGCACATGTAAGCGTTGGACTGCAAATACTGATTCTTTTTTCACGCCTTGTGCTTAAAGAAATAAAGTGCTTGAATTGATAGGACTTAGCACTGGGCGAACACACGTGTGGCGTGTTTTTTCAAAAAATTTGAAGGTATTGATGACACGACAGTAAACAAAGCTGCATGTCTCGCGTTCGCCCAATGAAACCCACGCCCTCTGCTCGCCCATTCAAAAGTCAGTCGAGCGCAAAATTTACAACCACCACACACATACGTGTGAAAACATGCAAGTTTGGGGGTTACGAATGATATTTCCCCCAAATTTGCCCGAATCTCATTTATGCTACAAACTTTCTCGCTACAAATTTTCTGAAGCTCTTAAGCTCTTGGTTCATTTGATTTTTCTGTACCATGTAGATATACACGTTTCACTTCTCAGGTGGCAATAATTTTCCGTTAATTCAGCCATCAGAAAAGTACAAAATCAAATACCTGGACACTGCCTAAAAGGATTAAGCTAAAGATGCTTAGGATCCAATTTAGTTCTAATCATGTTACATGTGCAGTACATGTAAAGCTGCTCAACTCATCTAATCAGTTTAATCACCAAACATGAAACTGATAAAGGTCATACAGACGTTTTGAGTAGACATGATAAAGTATTTTAGCACAAGTAAAAAATAACAGCGTTCAGAAATATAAATTGATATGCCTGCAACTACATGTCTGCATTTTTACTGCAAAGGGGACCGAGCAAAAGCTTCGATTCAACTTGCAGCTTCCACTAGTTCTACAAAAATCAAAAATTCCAAAATAGGATTGAAACTGATGTGAACATGTGCAGCAAGAGAAATCAATCAAACGAAACAACACAATGTTCATGAAAACACAGTGTAGGACATCACCTGCCATGACTTAAAAATACCAGTTTTCCAAAATAGCAAGTTACCAAGGAACACTAGACTGCAATGTGCAGTATGATAAAAATGAATAGTACTTCAACTATGGTTAAACCGATTGAAAAAGTAAACTAGGCTGTGCAGTAAGTTTGTAAGAAGCCAGATGGCTGAGTACTTTGAGTTTACACCATGGAAAATTACCAGAAATATACAATGAAGTTTTTCAAGAGACTTCATTCTTATCATACCAGATTTGCTAATAAATAAAGTTACTTTGTTCATCGAGTTTCAAGCAATGCCGGTAAAAATTCAATTTAGTATAGCGGAGCTTTCCTTTGGAATTAGTTGGAACAAAATTCAAAGCTGTACTTTTAAGGACTTTTTGCAATCAATTACAAGTGTTCTTATTCTCACAGTAGTAAGTAAGCAAAATAAGTTTCATTATTATTTGCTCCTGTTAAATTTCATTAAGTATTACTTTCATTTGTTGGTGTTTTGTTTCTTCGTAACTTTTGTCTGTTTTGGAACGGTGAGTTTGTGTTATATTACTATTTACATATTGGTATTGCAAGACATTTCAATAGGACATCTTGAGCGGATAACCTTAGGATTTGTCGATGTCCGAGTTTTGAACCCACCCTGCACCTATGACTGTATTTTTTTGTTTTGCTATAAACTGAAGCGCTTGCAAAGTAATATTTTCGATTTTCTTCGACTTTCTGTGAATATGTGCACTTTACTCACCGTCGCTAAATACATCTCTATCCGAGCATCTGCAGCATTGTTATGCGGTTTGAAGTTCCATTCACAATACAACTATTGCTGTCAGCAAGGAACCTCACTTAGCTGAATTGTGACCTAAAGCTGCTTCCTTCTTTGAAAGCACAGAGCTACAGTATATGTGATAGATATATGACGGTGAAACGTTTTTCATTTTATTTTGAATGTGACAGTACGATGAGCATTTCCACAATAGCAACCTTTAAAGCAGTGTTCGTTAACCTGGATTCGATCGAACCCTAAGGGTGCGATGGAGCCGTTTCAGAGGTTCGACGAAAGTCATCTGAAACATGGAACCCATTTTTTCTCTCTGTTACATTGGGCCAAGATAGGGTTCCACAAAAGCTTGGAAAATAACGCAAGGGTTTCAGAGGTTCGGCGTGTTTGTAAATGTTACGAACCACTGCATTATAGTAAGGGCAAGGCAAAAACAAACATAAATTTCATAGAATTAAAAACGTCAATGTGATCGCCGTGTAATCCTCAGCAAAAAAGACTTTGAAAGATCCTTTCATGTTACCAAAATATTTTCAATCAAGGTAATTTCCACAAGTCCATCCAATTGACTTACTTTGCAAAACACATCCGGAACTGGATACCAAATGTCAAAGCCCCACGTTCGCCGATACAAGAACAACGAACTTATCAAAGCTGATATAAGATCCGATACACAGAGTGAAAGAATGAAGTGCATAAATATGTTTCTGCAAAACGTGCACTCCATAAAAATTTGTTACAGTTCATTTAGATTGCTCAAAGACATGCAACAAAACATTTTTCATCATGTGTTCCTCTTCCGATACAAATAAAGATGACTTTGTGGTTGGAAATGTTTTTAATATGCTCATATTTGACCCTTTCTAAAAGTTGCTCATGCAAAAGTTGACATAGCCAGTCCATATGGAATGAAAAGAACAATATTTTGTTATCTAACGAGAATATGTGTGTTTGGAAATAAATGATTCTGCAATCATTCAATATATGTTTTCGAGTATTGCAATAAAACCATGTATGCAATGCTGATAATTACAGTGATTTTGGAGCTGGTGTTCCCGCAATCGACTTCACCCTTATTGCAATTGTACATTTTGCTTTGCATAATGTGTTTTCTGTTCACTCCTCAACACATACAAGACACGAAATTATTGCTGTTTATCTTGTAAAAGATTCAGTTTTTGCAAGACTCAAGAAAGAGAATTGTGCATCACAAAAAACGAAAACATGCTACTTGCTAGTCAGAAAATTGAGCAAATTGGTGAGCCTTACTCGAAAAAAACAAAATCTTGAATGGTCCCTGAGGAACATTTCTCCGCTTTTGTTATCACTGTTGAAGAAAGCTACACACGATGACTTTCAAATTATTGCAATGTACGGAGAAGCTTACTTTAATTTAGAATTTGTTGAAATGACTATGATTGTCAAAATATTTCCGAACAATCCAATCACAAGAAATGTGAACAGAAGTAAGGCTGAGAATATTATTCCAGTTTGATCGAAAGGACGTATATAAGGCCTGAAAATAAGATTTGCCGAAGAAACTGATTCTGAGTATGATATAGTGTTATAACAGTTTCAAATAAATTTGTTCCATGTCTTTGGGATGCGCGCTATAACATTCAAATGAAAGCATTGCGTACATTATAAAAAGCATTTTTTTCTGCACAATCAAATTCTGAAGCCGCTTGCAGATTCCAAACAATGATTTCAAATCAAGTTGCAAATAAAAAGTGAGCCATCTTACTTTAGCGTAGCATTTGATGAAGTGGTGCTTAAAGTGAAAATCGTCATCCTGGA
>JGI24022J15233_10005153_pt1 | contig 13764 bp, 5 predicted proteins | sample Ectturendosymbi2_FD_15233 | JGI IMG/M metagenome (IMG submission 15233) | reverse complement strand
GTGAGATATTATAAAAAACAGCAAGTTTTTAAGAATAATTTGCGATGAAAAGCGATTCATACATCTCGGATTTTCCAAAAGTTTAAGTTAAATATCTGATGAACAATAAAAATTTTCTGCAGTGAAATTTAAGGCGCGTGCAATCTTGTGTGCATTTTACACCGTTTTGTGCATTGCGATCAACAAAACCCAAAGATTTATTAGAAGTAGTTAAAAATCCTACTTTTCAGGCAGTACTGCTCAACCATGCAAGTAAAATGTATTGCGCAAGTTATTTTCAACATAATTTCAAGAAAGACTACGGATATTTTCCATCACGTGATCAGAAGGCGTAATGCTTTACGTCATCAAATGTTGTCTGTAGCTAAATCCAACTAGAAGGAATATCTAAACAACACACGCAATTTACTTTTCGTGGAAAACTTAAGTTGGTCATGAGAGATCACAAGATTTACTGATCAATAAAACATCGGATAATTTTCAAGAAACATTTTAGTTAAATGCCGGAATATTGTAGTATTTTGAAATGTTTCACGGCCCTCCAAAACGAAGTCAGCGGAACACAAGTGGCTCACTGGATAACTGGAAACGCTGAAATAAAAGCGTCTTTTTTCATCGGAGAAGTTTTGTTCCTGACTAGTTTCGCTGGAGATGGAGACGCAGCAGAGGCTGTGAGAGTTTGCTGGGAAGGGTAACTTTGCGGTGACGGCGTTGTGGCTTTTACGCGTTGTTGACAATTCATGGATCATGAAAAATGTATCCGCCTATATAGAAGCAAGTGACAGATATGTAATGTTTTAAATGTATGCTTTTAAATAGCACTGAAATGGATTTTTGGTCTCGGATACCTGCAGGCTGTGATTTGCCGCGTTTGGGATCAAATGTGTTTTTCTCATTTGAAAACACTGCAACTTGTATGTTTTTGGCAGTGAAACAGTTTGTTAGACCTATGAGAGGCATTATGACTGAATGAATGCTTGTGGGGCTGTTTGTCCTAGGGCCGTTGTGGTGGGGTGGGCCACGAAAAATGTATTGCAAAATTCTTTTAGCACAAAATAGATAAAATTATCGAATGAAGACTATTTTCTGTAAACATGTTCATTTTGCTGCTCTGTGCATTGGTTTGATTTAAACGTTGCACACCTGAGTCGATTGTACATTGCTCCTTTATCGTGATGATTGTAGGCAAAATCCAACTATTAGTTTTTTTCTTTTTTTCCAGCTATTTTGAAAGCAGTAAACAACATATAAGTTGTACAAATGGATATGAGGAAATTTTGTTAGAAATCTTGCAAGCCTAGCGCATGGGCATTAGAAGGGGGAGGGCAGGGTGGCCATTGCCTACACCTACATTTTGAAATTTGACATTTTTCAATGACAATATTTGCAAAAAAGGTTGTTTTCTTGGTATCGAGAAGGAAAAATAAATTTCACTTTGGGCCCCCTAAAAATCTTTTTGGCTACCTATGAAAAAAATCCACTATTGGTCTCTCCCCTGGTAAAAATCCTTCCGATTCGCATGGGTTTATGCTTGTCAGAGTAGCTGCAGGTGGTGAAAAAAGAATTTGAATATGACATATTGTGAGTTTGTCTCTAACGTAATTGTAATGGTCCTTTCATCTTATCACCAATCAAATATTCACATTTACGAGTCAAGATAAATATGAAAACTACAAAAATACAGTCATTTCAATGATGTTGTGCATACTGTCCCAAGGAGATAAAAATTTTGACAAATGTTTCCTCGTAGGGCCTACTATGGATCATTTTAAGCAAAAACCATTTACCCTATTAAGGTGACTGGTTATTCTCTGTACTACTCACTTTTCATTTGACAGAGTGGGGGAATTAACTGTTTGGGTTCTGTTTGTCAAAGTTGTTTGCATAGCTGCAGTTTGGCATCTGGTAAAAATCTCAGAGAAAATTGACGAGATGAAAATGATGAAAAAGAATGCACTATATCCATTGCGTTGTCACAAATGTCAAGTACATTTGTTCATAGCAAAAACAAACATATGTTTTTGGAATTTTCCCAAGCAATGAAAACATTGAACTACGTCTTACATTAAAACAACTTGACATTTGTGACAACACATGTGAAACCAGCTCTCATTCACTCCCTCGCAAGTATTTTTATGGTTCTAGAAATTAGGTGGAGGGTGGGGTTATGTTTTGAGGTTGGGGATTGGATTAGGATATTCACAGAGAGATTGCTGAAAATTGAAATCAGGAAAAGCTGAATGTCGAAAAATGTATATGAGAGTTGGCCCAATTTTGGTAGTATGGTAATGTTGCATAGATGAGTTGGATTTGTATATTTATGCATTTTCCCGCAAAATAACTTCCTTTCAAGAAGTTTTGATGTGCTACATCAGAGGGAACTCTGTTTAGGCACTGTAACACAGTTTTTCAACGTTTTGTAAAAGTCAGATGTTGGTTACGTCTGTGGCCATGTGGCATGTGATAGAGAGAAGTAATATTTCATAAAACGAAAAACAAAGCAAAATGATGACGTCACAAAATAGACTTCCAAAAGGGGCACAAATCCACTTCGAAAAAAATTTTGGATGCAAAACTGAATTCTTGTCCATAGAGGGTTAAACTAAAGGGAAGTATTAGGTTATCTTTGCAATTTATAGTGAAATTACGATAATATTGAAATGAAATTTTTGCTGAAACGTTGTTTACTTATGTTAAAGTTCAAAAAATTTTATAAGTTATTGTTTGAAGTTTTCAAGAACACAATTTTAACAAATCCGGACGAGCAGCAAGCGAGCTTGCATCAAACAAACAAGCAAAGTACCTGTAAAACGTGCACATAAAGAAACGCTCTTTAGGTTGGTATAGGGGGGGGGTTCCCAACCGGAGATTCTAGGACTCCTGGGGGTCCAATACAAAATTTTCGTGGATCCGAAATGCGATTTGGAGATTGAGAGTTTGTATATTCTTGGACGTATTTTTTTCAAAATAGCTGAGATTTACGAAAGTTTGCAAGTGCAATTACTCAAAAGAACATTATCCAGCCAAATTATTCCAGCTAACGTCACTAAATTAACAATTGAAATTGCTAAATGCCTGCATTGCTATTTCTGCTTCACGCTTTGGTTACCACGCAGAAGATGGCGGGTGATGCGATTGTAAGCGCATTGTGACGTTTTAAATGTTTATGGCGCAATTGTGGCAAGATTGTTGTTTGATGCAAGAGAACTCGGATGTATCTGGTGTTCAACCGCGCAAAGTTACCAGAAATTGAGTACAAAAGCCCTGTCTATTCTAGTGCTCTTTGCAACGACATGAATCTAGATTTTCCTCTCTACTGCATTTAAAAACAAGTATCGGAACCGTTTGAACCCCTCGAACGATTTGTGTATGGCGCTGAATGACTGTGCGTCAAAGCGTGAGAAGGTGATTTCAGATAAGCAGCAACAAAAGAGTAACTAGTTTTGTTTCTAAAAGCTAGTAAGATATGAAAGTTAAACAGGACGACTGAATGTTTTCTGTTGTGTTGCCAGTAGGCCTACTACGTATTATGAGCAGTAATTAAGAAAATGAAGATACTGCAAAGTCAGACTCTTTTTGTTAATTCTACACTCTTTTCAAACGAGGGGGTACGAACGCCACCTTATTTTTATGAAAGGGGTTCCAGCTTAAAAAAGATTGGGAGCTTATGGTACAGGGTAAAAAACGGACAGCATAGATGCGAAGGTTCATGCACACTTGCAACGTTATTGTTAGAAGGAATATTTGATGGGGACCATTTGCATTACAATTCATGACATCCTCGAAGGAGCTTTAAAACATTTTAACAAGCAAAATGCGAGTGCAGTGTTAGACTAGAACAGGGGTTCCAAACCTGTGGTACGCGAAGGTCTTCCAGGTGTTACGCGTGTAACTTACATTTTATCACAAAAACCTGGATTCACAGCTTTCTTGTTTACGTATTGGGCTTTGTTTCTAAATAAATAAAGTTTCCTGTAACCGCTATTCCTATTGTTTCGTAACATTTTGACTTTCGATGTGCTGTTAACAAATTTACGCCACGCATCGACCAATTGGTGGAAGGTAAACAAAAACAAAAATCTCATTAAATCTAGTTGTGGACTTTTATTGTTATTTTAATGCATATTATTATTCTCAGTCAAGTAAGATTCGATCAAATTAGTTGTTCTGGAAGATGTGGTACGCATTGAGAATACGGGGTGCCCAAGTGGTACGAGATCCTAAGGAGTTTTGAAAACCCCCGGACCAGACTTTGCTGATGCAGTTGCAATGATAAGAATCTTACTTTGTAGTACTGTTGCAGCACAAGAGATGACTAAACTACAAAAAGATGCATTTGCTGCAATAAAAATACCACAGGGTCTACAAATATAATATTATGACTAAGAAAATTAGAAATAATGAAAGCAATAGTTATCTTAAAGTTTTGGAAATAACTCTGAAGTGGAAGTAAAGATGTTTTTTGCTGTAGGACTGCATAACACGGTTGGAAATGATCTTACACGCGAGAAAAACACTTGGAAACCTGGAAACCGATTCATGTCTTATTAGTTAAGATGCTTTCTAACTTGCTTTTCGGGAGTTTTATAAAACAAGCAGTTGGACGACAGGGTTCGTTTTGCGTGAAAAGAATATCAGGCTTGGTAGCTTCATCTGCATGGCCGTAGATTAACGTGTTGGTATTAACAAAGCTAAAGAATTAATTAGCAGAGCAAAGGCGACATTTTGAATTCTAATGCCAAACAAACCACGACACCCATGTTTACAGTTACAGCTCATCAGACCGGTGGTGTTTGCCCATGCAAAATATTTTTACAGTAAGTTTTGAACACAGAAACAGAGTAGAAAACAATAAGCTGTTGTCGTCAGGGCCCACCTCCATCCCTGGCGCCAATAGAATCGCCACTGAACTCCTGTTTGGAGTTGTGCTACTTGTTTGACTGATGTGTTTACCAACGTTTTTTAGAAAGCTTTCGGTAGCATTTGTATAGTGTAAAAAGAACTTTACATCACTTGTGTCTCGATTCAGTGGCGAGCCTTAAAGAAGAAGCATCAAACCCTAGAGTTGAAAGAAACTTATTTTTTATTTTTAGAGAGCGTGGTCTATGCTGGAGCTATTCTAAGATTTAACTCCAAACTCATTTGAGAAGTTATGTTGAGCATAAATTTGCAACTCTCGTTTGCTTCACACTCATTCTATACTGTCTGCTCGAAACCAAAACCAATGAGTGGATCTTTCCTCCTGGATGCTCCCAAACTCTTCGGTTTTGTGCATTTGGTTAAGGTAAATATTTGGGTTATGGCTCTCATTGAAAGCTGTGAAACTTTGTAAAGATTAAATTTCAAATTAATTCAAACCATCTTTTTCAAAATTTTTTCTCGCCTCCTGATTGTCTAAACATATCTATAGCGGCAAACAAAGAAGCTACGTGACTAAAACCAACACCAAAATAGCTTTTCCTGATAACATTAAATGCATGACACTGTTAAGGTTTGATTTACTAAAAAATTTAAAGACCTGCTGGTACTTTGGAATGGAGCATAAATTTGCTTCTGTGATGATCGCAACTCATTGACCCAGAACACTTAACCCCGTTTTAGCCTCGTGAACAACAAATAGGGGTTCATGTAACCCATTAATAAAATATAAAAAACAAAATTTTAATTCAGTTAGGTTGATTACACAAACTACACTGGAAATGTTCCTCTTATTCCGTGGTTAGTGCACTAATAAAGTTACTTTGTACTTTAACTTGATGTTGTATTGATGAAAAGGAAAACCACACCTGAGCGGGTGGAACTCACCCCAGTTTAGTGTCGAGAGAAAATTCCAAAATCTAAGCTCATCAAAACATATACTCCATTTTGAAGAACCTCTTCTTCTCCATACTGGTAAGGAAGCACGCACTGAGTGAATTGCAGCCCTTAATTGCCACAATTGCAGCGATACAACGCATGGGAGAAAAACTCACGATAACTATGAAGCGAGGTGATCTTAGCTCGAAACCACGAACTTTTCTCCATTGGGGAAAAGTGCAGACAGCGCGCACGAGGTTACGCGCAACAGTCGAGATGTCAGACAAATATCGACAGCTTCTGAAGTGTGGAGAACGCTGTTGCGTTTGTTTACATAAGAATAATAATACGGCACGCCTGACGGGGGTTTCTTCAACCTCAATTTGATATTGTAGGGTTTTAAAAATGTATAAATTATTTGACACTCGAGCAACGACGAAATTAACTTCGTCAATTTACATTTATGACAAGCATTAAAGAATGTCCGACCTATTTCATTCGCACTGATTCCTCAACATCCTGAAGTTTTAGAATTTTTAAAAATGTACGCCAAAACTACTGAAATAATATTTGATTTGCAAACCTGCTGCAAGAAAACATGAAAGTGATTTTTCAAGTCTTGGTTCTAAAACGCATTTTGATCTTTGCACTGCGAGTAAAATTGAGTGAAAGCAACGACAAGATAAACTTGGAAAAATCTGAGAGCTTACGAAAACATTGGTTTTGGAGAACTGAGTTTTTTTCATGAAAAGTCTTAAATATTGAACACACCTTTCTTGCAAAATAAACGCATGAAAGAATTTTGAAAGAAAATGTTATTTCATAAAACCTTGTTACAGCAAAAGTTAGATTTTCGCAAAACCTTTTTTTCACATCACTTCCTAAAAACAACATACTATTTTTCACCTGCACGATGAGCAAGGGCGAAGATGATGAACAACAGTAAGAAGAAGAATGTTGTCTTCATTTTGAATTTATAATCTGCAAGAAAACATTTTTATGAGCAAACAACTTACAAAATAAAAATTTTAATGAACAACTGTGCTAACAATGCTGACAAGAGCAACAAGACCTTTCAGCTTTAATTTAAAATGAGCTCAAGTAACATTTGAACGTCACAGGAAAATAACTTGAACTTATCTCTTACCTGTCCAAGGTGGATCGATGCTTTTCAGTAACGAAATGGAAAGTTCTGGAGACGATTTCAGGCATTTTATAGTCAGACTTATCTCCCTGCGGCTGTGGTGGCCGACATTACTGAGTGAAAAAACAAAGCGCTTCGCAAAAACAGAGCGAAAACAAAGGTAAACATAAGCAAATGACCAGGACCACAGGTCTTGACAGCTTTTCACTCTTTACTCTTCGTACCACAAATCTTTCGTTTCCGTGGCACTCCACTTCATTACATTTTCTCAAAGGGACAACAGTCTATTCAGATTTAATCACTGCTTGAACAAAGCGAATAGTTTTCTTGCTTACGAGTCCTGGACCGTCCTGCACCCGCGGCCATTCCCTCCCCGTCAAGACTTCTAAACGATTCCGGAGAAACGTCGCAACGAGGCGTTGAAGACGTTTGAAAGTGAAACAATTGACGGTGCTATGCTGGTGCATAGAACATGTGAGAAAGATCACGTGATAAACTTGAGATGTCTCCAAAAACTAAACCAACTTATACAGCAACATACGTTTATTTCATTCACCAACAAAACTTCAAAAGAAATTCAAAAGAACCTAGTAAGCATGTTTTATTTTTACAAAGGTTTGCTTTTTCTGANTGCAAATTCAAAATATCACGAAGCACTTTGTAGTTTGTTGATCTGTGAATCCTGACAAAGGCTTCATCCGACCGTCGTTTGTATCCCGTGCACTTTAGGGCTTCGGAGTTGGTGTTGTGGTGAAATACAGCATAGCGACTGCAACAGAACGCGTACTTTTGACTCAAACAAAAGATTTTTAGAAGCTGCGCGACGCCGTTTGAACATCAGGCTTCAGTGTTTGTGATAACACAGAGGGAAACCGCAATCTAAACTATTTCGAACTGTCACGTTGACCGAACAGATTAGTTCAAGAGAAATTTTTTCCGTTAAAAGTGCACGGTGCAATCAACCCAATCTTTGTTCAACCGTTAGCCTTCATTCAAAATAAATATTTCACGTTTTTTGTCTTCGGACAGTTTTCGATGTCATTCTGGTTGATGAACTAAATGATATTGCAAGGTCGAAAAACATACGTTCCTTGCAACCGGACAAAACTCGCATTTCTGTTTGTTCAATGTGTCAGTGGTCTGCATGTGGTCGACATTTCAATCGAATTTTCCATTGATGTTTGAATACGTTTGATGACTGATGCATGATCTGTTGATCGCATTTTTCGATTGAAGTATTTCAATGTTCGTGTCTTTCGTAATTGGTGACGGATGCTGGGTTTTTGCGCTCAATCGTGGGGGTGTTTGCATGGTCCCTGAAAAACACTCCAGCATTTTGGAAGTTGCAATGTCAATTCATAAAGTTTTCAAAGAACATTGATTTATGTATAAAAATGTTCGTTCACGTTTTCGTCTTGTGCAAGGTTCTGCGTGCGAAAGCTTTGCACCGGAAGTCCGAAATCAGTCAAATGAAAATTGTTGAACGATACAAATAGTCATAAAGATTTTGAAGGCCGATGCAACGCAATATGTTAAAAGTCAAAGACAGTTGCGATTAAACTTGCTTGATCTTTTGGATGGGGGTGCATACAAAGCATAGGCGCCTAGCTTGAAATGTCTACTAGCGTGCGAAATCCATGTTGTCACAAATATGTCGTCAAAACCTGCTAATGGTAAAATAATATCGGTTGAATTGCCCTAAATCGGCTTTTATACTAATGTCAATTTATACAGACGACTCACAATTATTTGATCACTCATATTTTTTCACAACGTTTAGAACACCTTCACAACAGATTAAAACTGGAATCATGAAAGTTGAAAATACACAATTACAAAAACATATGTGCGAACTGAAGCTCTATCAATCCAAATATCCGTCTTTCTTTCAACAGTTCGTCTGTCGCAGTGGAATAATTATTTAGTGAACAACAAGAATTCAACCTACATTGAGTCATGGTCGATAGGAATTAACTTTTACTGAGACGAAGTGCACTAAAGATACGCTCTGCCTCAGGTAATACAGGCCAATGCGAAATACATGCACTGCAAACAGGTAAAAGCCAGAACTATTTGTTAAAGTTCGGTTTTCCGAAGACAGTTTTAAAATAGCGTTTATAACGGGACTATTTAAATCATTGTTTGTCAGAAATAGTCGGGTTTGCAACTAACGCTCGTTTACATCGTCTTTCTATAAGTCACATAGAGCGGAGATGGTGCTTCTGTCTGCAATACAACTTAGAACTGATTCAAACTGCGAAGTTTTCCATTTCTATCCGAAAACGTTTCTCTACATTTCAGAATATTGCCTCTGCACTTGTTAACAAAGAACTGCTCAAAATGAAAAATTTAGTGAAAAATGAAAAATTAGCGGGTGTGCCGCACGCCATCATGCGGCGTCTGCGATGCAAGGTATTTGCTGCTGACTGAACAAGGATCTGGTTCTTACACAAAAAAGCAAAAAAGACGTAACTGTAGCAGTGCTTCTCGCACGTTTTTTAAAAAAACGCTGTTCTTTTTGGCATTTTTGGCGTAGGCCTATTTGCAGAAATCCCCACACGGCATCTCATAGTTCATGACAATCTGAAATTTAAAACTAAACAATGCTTATTATGACAGCACAATTGTTCTTGCATATTTTACTACAGAACTGTTTAAGATGGAACAAATTTACACGTTATTCTATTCAAGTACATTTTTTAATATCGGTTGTTGGATGTTCAGTGCAACGGCGGGAACAGACCAAAATTTTTGGGGGCCAAAATGTTTTTGGGGAAAAATGTTTGATTTTAGGCGGGCAACAGTATTTTGTTTGGGATACCGCCTTTCAAAGCACAAAATGACTAGATATGCTTAAAATTATGGTGGGCATGGCCACCTGGGTCCCCGTGGCTACGCCTGTGGTTGAGTGTAATCAATAGTTCAGTACTGAACAATTTCACAACTGTTCAAGAATTTCAAGGACGCTGGAAAGTGTTCAACGACACAAAATGTTTGTCAAGGTCAAGGAAAAAACGGTTTTGATAGCAAATTACCAAAGTCAAGGAAAGTCCTTGGCATTGAAAGACGTCTGGCAACCTCAGGCAATTGCCCGTCTACCCCCTGCGGACGCCCATGACTCCCCCCTGTGGACGCCCATGACCACGGATTCAGTTGTGCTTCTTTTCAAACAGCATAAAAATACGTGGCTTTCCGCTGTCACCAGCCAGTCACTGTCTTGCTGCATTACCTGCCACGATGTCTGCGTTCAAAAGCAGTGCTGCCACAGGTTTCTCTGCAAAAACCACTCGATTCACAAAATAATTCACTAGATCTGACAACAATTCATTAGATTTAAAAGTATTTGCGTCAAAGTTTGTAGTTTTGCTTGAAATGATTTAGCCATTTACTTTATCTCCCAAAAACCTTTATATCATTTGCAAGTTTGTTAAGATCCAGGAGCGTACCGAGGTTAGATGGCGCCCGGGGCAAGAAGCAAGTTTGTCGCCCCCATGTTCGAACCTGAGGTCTTTCGGAAGCAAATCTACTGTATTGAAGAAAGTACTTGTGATATCTTTGGGACTTCTTGGTACCCCCCCATAGTGATTCGGCGCCCGGGGAATTGTGCCCCCGTGCCCACCCTCGTTACGTGCCTGAATAGATCATGCTGAAGCCTGAAGCCTGGCAAATGCTGAAGCCTGGCAAATGTCATATCAACAATCACCAGGATTTTTCCAAGAGCTGAAAACGACACCACACACAGAGTATTTTGGACCAATCAACCTAAGATTTATTCGATTATTTCTTCTGCAGCGTTCCAGCAACAAAAATGAAAATGTCGTCATAGCCAATCTTGCAGTGATAAAATGCGCGGAAGTGAAAACGATGGGAAATTTAAATTGGAAAGACTTGTTTGTACTGTTGGTGCAAATCTTCAAACAACCATTCACGTAATCAGTTGTTTACGGATTGAAAACGGCTGAAAATTAAAAAAAAGGACATGCGATTTTCTTCAAACACATACTTTGCAAAAAATCACTAGATTGCATCGAATAATTACTAGATCATTAGGCCAGTCTAAAAACCACTAGGAGTGGCACCAATGTTCAAAAGCAACATGCGGTAAAACGCCTACTATCTTAACTTTGAAGATTTGCTGCCATGATATTGTTACGCAAAAGACCAACACTACAAAACTTCACTCTTAAGTTTGGCCACGCAAAGGAGCAGACACGAGTGAACTGCAAGTTCACTGCTGCATGACCAGTGCTCCCTTTAAGCAAATGTTTGTTTAGTTGCACACTAAACGTATGCAACTGCGCAACCATGCAGACGCACAAACCAGTGAAGCGTTCACAACGTTAAAAAGGCTATGCGATATATATATATATATATATCTACAGTATTAAATTTAGAATGTTGGATGTACGCGAAATGAGATCGCACTGCGCAAATTGTGTGGTGGTGCTGCGCAGTTGCGCAGTTACGCACACTGTGCAGGACACCGGACAGCGAACCAGGTTCTTGTACAGTGTGAATGTCATACCGGCAAATAAACTGTCATTGCAAGAATTAAATCAATTTATTGGACCTGAGCTGCCAACTTCATGTTTTCTAGAAAATCGTGGTGCTTACTTTCAATTTCCAGGGGGGTGGCAAATGCCCGTTACCCCCTGCGGACGCTCATGCGTGGGCGTTGCCATTCGCCACATTCCTGAGAAATGTGGCGAGTATTCTCAGGCACGTCTAGTTGGGTCCCAAATCAACTTAAATTTTTCTCCTCAACCCCTTACAGAAATACGTAGCAACAAAAAGCGCCAAGTATGTGATTGCCTCCCTGATCGTAAACACACGTCCTTGCACAAATATTTTCATTATGACGTGCACTTTAACATGTGCTCGTTGTGGCATAAACCTTCAGCCATCAAGGCCACACCCTGAAAATGCATGAACCAACTTTTACTGTTTAAGCTTCGGGAAGCATCGGCACAAGAAGTAACTTCTCCCACTTGCAGTTAGAAATCCTACATTTTATCAGATCAGTTCATCAGTGGCTCAGTAGAGCTTTCGCAAACATAATTCTTTGATCTCGTAACAGCATTTGAACAAAAAATTAACCTCAAAGGAGGTTTCAGTGCATTTTTTCTTTGAGAGTAAGTTTTATATTTGCAAGCAATAAATGCAACAATTAACAAAAACAGTTTACTGAATATGGCATCTAATAACTGGCGTTTATTTTTGCATGTTATTCTTCCCCTAGTTTGACTCCCAAGTAGCCTATTGCGTTGCTAACTTGGTGGGACAAGTAGTATCCACAATACGTCTGAATGATTGAAAATCGTGGGTGCCTTTGCTTGTACAGTACTTTGTGTATTTTAATTGATGACGATAGACATTGGACTTTTGTGGCCATCCCGCCGCATATAAGGCTGAGTTCGTGAGCAATAGTGGAGTGAAGCTGATCGAGCGGTGAACCTCCTGTACTACTGTCTGCGGCAACAGAGCATTGAGGCTGCAACACCTGATGCTCGACAACGGTGAACAAATGTAGGAAAACTCATTCCACACACACAGGTGTAGGAGCAGGCATTTTTTGGGAGGTGCGAAGGACGTTTTGCCTGAATTTCCTGAAATTTTTCCGAAAATATTTTATGCGACGAACGATCCCTACAAATTTTTTGCAGCTGCTGGTTACTCATTAACTCTCACAAACTAAAATTCAAAGTTACTAGAAACAGCTTGTTGATTGTATGTGCTGTACATTTGGTGTTTCTGTGACATAATATACTTTTTATTGATACACTGACTAACAAAAAAGTAAAATTTCATTCATGGTTTTAACAAATGTCGAAGTTTCTGTTCTTAATTTTTTTCAGATTTGGCCCGAATTTTCGAGAAATCAAAGCTTTGAGGGTACACTCTCACCTCTTGCACACCCAACTTTCAAACAACTGTCGTCACAGAATGTATCGAGCTGCACTGGCATCGAGCACGCATTTCACTTCTCTAAAAATATGCTGCCTCTGATGTAGGAGAGCTTCAAATAAATAGTAATTATTTCTTTAAATTATAAAGAAACAGAAACCTCTCGCGGCGCTTTCATCCCGGTCAAGTTTTATTTGCAGCAGGAGGAAATGCGACAATGCAGTAGAAAGTTATTCAGAACTACTGTATGCCATTGTTTTATTTACAAAATTCTCGAAAACGTGTTGCTTGCGTGTTGGTGGGTATTCTACAGTGATGAGCACTGTTGAACAATGCACAGAAAATGATGTTGAATGTACGTTTTTAAGCAGTTCACCAAGAAAACATGTGATAGCCTTTGTGATCATGGCCTTTGTGATCACCATCGTCAACATGACCTCCACTTTGGTGTGTGACATTCTTTTCTTGCACATGGCAGCCGGGGTTGGAGTTCATTTCTTGGTGATCTCCGGTTTGAGTGCTGTGGGTGCCATGTTGCATTCCTTCTTTACCGTGATTGTCCTTATCACGAGAACCATCTTCAGGAGCATGATCATCATGGCCGTCACCACCATGATCAGTTGCATTTTTAGCACTATCCTGGTGTCCTTCATTGCCGTGATCTTCATCGTGATCATCCTGGCCATGAGGAGCATGATCAGTTGTGACATTTTTGTGAGATTGATCCTGGCTGGTGTGATTCTGGTGTGCGCCGTGATCTTCCGCGTCATGATCTTGATGGCCATCACCATCATGATCGTGATCTTCTTCCTTATGGTCGTGATGTTCTTGCGTGCTCGTGTTCATGTTTATGCAACCAGGAATCAAATGTTTCTCCTCCTTGTTTCCATCTATAAGTAATCAGATGTCTTACTAGCAAA
>JGI24022J15233_10005152_pt1 | contig 13770 bp, 7 predicted proteins | sample Ectturendosymbi2_FD_15233 | JGI IMG/M metagenome (IMG submission 15233) | reverse complement strand
ACGCTACCACGGGCGTCGGAAGGAGGTACAGGGGGACCTTGTCCCCTGGATCTTGCAATGTGATATTTTGCTAGGAGAAAAATGTTTTTAGTAGAAAAATGTTTTTCTTTTAGTTTCAGAGTTGGCAAATGGTCCCCCTGGAAACAATCCTTCCGACGTCCATGAACGCTACGGTTATGAGGTACAGAAATAGGTGTGCGTTGATATAATTGTTTTGTTGTGTATATCGGAAAGGTGCTGTCGGGTAGAGCGTATACGTGAGCAAAACTTGCAAAAACGAAATGCAACTCGGCAACATCTAGAACGTTATGGGCAGGTATAACACAGCTGATGATACCGGACATAAAATCGATTTGTTACAGAACACTCATAATCATAAAATACTTTTGACTGTGTTCGGCAAAATAAATTGTCGTTTTTTTGCAAGCAAACACATGCATCTTAAGTTGTCGGACATTTCAAAACATACATCTAACGATTTGAACTTAAGACTGGCGGTGGAAGTATAGCTAGGGAAAGTTGATTACAGCAACAAAACTGAAGAACGTGATTTGCAGTGATTCATACGAATTGCCAACAGAGACGCCGACAATCCATGTATCGCGTAACACCACAGTGTTCCACCATTGCGCAGGTGATGCTGCTTTTCCCTCCTTCAACGAACGCTCATGGCTTACAACGCAATCCAAGCATCATGAAAGATTCATACAGCAGTGTCGAGTTAAACGGCAACGCCCGGGAGATTGTAGTCATGTGCCAAGCTCCAATCCTACCGGACACAACTCGGTCGGGAAAGTGCTCGTCCCAATGGTAGAGCACTTCAACCTGCCTGGACAGTACACTGTTCTCAACGTGCTCAATTAGCGACGAGATCAAGAATCGCATTCGACAGGCCACCGCAGACCTCGGAAGACTTATCGACTGAGTATTTCTAAACAGGAATCTCTCCCTGAAAATCATGGTCGTGGCCTGCTGGGCTGGGCAATCTGCATTTCTGCCCTGCTCTGTGGTCCAGTTGGACCTGCACCCTTTGCAGGGCATACGTGAATAGGCCTTAAGGCGTTTCTTATCAGATGTCTCCACTGGGTCCTCGCCGCAGATCCCTCAGCATCACACGGAAGGACCGCATAGCAAATGTCGAGACCCTGCAACAGCTAACTGCCGAAGCATTGAGGTGCTTGTATTTCAACGCCAAATCGGCCAAGTCTATAGGATGGGTGAAAGCCGTCTCCCATGTCAGATACTCTGATGGCGAACTTGCCTCCGGTCGACGCATACAAAGAGGGCAGAAAATAGAACGATTTNAGGAACATCTTCAACCCGTTCGAAAACAGTGCAACCTCCCACCACCGAAGTTCTAGACCACGGCCGCTTCCAGGAAGGAACGACGTTCATCTCGTCATCAAGTTCTCAACAATTTTCAACTGAACAGCACTCGTGTCTGCGAGGAGTGCCGCCAACGCAGGCATGAACGCTTTAGAAGCGACACTCCTCCCACCCGTTACTGAAATCCCATGCTCCAGTCCAGCTCTTGACTGACGAAGGTGCGCCTCTGAGTTTGCCCCCCGCTCCTATGAACGAAGCCACAAGCGACGCAACAGCTCATGATCCTGAAGAGGAAGTCATCGTCGTAGTCGATGGACTTCCGGAAAGTGTGACAGGTTAATTTTTATACCAAGTATGACGCTGACCAGTTCTGCGAAACGCATGTGCCGCAGAATGCTGCTATTAAAAGTAAGAAAAGAACAACAGAAACTCCACGCACTAGTCCAGTGTTTCTCAGCCTTATTCGAAGTGCAGGATCCCACAAGCTTCATCCGAGCATTTACCGAACGAACTCTTTCGTAAATTTGGAAAATACACAAGCAATTTATTCGAAACAGACATATTTTATTCGCGCACGGAAATGACCATGCATCAGACCACCGTTGAACCCCTAAGGCTGACTTACAGAACCCAAGGGGATTTATCGAACCCACGTTAAGAACCACTGCACTACACTATGAATCAATCGCTAACTACGCGTCAACAAATTAGCAGTTTCACTGGTGGGAGCGGTGAGTAAGTTGTCGATTCTACGGTCGCACCACAGGCATAAACGCAACTAAGCAATAAATCGTGCGACGAACTTGAAATGGAAAAGCTTTCGCTTTCACAAAAGACAGGAAAGCTCTTTAAACAATAGACATGCCGCCACAGCGTATAACAATGTTTGCCATGCTAACAGTAGAAAGGTACGCGCTGGTCGGGTGTACGCACTTGACAGGCAAAGTGCCTGCTTTTCCAACTGTTGCACTGGATGCAGTGTTAAACTGAAATGTCGACGTTGGTGAAACAGCTGGTAAAGCAAGCTCACTTGCAAATGACCGAAAGCGAATGAAATTCGGAAGACTTAGGAAAACAAACTATCAGGAAGCTTTGTCTACAAAAGCAGGAGATTCTATATGCTGGGGAACAGTTTCCTAGTGTAATTAACAAAGTTCTATACCAGAAAAAAAATACGAAGAAAACAACCTATTTCAAACTTAAACGGTGCCGCCAACGCAGATGTTGAAAAACCGTAAATTTGCCGTGTTTAAGGATACTCCAATATCCGAATATTTTTCTCTGATATGTTTTCAATTAACAATTTGGAAAACCCAAGCTTCCTCATGACACAGCCGTTCACGTGAACAAACTTAAAATTCAACATCTGACGAAAAAATCATATTTACTTCAACGATATTAAGAAAACAAACCACGTGCAATTAGGCAATTGTCTGATACCGCCGCACGCGCCTATCACTAAACTTCGGCAGATTTTTTGTGCACAAATGGTTGTGTTCATTTCCACAGCTGTTGAGTAAAACTTCTCGGTTTTCATTAACGCTTCTGGGTTCCCAGCTAGAAAACGCAGAACTTTTTCAGCGCAAGCTGTCGCCGCATCGTCCGCACTTTCCAGTTTTTATTAGCTAGGGTTTTACTGCTTCAGTGGTTTAGAGTTTTCCGACAGCATTCGCGAGATTCGGAGCGATGCTAGCAGGCCTTCTTGCGTATTATATGCACTGAGCAAGTTTCAATAATAAGCAGCTGTTACAGCTCACAGAGAGCGAAGAGAAACGTTGCATACTGCTTGGTGAAAGAACTGGCCCAAACATTTTCGTCCGCAACCGAGATAGCTGGCATGTGAGTTATAGTTTGCTTCATACGCAACAACTTCCGTTTACTCGAAGGGATTGTGGCACTGTGGCGTATGCTCTTGACAGACAAGTCCTAGCATCGCAATGCAGTAGTGTGACTCCAGGTTGACAAAGAAAACAACTGCATGAATCGAACAAAGAAAACAATTGCAAACAATCGGAACCAGCAGTTTTTGAACTCAAACCATCATTCTACTAGAACACAAGCACTTACTAGCTTAGAAAAGGACCCGATCTAATTTTTTCTGTGCTAGGTTTCTAGTTTAATTTGACAAACATAGGCAAACACTACTAAGAAAACAAAAAGGCGTTTAAGGTCGCAGAAATTATTGTACAGACACAGAAATCAGGTTACTACGAGATAGCTTTAAATAAGTGACTTCAGTGCAATTGAAATCTAGACATCGGTTTTTGTCGTACAAGACATAAAAAGTCAAGTGCAAATAAAATCTACAAAATATATTCATACAGACAGCGAAAGTTGGGCAAACTGCTTGAGATATAAATTTAACATTTCACTTCGAAGACTACACTTCACGATTGGAAGTTTGTCATGGGCAAGACAAGAATTGCCGGTTGATGGATTTACGTTTTGATAACTTACAACTCCTGGAACCTTACTCAATTTAATTTCTGCATGTATAACAAAGCATTAGCCCAAAGTCAAGCATAAAAAATCTAAAAACTACACGCTCAGGCACAACGGGGAAGAACATGAGCAGCATTGTATAATTATAGGTTAACTGACAGTTTAGTCAACTAGTTTCTTCAGCCTATAGGATGAATAAGAAAACATAGCTAAATGGCAACCTATAGGACTGGTATGCCTCAGTGATTGCGCAGCGCAAGAATCCCTGTGGAGCAAACACGGTGAAAATTACTGCGTCCCTCAGAAATTGCATATCCGCTGTTTCATGGAGTTAACACTCTTCGGTGAAGCATTCGCATCCAACAGCTCAACGCTGGTTATGTTCTGATTTGCGTTCAATTGTTGAAGCTACGAAACGCCGGTATATCGACGGATGTGTAACGACAATCAAAGAAGTGAATGCAAAAAAAACATATTGTTCACCCCACAATGTACACTGACCTTCTTCAATGGTGGAATCTAACTGTGTCACTTTCACCGACAAACTGTCAATTCGACTTTGTAGCTTGCTCGCCCTTGTATAGAAGGAACTGGCTTCGATGAACAGTTCGCCGAAGAGGTCTTCAGCGTGAAGCGAAAGGGATGATAGTTGTGCGATGACGCCTGCAACGAAAAAATGCACCAGTACCAGAACACCTACAGTACCGAAAATAAAAACAGTTTTGATCATTTCGCATGCCATGTGCAATTGAAACAGTGCTTGGAACAGTTTGGTGCTACAGTCCAAAAATGGCATTCACTCATATAAGCTGTTCTTTTTTCTTGTCTGCGAAACATAAATTTACTTGACAATGACAACCAGATAATAGTACAATGATTTCAAGATACTTTCTTTGATTGAAACGTTGGAAAACTTATTCGAAAACCTTGGTGACTTGTAGCAGCATTCCTGAGGCAAAGTAGGTTGCATCAGAATTCGGCCACAACCAATTATCAATGGTCAATATCAAGCAATTCAAATGCACGCCAAGGGCTCCATTTTTGTTCCAGTTGTCGAGAGGATCTAACACTAATTGAGACTAATTGTCAATTCTACTGACGTTTATTAAAATGGAGCGGAATATTTGGTTGGTTTACAGTATTTGCAAGTAACTTTTTCATTTAACTTCTGTAGAATCACTAATTCACCATCGCAAGCAGCTGTTGTTGAGGGACATCACTAGTGAATTTAAATGAGCCCATGAGTAAAAGTTGAAAATAAACGTTGTACAAAAACTGTATTTGGTTGACAGTGGGTAGTTTGCATTGCAGTGCCATTCCTAAAGATAGAAAACTATTGCACAGTGAACACAACCTTCAGATAGCAATATGGTCGGAGTGGTAGTGCAAAAGCTAAACATACAAATCTGAAATTGTTTTCTTAATCTGTTTAGCCAAACAGTGTATTGGATGCTAATTGTTTTTCAACAGCAGCATTGGGTTGAAACCTAGTATAGCTTCTGTGTGAGATTAGTAAACTAAGGCCACATGGATTTCACAATCATCTGAACATCCAGATCAGTAAAAGCTATTATGACATATGTGCCATGCATGAAACCATTGTTTTCATCTGGATTTAATGGAAGCAAAGCCGTTACAGTCTCACAAGTGGGATTAAGTTGGACACATGGGTCACTGTAACAACAGTTTAGTTAGATCATAAATAACAAAAATTGTATAGTGGTTGCAACTTGCATCTGCATTTATCTTTGCAGGGGACCGAGTTTTCCATTAGAGTACAACAAGCATAACTGCTAGTTGTTTTGAAGTAGCTGAGCACTTTTTTCACTTGCACTGAATACCTTCAAGGCTTCAAATGTTGCAAACCTGATACCAGATAAAACAGATTAACCACAAAAAAAAACCACAAAAAATGCTGCCAGCCCCACATACCACAGTCCTGAGTTGCCAAACTTACACAAGGTGAAGTGGAACATGAAATATTCATTGAGAAAGATTTTAAAAGTTTAGTTAATAATTTATGAGAGATGCTACTAGGAAATTGCTGCCTGTCAGAAGAAAATTCCATACTGCCAATATTGTAAACACTAAACTACTTCCATCAAAAGTTCTAGGTTTGCTGTAAGCTTTTGAGGAATTAGCTGATTGGGCTCTGTTTTCATCATTTTGTGATGATTCAAACCTGCACATATCTATATTCAAGCAGCTATAGAGTCTCCACAAAGGTGAAGAGTTTGAATCCATCAGCAAATTTTTTAAATTGGGAAATTGATTTCATGTAACAATATGTATCTTCAGTCCTACAATCTTATTCAAATTTCCATAAATTACTCAGTTTGAGCAACAGGTACCCTAATGAGCACAATTTTTTAAGCAAAATGCATTCACATACCAATAAACAATCCCAAACTGTAATGAAGTCAGTGCTAAATCAGTTTAAGCTGACAAATACACTGCAGATATATTTAATAAATCTTCAGACATAATACTATTTTAGAGAGGTATGCTCACACAATCCAAAACCATCACCCCTAGTACAATGTAATAAAAGAGTTGCATTTATTCTCATTTCTTCTGCTGACTGATGCAAAAAGAAGGCTAACTACATGCTGAAAATGTATAAAACACTGCAGATTTCACAGCTTCTACTCATATGTCAACAACTTTTGAAGCTCTGCTATGTAACTCTTGTTTAATACTTCCATGTTCTGAAGGTAATTCTTAAAACTTGATAATACCAAGCACAGCAAAAGTCTTACCTGGTTTGTGCTGTTATGATATTAAACAAGAGTTATATAGCAGACAAATTACATTAGCTTGTCATGTGATTCCTACAGAAGTAAAAAGCAAAGCACGAACCACAGGGTTCATATTTCGTAAGTAGAAACATGCTTAATGCCACATCTCCATTTGCCCACCAACATGTTAAAGATTAGACTTTATAACAATTGCTAAACAAAGCAAACATTTTGTAAAGTTATGTATGAAACAACAATGCAATTGCAAAACAAATTTCATGTAAATAAGTAATTTTAGTTGTTTATCCTTACAAATTTGCAGATGTTTTGCCACATGTGATGATAGAAGGTATAAACCCAACAGCATTAAGTTAGCATGCCATCCATTGTCAATGTTGGAGTTCTTCCTTGTTTGAAAAAAAGATATTAACACTTTGAGAGCCGGGGTACGATATATTCGTACTTTGAAATCGGCCTAAAACCAGCAGTTGTCAGTTGCCTTACCAACACCATAGCTCCTCCGCCGATTGCGCTAGAGAGGGGGCTCAAACGAATTGGCCAGTCTTCTAGTCTGCACTCGAAAAAAAAGTTTTTGGTTGGGGCTTGCGGATTTTTTGTGAGTGACGTCATAAGTGACGTAGTTTCTGGGCCATTTTGGCTCATGTTGCCTGGCCTAGGGCCCAACCGGTAGGCCAAAGTATTTCGCTGAAGTTTTCATTGGAGACTAGGCTTGAGTCTGAGTCTTTTGAGCCTTTGATCAACTTTGTAGCATTTCTGGTTCAAAAGTCATTATCTGAAATAAACAAATTAATTTAATTAGACAAAAATTTGTATTAACTTAGATCATAACTTTTGAACCTGAAACCCCGGCAGGTCATCCAAAGTATCAAAAGACTCGGTTTGTAGCCTAGTTTCCAACAAAAACTTCAGCGAAATACTACCATCTAACGGTTGGCGCCCAGGTCTAGGTGAAGTTGGCCAAGGTGGCCTACAATCCCTCCACTTATGACGTCACTCACAAAAAACCCGCACCCCCCAAGCAAAAAAATTTTTTTCAAGTGCAGACTAGAAGACTTTCTGCGTCTTTTGACGCTTCGACCAGGTCTGTGACTGGTACAGAAGCGGAGAAATTCCCGCACAAAGCCACGTGCGTTTCGGCAGTTTTTTCGAAAATCCCCAAAAGCAGCCGGACGCCAAAGTGTTAAGCAAATTCTGCAATTGTTAAATCTGCTACTTCTCTACATAGTTTTTCCATGTAGATATACTAACTTTCAAAAGAGGAAGGTTACAGCCAGTATCCAATTGAACCCAGATCTCTATTTGTACATGGGCCAGTTTCTGCTCTGTATAACCCAATCGATACAGATAAGGAGTTCAGGGCTGAAAGTGTTAACAAGGAAGTGGTACTTAAATATGGATCCAAAGACGATTCATAGCACCAAGGACAAGGGTAAAGTAATTCCACCCTGGCTTTTCTTTGGCTGAGACATTTCGACCATTTTCTGCTGAGACATTTTGGTCACTGAAACATTTTGGTCATTTGTCTCACAGTTGTATTAAAACTCACAGTAACAGTGCTTTTTAGCCTTTATTTTCAGACATTCTGACCAGAATGACTGAATTTTTTTCAGCCATTTCAAAATCATTTTGGTCTATGTCAAAAAAAAAACAGATTCCTATGAGTTTCTGGCATGAAAACATGTTGTTTTAAATAGCACAGATAATTTGTAAATATATTTAAAAAGATCTTCTACAGTAGCTGCATATTGCAAATATTCAATTGCGAATTAGAAAAAAGTGTTCACTCATAAAGATTCCTTAAAAAACCTTGAATGCACAGCTGCTTCTTCAAAGCAAGTAGGCTTGTTGTGCTGTTCATTTTATTTTAAGAAAACCAGGTTGCCATATGTGCCTCCTGTGCTGGTAGTGGTAAGCTACGGAACATGTAATGCAGGGCATTAACAATGTTCACTTTATTTGCCTGTCATTAACACGTTAGGTGTGGTGCTTTGGCGTTCTGTCTCATACCCTAACATGCGAAGCGTTGGCGCGAAGCAGGTCACATCAAGCCACAATTGGTTGCACAGCACATCTGGCTTGAACCTTTTTTTGTGGCTTTCTGTTTGTCTTTTGACTATAACTTATGAACCAGAGGAGCTACGTAAAAATTTAAGACATTATGAGAAAGCTTATTTCGTACCAATTGCAACGATGTTACCTTTTACTTCTGCGAAGTCAATGTGACGTATTACATTGTGGCAAACGCAGCTCCCTATTTGATACATCCTTTTTGAAAAACATATTGCTAAACCATTTGCAAGCAACTTTGTTGAAAACCGGGTACTGTAATCAATACAACACTTTTTCACCGCTATTTTTTGACTGTAAACCTCAGCATCTGTTGCTTTGTTTGCCTGAAGCACTGGCACAGAATTCAATGAATTGTGATTTATGAGCTCGTCTTTTCATCAGAGAGCTTATTCATCACCACTTGTGCAGCACGCTCAGAACTTATGCTATAGAGTTTGAATAAACTCTATTTCACCTGAAATATCGAAGTATAATTAAAAGTTTTGCAGCACAAAACTAACTGCAAACCAGCCATGTTGGATTAACACTTTGAGAGCCAGCGTACGATATATTCATACCTAGATTTCAACCTAAAACCAGCAGTTTTCGGCTGCCTTACCAACGCCATAGCTCCTCTGCCGATTGCGCTAGAGAGCTGTTCAAGGGCTCAAACAGATCGGCCAGTTTTCTAATCAGCACTCGAAAAAAATTTTTTGGTTGGGGATTGTGGATTTTTTGTGAGTGACATCATAAGTGAAGTAGTTTTGGTGCCATTTTGGCTCATGTTGCCTGGCCTAGGACTCAACCGCTAGGCCAAAAAGTTTCGCTGAAGTTTTTATTGGAAACGAGGTTCGAGTCTGTATTTTGGGCCTTTGATCAACTTTCTAGCATTTCCGGGTCAAAAGTTATGATCTAAAATAAACAAATCAATTAATTATCTAATTAGTCAAATTTTCTTATTACTTTAGATCATAACTTATGAACCTGAAACCCCAGCAGGTCATCCAAAGTATCAAAAGACTCGGATTGTAGCCTAGTTTCCAAAAATCTTCAGCGAAATACTGCCATCTAACGGTTGGCGCCCAGCACCAGGTATAGTGGGCCAAGGTGGCCTGAAAGTCCTCCACTTATGATGTCACTCATAAAAAACCCGCATCCCCCAAGCAAAAAATTTTTTTTCGAGTGCAAGCTAAAAGACTTTCTGCGTCTTTTGAGATTTTGACCGGGTTGGTAGCCCTTATCGGACTGGAGAAATTCCTGCACAAAGCCATGTGCGTTTCGGCAGTTTTTATTCAGAAATCCCCAAAAGTGGTCGGACACCAAAGTGTTACGGTAAAATGTGTTTATCAGTGCATGGAATTGTGGTGAATGCAATGTAAGGATACCAAATGCTCCTCTGCTTATCTCTATATTCTCCAAGTTCTGCAAACCTCTTTCAACAAGAAAAAATGCACCATAAGTACGTTAGACCAGTCACGAAATGCCTGAGTGATCAATTCGAACAGTAGATGAACGTTTCCAGTCACACTTTTAAAGACTATTTTATAACGTTAGATCACGCCTTGACGCACGCTGCATCACAAAGTGAAATGTCACCATGTCGCACGCAACATGTTAATGGCCAGGTTAAATTTCTACAAATTTGAAAATCACATTATTCAATATTCACTTACCTGAAAGTGTGTTGTTTGTAACACATTCCAGTTCATTGCGAACATTTTTTGGAAGTGATTGCCTACATAGAGCAGATGGGGAAACAGAACGCTTTACCAATGGCATCTTTCAAATGCTTACTGGTTCCCCATCAATCACAGAACACAACTTGAATAGTCAGAAGTTTAATATGCTAATATTGATACAACTTATCTACCTGTGTTAAAAGTAAATGACGTGTAATGATGACAATGCATAATTTCTTCCACAACATGCACACAGTTTTCAAAAACTCGAACATGTCTGTGCATACACATTATGTTTATCCACAGCTAAAAGCAAGAAAATCACAACTTTTTTGTTGTACAAATGGCTATTTGTTTGTCAAACCATTTGCCTCATATGGTGAAGATGGAAATTAGCAGAATTAGACAGCATTGGCCTTTATCCACGAACAAAACCAATACAAAATTTTGTGTTACTACAGAAAATATAACATTTAGGTTTTCAGCAATGGCACTTTCTTCCTATGTGTCTGTTTTGTCATTACACCCATATACCTGCATTTAGTTTCACTGTTTATAAGGATTTTATTTAATTTTCAAACTTTACACACTTCATAGGAAGGTGAAGAAATGAGGATGTCTACTTAACAGATCAAGTATAAATTGTGAACAACATGCATTGCTTAAGAGCTTAGCTCGTATTGTAAAAATCTGATACTGTTAAATCTCCTTGGATTGAAAGAACATACAGATTTGTTTAATGTCGTACAGTATATTTATTGTACATGAAAAAAATTAAAAGTTTAAGAATCAACATGGGCTTGAAAATTATGTAACTGATATATTTGTTTGAAATTAAGGTCTGCTGAATCAAAACAAAGCATCTCATCAATGCATGCTGCAAGATGGCGATGTACTTTTTATGAAATGGAAGTCAAAGCACACAATTTTGTCCACTGTGACAAAGAGACACTGTTTCAAAAGCATACACACTGTCCATTTGGATGTGGGTTAATTTAAAAAGAGTATAAATTTTTACAACTTCTCCAAATGAAAATCAACTGTAATAATAGTAAAAACTAAAAATGTCAAGATTTTTAAATAAGTGATGCCACATTGGCATTTATTAACCAATAAATCCATGTTAAATTGACATGGAGGTGGAGGTCAATGTAGCAATTATTCACGTTCTATCTCCTGCAACTTTACAATAAACTGCTAAAATTCTGAGGAGAATGCGATATCACAATGCTGGAACTTTCCAAAAGGTGAACTGATTTCTGTATCAGAACAACTGGAATGGACTCAGATTAAACAACTAAAGTAAAACGAGAGGAAGATTACACAAGTGGCAATATTCCACAAATCTTATTCAGTATTTTCATACCTCATCTCTCTTGTAAAACATTGCACAGACTCCCATATGCTTGTATGCACACTTACTTGAGTTCAAAAACTCTGAAAATATTGAAGATAGTGAAAACTTTGAACTTAGTCATCTAATTTTAAACTTCAAAAATGGGTAAATGCATTGAGTAACGCAAGACTAAAGAGCCTTATAGCTTTTCAGTTTGGCACTGCTGTAAATATTTTTGCAAATCAACCAATACACATTTCTGTTACAACCAGAATTGGAATTTTGATTGTAACCCAACTTTTACACATATGTGCGCTCATCAGGTTTACTCACAACTTAACTCCATGAGGTTTTCAAAAGCATCTATAACAAATCGATCAGAACCTATCAGGGGTAAGTATTTCATTTCAGTAAAACATGAACCTTCAGAAAGCTAAATAAAATGAGAGTATCAGCTAAACACCAGACACGTGCTTAAAATTATATATAAGCTAAACTTCAACAAATGCTCTTTTCAAATTTTGTTTTTTTGTTCTTTGTCCAGTGCTGACAAATTGACACTCCTTGCTACACATTTACCATGACATTCTTAAATCAAATGTGAATGGGCCTGCTTTGCTTCTTTCACAAATTGTTTTTAAAACAAATGCTTGACAAACACAATAACATTGTGAAGTATTCACTCATGCACAACAATACATTCAAAAATTGCTCATAGTGGGATTGTCACAGCTTGTAACATATAACAAGAATATAGCAAGCTTGCTAGGAAGAAGTAAATAACAGCTAACAAAGCATCATGGCGAAATTAACATGATTGTGACTTGATAAAAAATGAAATGTTTTAAATGTTTCATCTCACTGTTCAGTGAGAGCTAATCAAATACTACACAAAAGTACTGATCAATGATTTTCCTCAAATTATCCTGAAACTTTGAGGAAAATTATGAACACAAGTTGAATAAACAATTCATAGAAGATATNTGCAATATACTGTTAATGTATAATTCTGATTGTAATCTAAAAATTAAGTCTGTCATATGTGTCACCCACCAGCACAGCAAGATAATGTAACAAGAACATTTTAAAGCTGACAAAGCTTGTCTGTACAAATACATAAATATTGCATTCAACCAACTGCAAAGAGTAAAAATACAATTGAGTAAACACAGTCATGAGAAAGATAAGTGGGTGTTCATAGATGTAAATAAGTTATGGCATAGGTTGTGAAACAGCTAATCATCAAGATCAATGAGTAAAAATTTATGTGGAAAAAAACAGCATGGAAAAAAGAAGTATACCCTGTGTGTTTAACATGACTCAACACTGATTTATCAAGCAAAAACTGTTAGGTGATGCATTATTTACACCGGTGTGGTGCTAAGCTAGTCTTCAATGAAATACCAATCATTGCAACCAACAAACAGCTCTCAAGAAGTGCCAGGTGCACTACAGTCATGTCAAGCAATGTTGCTTCAAAGCCTAGTGTGTGGTTAAGATATTTCATCCCTACTAATTTTGTAATTGCACAAGGCATTTTAGGATAAATTTTCAACTAAGATGTTGTTGTTGCTTGTGTAAGCAAAAGTTTGAATTTCATAACCAATCATCAGCTACCAGCAACAAATAATTCATGCAATGCAGAAACAACAAATCTTGCATAATATAACTTTGACACACTACAAGGGCGACACAGAACATAGCCGAATCTGATCATGAAGTGTTTTACTAGGATATCGATTCTGCATCAGCGATGCATCCTCATTCCAGTGAGATGCAAGCAAAAGCTCACCTGTGACAGTTGNTTGCCTGAAGGCTCAACAGCCAAACTGGGAGGTTTCGATATAATGATTCAAAAAATGATTGCAAATACTAAATGTTTGCATTTTGCCTTCATCTAATGATTGTCAAACCTTTGGAAAATTTTAACCAACATGATAGAATATACCAGTGGTTCCCAACCGGGGAGGAATTCCTCCCCAGGTAGGAATTTCATGAGTTCAGGGGAGGAATGTCCACTTTCTATTTAAGTTACCTATTCGTTGTACAGTAAGTGTTGTACTTGTTTTTTAAGTTGACACCGCCTCTTTCAATTATTTATATCACTTTACATTTGTAAGTTATTTAGTGGACTATCACATTGTTTTTGTTGATAAACTTTAACGCCATTATTTGACAG
>JGI24022J15233_10005151_pt1 | contig 13770 bp, 10 predicted proteins | sample Ectturendosymbi2_FD_15233 | JGI IMG/M metagenome (IMG submission 15233) | reverse complement strand
TCATACCCCGGGTCTCAAAGTGTTAACCCTTTAACGACTGCACGAGCCAATATATTGGCTTGCCCTTTTTTTGGTCATAAATTGCCAGCCGCTAGAGCTAGAGAGCTGTTCCAACCCTCTACGGATTCAGCAAGTTTTCTAGTTGACATCGAAAAATAAAATTTTTTGTTTTTGGTTTGGCGTTTGCTGGGGGGAACGTCACAAGTGGGGGTGTTTTTGCATTTTTCTGGCCACCTTTACCTGGCCCTGGGCCCCAACCCATTGACCCATTTTTTTGACTCAAGTTTTTTTTCGGAAACTAGGCAAAAATCCGCATCTTTAGACCTCTTGAATGGCTTTCTAGCATATCTGTAGCCAAAATTATGGATAAAAAAACAAAAATTGGTAAAAATTTCTGTACCCACAAACCCTAATTTGGGTTAGAACACACCCCTTCTCTATATGGACAACACTCGCCAGCGGATCGAGCTAGAGAGCTGTTCAAATCCACTTTGAATTGGGAAAGAGTTTAGACTGAAAAAACAATTTTCACCGTGCGATTTTGGCCTTTCTGGCCATGTTTACAAAACCACAGGATGCTTGGACATGTTTTGACAGGTCTGTCAAAACAATCCGTGACGTCAACGTCCCGTGGGAGTTCAAAAATCAAGCCGAATCACTGGCACGAAACCGCGCGAGATTTAAATACATTCTAGGCTATAGTCTGAGGTTTTAGATGGTTTGATGGACATTATAGCATTTCTAGTTGATAAGTTGTGGCAAAAATGGTAGAATATTAATTAGGGAAAACCTCACTAATCCCTGCTAATCCCCTGGGAGTTTCCTATCATATTTGGAATATTTTTGGCATAACTTTTTAACCAGAAACGCTAGAAACTCAACCAAGGGCTCTAAAAACATGTATTCTTGCTTTGAAACCAAAAATATTGCGAGCCAAAATATTGGCGCATTGGATCTGACGATGACGTCATAAAATTAACCAAAAAACATGCCCCTGTCATGATTCCAGTGGCCTAAAACACCCCACCCAAATTAAAATTTTGTTTTTCATTCTAAACCACACGACGCCACTAGTCATTACAGGGTTTGAACAGCTCTCTAGCGGCTGGCGATTTATGGCCAAAAAAGGGCCGGCCAATCACGGCCATTAAAGAGTTGCAGTGAAATCTTTAAATCATTTTGCAGTCTATTTTCAATATCAGCATGGATATTAGATACTTGTCTTTCTACTGTGTGTCATGAAGCTGGAGTGTGAGATATTAGCTGCTGAAGTTTTTTTTTGGTAGGATCTAACACTGCAATAACCTCAGATATGTTTGTCTTCACAAATTCACCATCTGGATAAGGATGCTTCGACCAGGCGATATTCCAAGATATAATGAAACTGGCTTCCGCAGTTGTGTCAGCTTCCTTACTAAAAGTTTTCATCACTGCCTGCTGTGTGTTTAATGAAGATTTTAACTGTGTTAGCTTGTTCCTCCTGAAGTCTTACTGGTGTGGGTAGTTAGTGGTAAAGTTTTTGTGTTTCGCTTCATAATGATGCTTCAAGTTGCTGGTTTTATGATGATTGAGTGAATCATCGCAGATAAGACACGTACAGGTTTGCTTCTATTATCAGTAAATGCAAACTCCTCCCACTCTGGTCTGAAAGTTCTGTTTTCATTTTCATAGTTTCTCTTTTGGCAATGTATACTTTCTCTTTTGGCAAATGCACTTTTTAAGTTACCTTCTGGATTCCTTCGGTCTTAAAATGTCTGTCTAGTTACTAGCATTTTTCAGCCATATCATGTGACCAGAGGCTGAGAAATTAAGGATTTACTAAAAATTTAAGCATGTTTTGAGTGTAACAAGCAAAAATGGTGTTTTTAAGAGTGATCATAACTCCACAAATAAATAATTGAAAATTTATAGTATGAAACTCAATTATTGAAAATTGAAAGTATGTTGATGGAAAGAGGACATCTCAAAGAATAGCTGGATCGCTATATCTTGGAATGTCAAAACTAGAAACAGTAATGGTTAGAAACTTAGTGGCCTTAATGCAGAATATTTTAGAGCCCCCTGCGCTGGTGTAAATAAAGATGGTAATAAGATCATCATTTAAAAAAAATAGGGTTTGTAATTAAATCAGTAACACTGATATCTGATGTTGAATTTTACACCAACTCATATAGCTTTTTTGGTGATACAATATCCTTACCATGTGCCATAATACTCTACACAAATAACACAATTGCATACAAAGTACAGCAAAATATAACACCCCACTGCTCCCTTATTCAAATGACAGAAAATTCTATAGCATCTCCACCTTCATTCGTTTGCCTTGCATAAAAAACAGGGTACCAACCCGTGCATCTACAAATTACTGCAGTCTCAAAAATCACTAAATACATTGAACTACTACTACATTAATACAACAGAGTAGTAACTTATACTTTGCACAGAAACTTCACAGTTTCATCCTGTTACACACATTTGAATAATGCATGAAGACATTATACTAACACTACTTTTGAATCTCTGCACTGAATATCAAGTAGCTTGAGGGCAAAGAAGGAAACCTTCCCTGTAAATATTTATACATTCAGTTCTGACTCAAAAAGAAACTGAGAGCAGCTGTTGTAACATTGCATTAGCAACTATTGAAGTATACAGCAGACCATGCATGTATAGTACACATGCACGTTGGTGTTTATGTTATAATTCTCTCCAACAAAACCAGTTTCTCATGTAACTGTTTGAACAAAAGAGTTAGCCTTGGGCCAAGTTTAGCTTTGTGAGGAGTTACTATTCTTGGATTTTCACTGTCCAAAACTGCAGATTGACATGCCTCTTATCTGCAGCAAATCAGTTGAGAAAGAACAAACCAAACAATATTTATGATAAGACTGGAATGAAAGAAATATGCAGTGACAGGAAATAAATGAAATATGCAGCAGCATTGATGTATAGAAATATGCAGCATTGATTCACATTTCATTAAGATTTTAATCTTGGCTTGACCTTTAACAGGCTATAGCCACTACACTTATGGCAGTAAAAACTTAAACAATTTAATGTCACAAAATGACAAATCATTGTTATGTGCTGAATAAAATAAGCTGATGCCAATGCTTTTCTCTGCATGGTACTTTGCTTAAGGACATGTAAACTTGATAAGTAGTAGATTTTAAGCAAGAATGGCAGGCTAAATCTTACAACCATTAGCAAAATGATACAAAAAAGAAAAGTTGAAAATTTGTAGATTGTTAAATCTTTGGTATGAGCTGAAAAAATAGATATATGCTAATAGCATTCTCTACGTGGTATTTTGCTTAAAGATGTGTGAACTGGGTGATTATAAGATTTGTAAGCAAGAGTGGAAAGCTAGTAGCTAAATCTTGCAACCATTAGCAAAATGTTTCATAAAAGGGCCTAACATTGCAACCTCTGAAATTTTGATTGTGGGCCCTATATCTTTTTAGTGAAGAATATTGGGCGTCTTATCCATGACCAAGGAACAATGGGCCGGCTTATGTTTTGATTATGGGCACTAACATGTTGGTTGGGGACCTCTTACATTTTGACTGGGCTCCCTTCTTTGATCATGGACTATTTATATTTTATTAGTTTAGTGGGCTTCTCATAACAAATCATTGGATCAAGGTTGCAATTTAAAATGATTTGAGGTGCTATTGTTGTAACCATCTTGTTGGTGTGGTGTTAAATGCGCGATGCACCATGAACGGAATCTGCCCTGAGAATGTAGCACACATATGTATAGCAAGTGGAGCAAACAAACAATATAAGAGTTTGCATGGCATTTAATCTCTGGTGATACTAGGGTAGGGATGGGCATTTCAGAATAATCTACTATTCCAAATTTATTCCAGAATAGCTCTACCCGAATCTAGAATACCAAATCCTGTTCTGTTTTATCCTGCAATATGTTGCACCTGAGAATTACTAAAAAAATGTTTACTCAAAAACCAAGGAGGCCCCACACAGCGCACTTTCCTTAATCCAGCACTGGCAATCATAAATTCATCACTTAATCACACAAACAATATATTTTCACAACAATTTGAATGCAGTGGTGCATTTTTGCTAGGCAGAAGTGTTTCTGCCAGGGAAGGCTAGATTTTGATAATACCTTATAGAATAAAACTCATTTTTATAGGCTATAGTTATCCTTAAGACTCATTCAAACTTGGCTAGTGGCCTAGCACAACTACTTATTTTGATAGTGGTATTGGTCACATTGTTGAAACTGCAGATTGACTGATGCATTGGCATGCCAGTATACATCGTCTGTGTTGTGATCGGAAATCCCGAGCGGCATGTGTGCAAAGCTTTGCACTGTGGCAGCAAGCAACAATAGAGTTCACATGCCATGATCACTCTATTATTGCCTGTTCGCGCAACATATATGTATGGTGTTGTTCTTCACGCACATCCCGTTTGTGGTGTATCACACATCTAATGCAGTGCCACCGGAGAGGTTGTAACACCTGATATGGTAATGTTGCTGATGTATCGCATTCCAGTATATGAGTATATCGGCAGCATTTGCTCATAAAAACTGTTACGCTATTGTTCAGCACAGATTGTTCACAAACCCAATTGCATCCGATCATTGTCATACAAAAGCATTACATTGTGAAAGAAAAATGGAGATTTTTACATGCATCAAACAATTCAAGTCAGTGTACAAACAGATCAGATGAAGATGTGCATCATTGAACAAAAGCAGCAAGGCATTAAATGCCCTGACAAAACGTGTAGCTTGATATGGAAAAACACTTAACATTCCTGAGGATGTGATGCATGATTCTGTAGGCATTGCTAGTGTTAAAACCTGATTAATGTCTACTTGCACCACAGTTGACAGGGATATACTGGAATGTAATTAGGGATGTTCATTATGGAACAGTTGAAGGTTCTGGAATATCTCAATATTTTTATTTTGAATCCATAATATTGTATCCTATTCCGAAATAACTTGTTAGGAGCAAAAGGAACTGATCATGCTGATGTTTAAAATACCTTTCAGTGATAACAGGACCTGTTAATTAGCTCATTGTGTCACTACGCAGAGCCGTGGGCTTGTGAGTGTTTCTTTCTCCTACTCAGGAGTGCAAACAGTGCCACTGCAAAACTTATTGAAACCATTTGTTTCACCGACTTTGCGATTTTCAATGCTTCTGTTCATCCAAATTTCAAATCTAAATATTAAAAAAAAATTTTATTTTGGATTCAAATCCACAGGATTCGATATTCCATTATATACATCCCTACATGTAATAGGTGTGAAACAATGTTTTTAACTGCAGTACAGCATTGAGCAAATGTGCCTCTGAGTTTATAGTTAGAGTGATTTCGCTTGCCTGTGAGTGTGATTTCCATCCTTCAGTGAATGCACAAAGTGGTACAAAAAACTACACTGACTGTCTTGTTACAATAATTCAGAAACATACCACATGTTTTCAAATTACCAATTTCTGAAATTTTTTATGTAAGTTTGCTTTTTGGATTGGAACTGCAGGCTGAGATTAAGGAAATCACATTAAAGTTTTATAAACAAATCGGTTGCAAGCAGCTTTCCCCACTGCAAGAAGGTTGTTCTGAACAAGTGTAGTTCTACAGTGTAGTTTACTGGTAAAACTGAGTTATCATCTTTTGATCCATATGAAAGTGCTGATGAATGTTGAAAATAATGTTAAGGCTAATTTGCTGTTGGTTTTCGTAATATATGATTTTGTGCTTATTCTTCAGTCCTATACACTGCATTACTGTATGTACCCTGATCATGAGTACTGGCGATACTGTTCTGGAGTTCGGTTCTGAAAACCGACCGAAGAAGCGCATTCAACATCCCTTGGCCTGTTTTTTTCACATTATTTTTCGACTGTCTGCATTAATTGTATATCTGATTTGTGGAATACTTGGAGTTGGATTTGTTAAAAGCTTCATTATAATACTTCTGCTTTTATGCGCGGATTTTTGGACTGTCAAGAATATAACAGGCAGATTGCTTGTTGGTTTGCGTTGGTGGAATCAAGTGTCGGCAGATGGTCAAAGTAAATGGGTGTATGAATCAAGAAAACCTGCAGCTTTGAAGCGCCACCCAGTGTTACCTGCAGAATCACGGTTAGTGACTTGCTTTGTCAAAGTTCTTTGGGAGAAACTTAAGCTGTATATATGTATAATTTTTAAACTGACATCTAATATCTTAACCGTGTAAATTTGTTTGTGCATGTCCTGGTAGTGATGATGTGATTGCAAGACATATGCCAGCTTGTGTTTGTTCTCTGCTGCAGTTTGCTGATTGTTATTGGTAAAAGGTGTATTCTTGGCTGCTTACAGGTCATGGAAACTTCATTTACACTGTGCAGGACATAATAAGGGTGTGATGAAACAACTACTGTACTGAAAATCACCAAATACAGTATTGCTTAATACTTCAAAGAAAAGCTTTTCAACCTTTTTCAGCCTGCGACCCACTTTCGCTGACAATTTTGAGGAGTCCATTATGAGATATTGAGGCAAAACAATAACAAAAAAATAAAGATATGAGAAATAAATAAAATATCAAGAAGAAACTTGACCTTTCTTACTAGATGTAATAATAAGAAAATCAGTTAATAATTAAACTTACTGAAATGCTCCATAACCAACTGGACTTACGAAAAAATATTTTTACTGCTGATGGTGAGCTTGCTTGATCACAACTTGGAAAGTACAAGGTAGTCCGTTGAAGCATGTGTGTGTAGCAGAAAAGTGGCATGCAGTCAAACAAGCATTGTAGCAGTCATCCAACAGGATTGAAATTAATTTGTGCGCCAAGTTTTTATCTGGGAATGATATTTTCCAACCTACTTAATTTTTCTAAGTTTTTTTTACTAGAAGTCGAAGATGGGGTTTTGTAAGGTAAAATGCCTGAAACCATTTGCTAATATTTGCATTGCTGTGCCTATGTAGTACATGAGGCTATTGTGGCCTATGCTCACAAACGCTGCATGTAAAGTTTTTTTAAGGTATACGATATTTACTGGGTTTTTTTTAATGCAAATGCTTTTTTTACAGAATATTTTGGCTTGGACTCTTTCTTTGCCCAATTGTGTGGGTTTTTATGCTGTTCAGTTCACTGTTTGGGCTTAAACTGCACTGGTTGGCAGTGGTGGTTGTTGCCTTAATCCTCAATGGTGCGAACCTTTTTGGTTATGTACGATGCAAGTTCTCAAGTCGCAAGCAGCTTGGTTCCTTAGCTACGCAGTATCTTGGACGACAACTGTTCAAAGATGCAACGGAGACAACAGACGATGAAAAACGGACACCTCTCTCGGCTGAGACTTTCTAGTTTCTTCCCGCTGCTTTTCATAGACTAGATTAGCTTAGGCTTGATGCTTCCAGTTGCACCATGTTTGCCACCGGTAAAGTTTATGCTGTTTGGTCGTTTTTCCTGAAGAATTTACCAATTTCGACCAAAATATGCTGCAACTGGGAAGGAACTGCACGCTGTCACAAAATAAAAAATGAAAGTAATTCAAACTTGTAAAGAAACAACAATGCAAAATCCACGTATTCAAGTGAAATTTTAATGGACATTTTGAAAAATAATTGTTTTGTCAGCAAAACTCAACTTTTCAGGCAACGTTTAGTGTTTTTCGTCAGCAGTGTTAGCACAGTTGATTAAAAAACAGTTTTTTGGAACGTACAATATAATTTCAATCGTGGATTTTTGCTTAGTTTCTGATGACTGCAGTGTGGAGTGGATTCTGGACTTGTTTTCAGTGCCAGCGGACATTGGTAGTTCATGATGGTTTGCGGCTCGGTGTAAAGTTTTATCCAAGGCAGTAAACTAATCGTAGCACATCATCTCATAAAACAAAATTGACGGTGGGTTGCGTTGGAGCATGTTATTGTGAGAAACATTCTTTAGCTGTGAGCGTATTTACTCAAGAGTAGTTGACTGCTGTTTTGTGTATTAAACTTAACAGTAAGAGTGCTTAAGCAACGAAGCAGAGGTAGCACTGCAACCACGCGCCTCATACTCAATATGCGTTGCTATGGGAAAGCACATCATCACCGACGTCATTCCATCTGATTGAGGCTCACGACAGGTTCATGCTAGACATCTTTTTCTAATTTACGAAGAAAAGTCGAGTTAAATTGAAACGAAATTCCGGTAAAAAGCTGCAAGGCATGCGTGTCCCTGAGCTTCCAGAGCGTAAAACCGTTTTCTGCACCAAACCATTTTGTCTACGTCAGGGATCTCCAAATCCGGCCCGCGAAGCCATTTTGTCAATTATGAAAAAGTAATAGAGTTACCAGGGTTTTTTTTAAGGAAAATGTTTGGTACCCGGTATGTATCTGTAGGGACCCGATTTCTCTGATTCTAGGGACCCGTTTCGGGTCCCTAAAACGCCTTAAAAAAAACTGGATTTACGAAAAATTTTTTAATTGGGTAGAATACAACATATCCACTAACAAGCACATTACATAAGATTCCGGCCCTCGAACTGTTGTGTAACAGCTTATGTTGCCCTCTGATAAAAACGTTTGGAGACCCCTGGTCTACATTCTTTTTCGTAGAAAAATTGCATGATTTTTCTTTAACTGCTTGACAGCGATCATTGTTCTCTTCAAGACCCAGAAGTGCATGTGACGGCTGCAGCTTGTCGAACGCACAAAAACGTAAAAATCGTCATAGGAATTCTTGATTCTGGAGCATAAAATTGCGACGGACTTGTCACCTTCATTGAAACTAAAAAAACCTTGAAAGCGGTGTTCCTGGCTTCGGACACTTTTGAATGTTCTTATCCATTTTCAATCTGAATTGTAGCAACGCTAAGGCAACCAATTTATAATCAAAAGATTCTGTCACGTGGAGAAGTGAATGTGTCGTAAAAAAACTCTGAAAGTGAGCCTAAATACTAAACCACAGTAAGACTGCCAGCCATCTAACAAAGTCGCAACAATCAGTAATTGTTAATGTAAACTTAGGATTTTAATGGCTATCCCTTGCCGCCAGTTGTAATTTTACGCAAGTCTTGAGTTATCTGATGGCTGTTCAAGTTATCAAGCTATACAGAATCTTTTCACAGTTATAGGTATTTTAGTACTTCATTAACAACACCCTCCATTTACAGTAAACTATGTACTGCAGTGATGTAGTGGAGACCGTAACCTTTGAGACCGAGACTTCAAAATTTGAGCATTTTGCCGAAATTCTTTTAAAAGATGTCGTCATCACTTCTGAGTTGGAATGTTTTCAAATTTCTGGCATTTTTCCGACATGTTTTGATTGTTTCTTACCTGCAAATACAACGAACAAAAATCGTTGAAATATAGAAATTTTACTAATCATTTCTTTGCCATATTCAAAGTCTCGAGACCTGTAGCATTTGAGACCGAGACGTGGCCTGAAAACGTCGAACGTTGTGTTAGCGTTACTCTAGCATTTGGCTTTACTGGCAGCTTTTGTTCTGTTTTCAGCGCTTATGGCTGGCAGTCTTTTATTTGCAGTTTTCTGACATGACCAGGAATTTTGGGTTTGCTTTCAGCGTTTTTTACGTCACATTCATTTGTCAATATCACCGAGTCTTCTGATTTGGAATTTCTTGCCTTACAGCGTTGCATCATTTCCCATTGAAAATAGATTGAAGAACAGTCCGAAATATCTCGAAAGAAACCATGAACAGTTTTTTGAAGATTTTTCCAGCTTTGATCGATCTTCATTTTATTTTAATGGAAATAAATGTTGAAAAACTTTATTTTTTCGAGATATCTGGTCGTGGTTTGGTTACGACCAATGTCGATGCTGACCACGTTGCTGTTTTTGTGACCGATGTCGACACGTTAGGTTTTGAACGAAATAGCATCGTAAATGGGAATATCAATGCATGTGTATCCCACATATTGCCACTAGAACATGGGAGAAATGATGACAAAGCAAATAGCTCAGCGGATGTGTTGTGGTTGTGTTCAACATATTTGCCCAAAGTTGGTTGCGGGTTCCGTTTGCAAAAAGTTGTGCTGAGCTAATCCCATGCTGATAACGCCGCAGGTCGATTACGTTTGGATGATCCAAGATCCCGGACATTTTCAGTGGTACAGACTTGTTTACATAATTGTATGGGGTATCGGTGAGTTATTTGTTTGTTCTCAAAATGTAGCTCATTTCAGAACAAATGTGGTGTTGCTTAGCAAAGTTCTACAAGAAGTTTAGTTTTATGGCGGCTCCACATTCGTGTGCGATTCCCATGAAACCTTGGCGTGCTGTTTCCCATTTGAATTTTGCGCGGCTGAGTTGATTGCAATTGTTTTTCCAGTGCTTTGCTGCACTAGGGCAGCCTTACGGTAAGTTTTTTTTTCACTTGGAAGTGATGGGGAATCACGGAGTATTGATGCTTGCGGTCAGGATTAATGTTCCTGTCTTGCGTGACAACGCATATGGCCGCAAATAGCGGAATACAGTTGTGTAAAGGGTACTGAATATTTTCTGCCGAACTCGTCGCTCAGCCAAAAGTCTAAGCTTTATTCCCGGTGGTTGAATGAACTTCTTTTACAAATGTTTTTTAAGTTACTGCTGCATACTACAAGCTTTGGCGCAAACCCTACATCCAGGAAAATTAAGTTGAAATTGTTTTGTTTCGAAATGTCCGAGGACTTGTCGCAATTTACTGCCTTTTTCGTAAGCTCTGTTTTTAAAGGGTATACTATAAATATGTCATGCGTCTTGCTTTGCTATCGGTCTACCAGGTGTTACTCTGCGGTTAAATACACAGTACCGTTCCGGTGCACCAGCTGCACATGGCCACATTTTAAACCCCTGACATTCAATTTTCGTACGTGTCATGCACGACACGTCAATTTATTGGGTTTGAGTCCAATTGATTAATTAAGAACATAAAATTTCGTGGATTCGTTTTGTGGTTAATGACTTCGGCTGTGGTACACACTGTTTGTGATATGCTGTAATATACACTTGCAGGGCCCATATTTCCACTAATCAGCTTTATAGTTTTGTCATGAATCGAATTGCTTTGAACTAGAAGAATGCTCCTGCTGCCACCGGGCCTTTTGTTGGGTTTGATGTTTACTCGTTTGCTTTCGGCAACTCACTTTTGCGTACAACACGAACGGTGGAAAATTGCTGCTGTGGCAGGTTATTTCGTTCGGAGCCAATTTGGCATTCTGTACATTTCTCGCAGCGTTACGTTTTAGTGCGGTATATTTTATGCTGTACGCTTCCGTGTTCAAAGATGTCTCCTTGACCGTCCTTGTATTCTGTACGTCGTGAAAGAAGTTGCTATATAAATGTAGGATCGGGCTGCGATAAGTGCAGTCGAGCTTGTATTATGTTCTCTTTTCGACTGGCTATTTACCATCCGTGCAATACAAGGTATTTGCTCAACCGAACCGGTCTCCGGTGTTTTATCGGGAAAACCTTAGGGTTCCCACGTGGTATTGAATCGTGAAATCGGTTTTCAAGACCTTGAAAATTACTGGATTTGTCCAAGATGTACATAAAGGATTGAAATTCCAAATTCAGCCATTTGTTTATTCAAGTCTTGTTTTTTTGCCACAGATAACAGTTATGCAAGTATTTTACATTGTGCTCCGTGAATAAAATTTTAGAAAAATGAAGATAAAGTATGGAAAATGGTTTTTGAAAATGTGTGGGAGCCCCTGCTGTTCACGTAGAGAACTATTATTGAACGGGTGGTTGACTCGAACTTTCTTTGTCGTTCACAACCAGAGTCGAGCATCAACACTGCTGGAAATCCTTCCGCGTTTATTGAATTTAAACTAACCATGCAACCTTAGGCCGTTCTGTAAATTTGTGGTCACTTGTGAAACACATCAATTTGTGAGTAGCAAACGAAGCGTAACAACACTTAACTTTGCGTAACAACACTTGTGAAGTATCAGGGGCCACCAACAACCACTGATTTCTCTACAAGTTTGACTGTCTGCCAGTTTTAGTAATCGCTACTGAATAGGCTATAAATATTTTCGATTTTCTTCAATGCAAATATGTTTGATTTCGCTGCTAACTTTTTCCTAATGATCGTTCTTTGGACAGTGGACATGGGTATGACTCCATACTCGTGCATCACGCCCATTGCACAAATGTCACGAAAACGTTCTATTTGCGTGCTAAAGCTAGTGGTTGCTGACTGCTGTTTAGTATCAGTCAGTGTTGCCATTGGGGTCAGTCCCGTTAACATCAGATTGCTGCATTTTCAACATCAGATAACATCAAATTTTTACGCTACAGTTTCATATAAGCTGAATGCTTCTAACAAAGCGCGATTACCCTCCTTGAATCGGAAACAGAGCGAAATGTCGCCACCGAAAGAAGTCGTTTATATTTTAATTTACGTAAAAAGCTTAGTTTGAAACAGTAATGAGCACACATGAGGGTGAGAAATTGATGAAAGGAACTTAAAAATCACGAATCTAACTTATTTTCGGGTGAATGTTGTTTCTTGTCGAGTCACTCTCTAGCTTGTGGAAATATTTTTTCTTAGTAATATTACACTCTACTATTTACTTCTTGCAGCTTACTGTGTGTCCATTTGAGTAAGTACATTCTCGAATACGGAAAAAACAAAAGGGAACCTTGCGAATCATCGAAAACACAACTTTTACAAACGACGTCATGGATTGTTTCACAGTGCTCCCCTACACTTTAATTCGGCTCTGATCTCAAGAGGATGCTTGCGGTCGCGGATAAACAACATACGCTTCTATAACAAAGCTGCTGTGCAGTGGGATTCGGCTTCTCATGGATAAAGACTAAAATCACTACTGGACAGGATGGCCGAACTTCTTGCCTGGTCCCAGTTTAATGTGGTGCATGTTGGGCGAAACTCCCATGAAAAAATGTGTTAGACATGATTAAAAGGATTTGGCCCCCTCGTAAAACTCTTACCCCCTGTGTTCCAAGCTGATTACATGCCTGGCTAGTGGTGTTTTGGGTTATTGTAACAAACGATGGTAATGATGGCCTTTCGTTGGTTTTCCGCTGGATTTGCGCAAGCACCGTAAATGAATTGTTTCCACATCCTTTCTCCAAAGCCTTCATTCGATGCAACGTTCCGGGTTTGCTGATCATTGTTTTTATTTAGGTGTTTAATCCGAGCAAGAATTAATCATAACGCGACACGGAGAGAGACGATCATTAATACGCGCAGGTAAAGAAAAACCTTGAGACAAGGCGCCAAAAAGCATAGGTGTAGGAGCTTTTGGGGGTGTGAAGGAATTTTGTCCGAATTACCCCAAACTTGCCCGAAAAAATCCTTCAAAAAAGTGACTTTTCGGGCGCCATTTTTGCTCAGATTTGCAGTGAGTTTTAGAAAATTCTGAGATTTTGCCCGGATTTTCACCAATTCAAAAACCTTGTGGGGTTGCACCTCTTACACCAGTGCCAACGAAAACCATTACCGTCGTAGAGAAGCTTCGTCTTCATGATGACGAACGAAGACTTGTAAGCATCAAAATTTAAATGAGCACGAAAATGTGGCCTGCTGTGAACAACGCAACAGCAAGACCTCAGACAATACGTGATATTTTATTCGTTAGAATAATTTTCCGTTTTCATGTCATTCAAGCCGAGTTCCTCGTTTTGTTCATATGTTCGCTCGTACTCTTCTTCGGTAAGGTTCGGATCGTCGTCGGGCGCGTTCGGATTCTGAATGAAGCTGTTGTTGTTCGGGTCGTCTGCAAATAAGATGTCAGCGATGGAAACTGAAGTGTTTTTTTACAAAAAAAAAAAAA
>JGI24022J15233_10005150_pt1 | contig 13771 bp, 12 predicted proteins | sample Ectturendosymbi2_FD_15233 | JGI IMG/M metagenome (IMG submission 15233) | reverse complement strand
GAGATCAAAGCGATGAATAGTCAGTGCGAAACAAGCCACGTTCCTTTAAAAAAAAAAAAACGCAAAGACCGAAGGGCATGAGGCACGACGTGGGTTTCTACCTCTCTACGCAAAACGTGCTGACACACGAGAACAGTTTTACACACTTTTGCAGGTCACCACCATTGGTCAGGTTTGCCAGGTGAATGGTGAGGGAGCATTGACCGTCGCCCACGCTGCACAGTGCGACCACGTGATCTGAATACATGACAAGAAAGAGCTGAAGTTGCGCCGCCGCCGCGCCGGGTTTCGCCGCAAGGCTGGTCTGTCACGGGCGGCGAGCGCTGTGACAAAGCCAAGCTCAAAACCTGGCGTTGAATACATAAGCAACGCACGCCAAACTATCTGTTACAGTCGATCACCTAAGTAGAGTTAGTGAGCACACCGTTAGCGGCACGTCCACTCAACCTGCATGACACAAACACCAAAACAAGAGCGGTTGATATAAAATACGGTGATCAGCCAACAGTCTTCTAAAACAAAAACAGCACAGACACAAGTCCCAGTCACGCATTGCACGATCTTGGTGGAATGAACGACGAACAAAAGCGGTATCGCACGCGCACCTGCGTTGTGGCACGAAGCAATCACCTTCCATTCCCCGTCCACCTTGCAAAGGGCCGGGGACGCACCGTCTTCGTCCGATTCATCCGACGTCAGAGAATCCATCGACGTCGAGCGCGACAAGCGACTCTTCAACTGCCGCTTTGCTTTAAATGTACACAGAATAGCAAACAATTGAATATAAGATGATGCAGAGCCAACTGGCGACAAAAACTTGCCCGCATCAAAACAGCGCATCGCGAGCAATCGCAAAAATCGAATCTCTTATACCGTTGTTGTGAGTCTCTTTTCTTTCACAGTCGTGCGAGCAACCTCGGATGAGCGGGACAGGGCGCTTGTCTTGAGACGATGCGGCGGCATGGAGATCTTCGGGGGTGACGCGCTGGATCTGCACATGGAACACCCCGTACTGTTTTCTGTCTTTCGGTAACGCAACGTTATTTTGCGGTCAATTAAAAATATCTCTGTTTCGATTTCTCGTTCTGAACGCATATTTTGAAAGAAGCCTGTTAGCACTTTTAATATCAACATTTGCTTGACGTTACTTCGGTGGATCAAAGGCGGCTGTAGGTCAGCTGCATTGACACATTCAAAACGCATTTCCAGTTGGAGCGTATCGCGGACCAGTAACATTCCACAACGGCGATATACTGCACGAAAAGCATGCGCTAAGAACGGAAAGCGCTTCACCTTTTTTATCCAAACGTCCATTCCAGTAAACGCATTTGTCAATATCCTGCATGGGCGACAGATTCGCCAGGATTGTGTCAGCGCAGAGGAAAGGAGAATAGGAAGCCCGTGCGAGAGTTACGCCGTTGCCAACACAGCCAGAACCACACCAAAGCTTTTCAAGAAGTCACATGTTGCGAAAGATGATGGCGTTTTAACGCCTCACCTCGCAAATGGCGATTTTCAATAGAGCATGTTTTGCGAGAAAGCCGAACCTGTGACGCACATCGAGTGCTCAATGAACTCGAGGGCATTGTGCAGCTGCATTAGTTGTGGCTCCCGAAAGACTGTTTCAGCAAATTAGTAAGTTGTAAATAGAAAAAAACTAGGAAGGTTTATCCTTTTCTTTAAGAAACCGCGCTTTTCAACGCCTACTGAACTCGGAAGCAGTGGCTAAAGGTCCTAACAAACGCTGTGAAAAAAAATTTTCTGTGGCACTGAAAATGATTTCTGACGAACTTTTGCCGAAAACGGCCTGGGTAGACACAACGCCCCTAATAAAGCCTGCCAAACCCATAACGGCCTTGCATTGACGTTCCAGCACTGCAATACCACGAGCGCAGGGAACGATGCAGCTGCCTGCTTTGCGGTCCGAAAAAAACATTTGCTGAGAGGCTGTAGTTGAGAATGTAAATTAGCTGACATGCGGTAAAATTTGGGTTGCCTTCAGAAAGAAGATTCAAGATGTTAGAAGAGCCATGCAGCGAAATTTCTTTAGATTCTGACTTGACGGAATTTCCTATAAAATGTGAAGCAAGTGTATACCTCTGTTCGCCACATTGATAAGTTAGTTTCTTAGCTCGTCACGATTTTTGTAGTCACGCTTGACGCCTCCACATGCTTGCGCTACACAAGAGAGTCTCTTTAGAGTACTTGCTTATGTAACAGCTACCAGCTACATAACACTGTTTATTTAAGGCAACCACTACAAGTTTCATATCTTAATCGCATAGTTTGAATGCAATCCAACCTCTACGGTGCAGCCGAACGACAATTATCACCGACAAAGCTTTCGCTGGACAAGGCGCTTTGCAGATTGCACGAAAAAGCAGATCACCTAATAACCCCAAAATACTATATGTGATAACCACAATAAAGTGTCACGAAGCCTGCTGTAAAGGAACACTGGCAGTATTTGCTATAGACGTTGCTAAGGCGGGGCTGCTAACTGGATACGACTTCTTAATGGCAAGGTTTAGTCGGAAACAGTGTTCAATATGAAAACGACAACGTTTCAAACTTGTTCCAGGAACACTATCTCATCATAATTTTCAGTAACTCTGCCTTCACCGAAGAACATTTCCACCGGATGCTGCGCACGGCTATATTTAGCTGTTTGATGTATCCACTATGTTTCTGGTCTGTACTGCACTGCCGGGATGTGGCGACAGACAATTGACGCGCGTTTCTTGGAACCTCCGGCGTATCACGAGGGGAGCGAACGCCATATACTGATCTAAAACAGCGACTATGATAAGCTAGTGCTTCTTTCATTTTCTACCTTGAGGCGTTTAAATCAGCTGGAAGCGACATGAGGTTTCGGAAAGTCACACAAATGGTCACAAAACAAAGCTGTACAGCAAAAAGTCAAAAAGCGTACATTTGCATTAGTGTGTCGTGGCGTCTGACAGCGTTGCTGTGAAGTGTATTAATTTTTTTGCTTTTTTAAACGCCATTTTTCTCGAAAGAAGTGCAGATGTTGGCATTCGCACTGATTGATTCGAAACAAGTTGAACACGGTTTAAACTCAAAACTTGTGTCAAATTTACCATGAATCAATGACATTGACCGCAAATTCATTCTGCGCAAATTCGACAGATTTGGTGCTTAGTTTACGCGAGCTGAACATGTGCACTTTTCTTGAGACTGCCGCGATTCAAGTACGTGTAGGGTAAGGACTGTAGGCGATGCTATGGCAACTCCATCGCGCCATTTATCGCACAGACATTAGCTATCGTGGAACCCAGCGAAAAACTGAATGTTATTAGGAACTAAGAGCTTGTTGCCCACTTCCTCTGTGGCCAAGGCTCATGATGCTATTTTTGGCCATACCTGCGCTCAGATACACGTTGTATTAGCTTGACTAGCATTACACAAAGACCAACAATAGCAAGGCATGCGGGCGTTTTGAGAACGATGATACAATCAAAAGGTATTATTCTGTTCGGGATACCCTTACAATTCAAACACTGCAGCCGAGTCATTCGAAGGACAGCCTTGATAATGCTGTCGTTTGTTTGGTTAGGTAAGTACGTTTTCTGGATCTATTTCTATTTCTGTGTTCAACAACAGCAACCACCGCAGTCACACTTTTCATGCGTTTTTCACAGCAACGGGACACTTGAAAGCATTTGCACGACGGTAGTTTTGCAGTTAGTCACACAGGGAGCGCAACAGTCACTCTTAGCGTGAGCCATGTTCACTGTTAAGCGCACTCGTATTCCACTGCCGACAGCTTGACACTCCAAGCGGAAGGGGTCTGATATTGAAGGCGAGTTTAACGGTCTCTGGAGATCTGCGACATGTCTGCAACCAAATGCCACAACCTTTCATGGTCACACTTATAACCTGATGAACTATGCTCACGAACTTTGGGAGAAAGGAAATCACACATTAACGACAACCATTTGTAAATAGCCTTCAACTGTATGTGCACGACAACCACCTACTTTTAACGGCAGGTTAGCTGTTAGCAGCTGGGGAGCTATTTTTTTCGTTGAGACATTTCCGTCATTTGTCCGAAATACCTCAAAAACTTTGTCATTTTTTTGATTTAGGACATCGTTTATGACTGAATAAGGCATTGTGACCGAATTGACTTAATTTTTTTCGGTCATTTAAAAAATGTGGTCAATGACCGAAAAAAAGGAGCTGGGGAGTACTAGTTATGAAACGAGATCTATGTGCGAAGAAAAAAAAATCCATCTACACCGAACAACGGTTTTGCCGCAACAAAAAGCTTACTTTTATTTTTGATCAAATATTGCCGGGAATCGTACTCGACAACTTATATGCTTACTTTATCTCAAAACAGTAGTGCTCAGATGTACAGACCAGGGCTTTTCTCAAGTGGGAGGTGCTGTGTGTTCTAAAGACGCGTTATGTGCTGAGACAAGTCAAGTCAAGAAAGTGTAAGCGTGGTTACAAAGTGATATGCAAATCCACGATACTGTTAACAGGCAAATATCTAAATTAAAATTCTCAGCTTCATATTTAAAACGCCCTTTGCCCTCAGAAAACAATCTAACCTTTCCTGCAACCGATCGAAGTAGCTTGCGTGAATTCTGCCATCACATAACAGCAAAAAAAATCAGTGATTTTAGACCGAAAGGGCAAGAAAGATAGAGATACATGCATATAAAGACAGAGGGTTAGAAATAAGCAGGCACGAAGGCAACATAATAACTGTAATCCACCTGTTCGGTAAGCTCTTCAATGTGCTTTCCCCCTTTTTGCTGAATCAAGTCGTAAATCCAACACAATGCAGTGGAACAAAGCACGCCATCTCTCACAGACACAGAGGGAGGGTGAACTACACCAGCGGTTTGTAGCACTTCCATCTAAAAGAAGTGACATTATGGTTACGAAGAGACCAGATAAAGACAACACAGGAGTATTATGAAACAAATTTAGAGTAGTTAGCGGGAAGCAAACAACGCTTGGGAGATGATGCACGAGGACAGGTTCTTAAAATCATAATATACGTGGCGCATCAGCAACACATGACTGTGTGTTTTTCAGGTGGTCTAGCTGGCAGACTTAATTATCGAGACTAAACATCCAAGTCCCACATTTTTACAACCGAAACTTTGAACCGAGTAGAATAAACGATTGCCTTGTCGCCTCTAGGCGAAAGCATTTAACATGGTTTGCGGACGTAATTAGCATTTTGTTGCGAGCAACGAAAACTTAAGTTTTTTCATCGTGTCTACTGCATTGACGGACAAACGGGCTAAAACGCAACCCTCGTCGTTTTAGACATGTCACCAAGCACCTATATCCATCCAGTTGCTGTTCAGCAGCCCAACATTTTCGCACAGTGTCCTTGATTGCGACTCCACAAAATTTTAGCATTGACAAATTTGCGCAAGACCAAACCGCAACGTGCCGCGGGTAGGAAAACGCTGATTCGAGTGAAATGTAATCGCTGAAAGGCATTCAACCAGGCAGCTGTTTTCAACCTTTGTACTCTTTCGCACAAGCGAGCATACGGTATTTGACAGAGACGTTGGCATACATTTTTACATGCAATACGGTTTCGATTGCGAATGAACAAAACATTGCACAATTCGTAGAACTTACCAATGCCGAATGCTCCAGTAATTTTATTTTGGTGCTACCTGATAACGGCTATAAAAGCAACTACGTACAAGGTTTACCAAAACTATTCAGAAGTTCCAACGGAGGCAATGTTCCAGGCTACTTGTCTTTTCGGCGCCTATTCTTTTAAATAGTCAATACCATGACGCAAAAGTGGATTGCAAGAGCACATCTAACAATGCCGTACGAGCCCTGAAATTACAAGACAGACGTACAAGGCGCGTGAACCACTGCTCGACCAGGGAGATGATGCAGCCAAGCAACACATTTACTCAGAATCAAATCGTAGGACAGGGAAATGTAAGGAAAGTGCACAAGAGTGCTGGCACACAATTTCAAGTTTTTGCGATCAATCGTCCCGCAAGTCCATCAACGTGAGATATCATACGAGTACGGAATGCTACCTTGAGAAAAAACAACTGTTGCTGAAAAGTCGCTTTGTGGTTTCGGGATGTCATTGCTTAGCCTCCATTCAAACAAACCCGACTTCAAGTAACCCAACCTAACCAGATGTAGAACAAAGCATATCTGTAAATACGTGCTAGTCACCTTGATCCGCGGCAAGTTTAAAAATTCAATACTGGAGGTGACCGTTTCGAAGTGTTCCTCAATGAACGCATCCACGTAGTCCTTCAGTTCATTGTCGCCGACACTTAACGCCAGTCTATCAAGCAAAAATAATAAACGTCACCTGCTTTATCTCAGTAACGGTTAAAATCTTATGCAATCTTCACTGAGGCAGTTTTCTGAAGCCATGCAAAACAAATGAATGATGTTACGTGTAAAATTTTAACCAAAAAGCCTTGCAGAGATGCACCGGTTACCATTTCGAGCGCGATTCAAACCTGAGTTAGGTGAAAACTTGCGACCCAAATCTGAGTTTGGTGAACATCTTGCATCCCAAACCTTAAACAGCGTATTTTAATATGAGAAAAATAATGATTGTATGAATGATTCATGACAGTAAATTGCTAAGTTCATTTCCAGTGTCAGGAATCTTCTCTTTTCCGAAGTATCTGCGCTACACACAAGTAGAGGTAACGTTGAAAAAATTCAACCCCCGCTTGGAGCGCCTCGGCGCGACCAATTTTTTTCACCCGTACTTTTTTGGGAACCACTGGTTTACATTAAACAGATGGATAGCACACGCAACATTTATGATTTTTGGGTCAATTTATTTCCTTTCGTGTGCACAAGTCTACGTTTACCAACACGACCCTTTTTAGGTTGCAAGTAATTTATCTTACTTTCTGATCTGTACACACTCATCCACATCAAGGTCGTTCATAATGTACCGACGGCAAACAGGAGTAACTCTCTCAATACCGAGCTGAATAGAGACGCGATACACAGCAGTCACAAGATTTGAGGGCACGGTCAATCTGCAAAAAACATATGCAACCAGTTCTAACAGCATGTTGATATGTATGTGAAGCTGAAATAAGTCAACAGTTCATAAATCAAAATTTGAAGATACGGTCTGTGTATATAAGCCTGATCAACAACGTAAAAAGATACTGCAAATCTTGCAAATTTGGCAGTTTACAACTGTGAAAGTGAAAATTAAGGATCATGAAACCTGAACTATATCAAAATAAAACTAGTAATTCACCGTCAAAAACATGAACAAAAATCTTGGAGACTAGAAATTCCACAAATGGCTTTATTAACAACGCAAACCATTTAAGTAGATACACTGGGTCTTTGAAATTAACATTATAGCAAGATAATTTGAAATGCGATAGTCCGCAAGAGTTACACACTTGACTAGCAGGTCCGCTGTAAATTAACAAGCAACCTTGCTACCAGCACTGGCTGGCACAAAAGTAAAATTGATTTTAACTATTTTAATATGATTATTTTGTTTCATATTTTAGATGTTCAATTGGAATTTACTGGTAACCATTTAATGCATAATTGCATATAACTTTTCACCAAATGCAACAAACATAAATAATAACAGCAACCTACTTTGATGTATACATATAATCAATAAGGAGTTCCACAGCATCAGGTGAACATCCGTGGTAACCAACATTCAATGGGATTCTAGCAACTGCACCAGCTTCTTGTTCACCTCCACAAAGCTCATCAAAAATGGCGCGAGATGCAGCACCCACTATCACTCGGTGGCAGTACAGCTCTTTTCCACCAATCTAAAGAAACAGGAATTTTAAAGCTTAAGCAACAAATGATTTTTCTCAGAATAATGCTAGAAAAAAAAGATTTAATCAGCATGCATCACCGAACCTGTATAATAAGGTCGCAAAACTGTTTACTTTTCCTGAAAACGTCAAGTGCATGTATAATATCGAACTCATGCTGTTCATCATCCCATTCCAAGATTGTAGACTGATGCATTTTTCTTTTCATCTTTGGATCTTCAAAAGATGTTTTTAATGGAATAGAATACTGTCAGGATGTGGAAACAAAGTAATAGTAATAACACCAGCACGCAGCAACACAAAAAGCAGGGGCTGATCACCAATGCTACATTGTAAACAAAATTCTGTATAAGATTGCAATAGGTGCTGGGGTTGCTTAGTGGCGTTGCATGATACAGAATCGTCTGCATAATTGCACATGATGTTCAAGAACAAAATCCTAGCAAGCCTTATACTGACTACAACTGACCTCTTTTGCCATCACTTCACAAATTTTGTTGTCCTTCCCAGTAAACTGATGGTAAAAGAGCACTTTTTAAAAAGCAGTATGAAGTATCATTTCTGTTTTTGCTTATGAGTAGAAATGGAAAGTGTTTATCTGATGAATCCAAATTTTTCTATTATAACTTATTGAAATATAAAGGAAAGTAGTGTTTCCCTATATCATTGACTGAGCAGTATTTGCACACAAGTATGAATAGCAATTTACAAAACTTTAGCTTAAACACATGGCTTGCATTTTCAAGAAAACCTACATTTTCCAGCAAAAAAACAGTTGAATCAAATAAATGATGAAATTACAAGTAAAATCAAAGGTTGGAACAATCCACACTCATGATAAAAATTCTGCAGCAGTTCCAGTGAATTGCTTGAAAGTTGAGGTGCTGAACTTCCATTAACAGTTTTAATCTTGTTTGTTAAGAATTGCATACTTTTGCATTAAAATATAAGATTTTTGTCCTGCTTACGGTATTCATTTTCAATAACTGCTTATTCCGTTGACATAGGTTGTGTAGATCCAAAATGGCAAAACATAAAATGGTGGTTTATCAGGACCAATAATACAGTAAACCTTGGTTAATCCAGATTCGATTTGACTGACAATTTTATCCAGTTTAGGCGAAGATCCAGATTAACCGAATATGGTTGTTTCTAGCCTGACGTCATCTAAGTACTAAGATATCAGTAAAAATTACTTAAACTGAACGTATTTATGACCCAACAGCAGGCCTTTGCAGACGCAAAACGAATTTATTGATGTATTTATAATATTTTGGTACATCAGACTAGTAACCGCCATATCCAGGTAGTTACAAAACAATCTTAGGTTCATGATTTTAGATTACTTGACTGCAACGAAAACTGGGATTTTGAACTGACACAGAGATTTCTGCGACTGGTCGATAACTAGTCACTCACTCTATGTCTATTTAGAAGGTAATGCCCTCCAGACATCTTATCAAGTACAACAATACACTCAGGGATAATGCTCTACACACACACTCAACACTGATCAATAGACTGAAACCATGGTGCGGCGGCGTGCCTTGAGCGTTACATTCAATGCAATATGCCATGGCTGTGTGTGACTTAAGAACCGTCTCTACAATCAGTCGAATGTTGCATGCAGGTGCGGCCATTAGTACAATAATTCTAAATGTTCATTGGTGATCACGGGCACGTTTGTGTTGCATCTGAAAGCTTCCGAATCTTTCCTGGAGACCAGTCAGTGAACTTAAGAACACAACAGTGTGGAAGTGCAAGAGCAGATTTTATTCGGTATTAGCAAGATCCAGATCTGGACAAACCGAAGATTTTTATAAAGAAAAACGTTAGAAATCATTCATACCACCAGTTTTATCCGGTTTTAGCAAAGATCTGGATTAACCGAGGTTTACTGTACTGCTCATACCAATCAATCCTGCTGCTCCTTATCAATTCGTCATTTTGATGCAAAAAATCAAAGTCACAAAAAATAAACAGGCAGGAAATCAAAATATTACCATTTCTAAAAACATCTGCAAGTTAAAAAAAGTGGGGGTCCACTAGCATTAATCAATACAACTATTGACACTGATTAAGAAGTGAATGAATGACTAAAATTTATCTTCAAATGTTTGGTCACTCTTTTTTCAAAACATTCAAAAATCATTTTTGTTTTATAATCCAACCGTAATTGCAATGTTTATCAACTAATAACTTTCACCAGTAAGTGCAAAAGTTGGGAACAAGTTACGGTCCACAGCTGTCACTTGCGTGGTACTAACAAAGGAATTGAAGTTGATCATGATTTGCCAGTGATGGACAGCTGCTTACAGCAACATGAAAATAACAAAGCAATATGTAAGCAAACAAAAACTACAAACCTGAATGTGCTGTATTTTCTATGTCTTCATGATCCTCACCACAAGTAGAAGAGCATGAAGACTTACAAAGAAGATCTCCTTTTGAAGCATATGATTCTCTTTCATCAGAAGAAATAGAGCTGACTTGATCAAAGCTAAGTTCATTTGTACATTCTAAACCATTTTTTTCATCGGACTGTTGAGGAAGACATGGTTGGAAAAGATTGCCATTGCACTTAGCCTTATTTTCACCCAATTCCATCATGCAGGAAAGCAGGTCAGCAGAATGTTCATGATCACCTCCAACTACAGAGCTGGAGGGAGTGGAGCAAACATTCATATGTGATGGTTTCATACTTTTAGGACTTTCATAACCAATTCCATTAGTCAAATGCAGCTCTACCTCAGAGTCTCCCACACAAACTATATTTTTCATGACAGACATGGGTGTCCCATTTTGAGTTAGTGCATCATAGGGATTGATTTTTATCATTGTATCAACACTTTCCATTTTGATGTACAGTATTTCAGTTCATTCTTGATTCTGTGAGAGAAAACCAGATCAAAATTAGTTGCTCACAGTATGCACAAATACAAGTATCATAAACTTTCCTTATTAATGATTACTTTCTATATTTGCAGTTGTAGAACTCTAATCGTTTGATGTGAAAATTTTAAACAAAGGTCAGTGTGTTAGCTACGGCTAAGCACACAGCTTATTCAATTCATTTGACAACTTCACAAAATTTTTCTGAAAAAGACATGGCATTTCACATCAGTTTAGGCTTAGCTGAATTACACATGATCATTACAACTGAGCAAAACACCATATGACCATGTTACACAATGAACACTTCTGTTGCCAAAAGACCAAATCAGTTTGAAATTTTTGTAACCTGTTGATGGTCATGATTTGTCAATAATAGACAGCTGGTCAGTTTAGTCCTTTGACAGCTGCTCAGCTAGTTCATTGACAAAACAAACCACGGATGATGACTGACAAATCAAGATTGAGGTATGTTGCTACTGTAGTGCTATGCCCAAAACACCTGATTAGCTAATTATGTTTCCAGTACAACCACCACTTTTCCATCTTCTTCTAGGTTTACTCTGTCTCCTGCTAGCTTGGTAACTATGGTACTTCATTAGTTTATCATCATGGTTCATGATTATGAGTCTGTGTACAGTATTTCTTCTTGGTCTATGCTATTCAAATGCTTTTTCCATCTTTTTACACAAGTTACATGCGCTTCAAATACCCATTTCTTCATCACAGTAACATGGGTGCTGCATGACTTCCTAACCATCATTGCTCAGTTAATGCCACTCACTTTTCTTAGCCTACCTAAATGGATTAAATGCTATTTTCAAAACAGTCCCGCAGGCAACCAGTGTGGTCCCCATGGGCAACCTGGTGCCTGCAGCAAGCACCATCCCATGTTGGTGACCCCTGGTCTAGATTCATTCTTTGTAAAATACTGGCCGTTATGCTTCATTTCATATCTTGTTCTGATTTGTGTTTTGTCTTGGTTCAGTTCAGTAAATCATTATCATTGTACTGTATAGTGGTACTGTATGTACGTTATATATGGATTCTCTCTAAAGACTTTATGTTATCTTCATAGGCTGTCCTTTTTTCTTAGTTGAGTAAATTGAAACGGAAAGAGGTTTCATATACATCAGTCACGTTTACATATGGTTATTACGGTTCCCTGTTAAAGGCGGAGCTCTGTAAATAACGGAGCTTGGTTGCAGAGATTTTATGACGCAACCAGAGTGGAAAAAGTTGCGTTGCAGAAGCAAAAAAAGGAAAAAAAGTGAAGGAAAAATGTTGTATCATTGCAACTTGATATGTGTTTCCCCCAAACATGGAATGCATGGAAGTTTGCGTTGTTTAAAAATTGCATACATACACAACTATTGAAACCTATATTTTGTCCGCAAACTGTTGTGAAACTCAGATGACCAGAAATTATTAAACTTCAAAATAGACTTTTTTTACAGTAATGTAATATCACCTTTTGCAGTAAAACAATTTTACTACCATTTAGTTATCATTGCTCAATGCAAAATATCAGTTGAGTTTCAGTGACTCCAGTTACGTCATTTCACCTCCGCTATTTACGGAGCTCCACCTTTTACAGGGAACCGGTTCATTACTCCTTTCTGTAGTTGAAAAATGTGGTTGGTTGAAACGTACTGCAAGGTTTGGTCATTTCCATCTATATAAATCGTATGGTTTCTGCAGTAGCCTACTGTAGCGCCTACACAAACATAGTACAGTACCAACTACTTAATTTACTACTTTACTTACTACTTAGCCTACACCAACCTGCCATCGCTCAGGATGAACTTTTGTGCTGTTGTAACTAAGAAGTTGAACACGCATCCTATTTTTTTCTGAAATTCCCTTCCTTGCGAAGTCCTTCGCTGTTTCTCGCATAACAGAGATTGGCGCTAAGGTAGTACTAGTTAGCTTTTCGCTTACTCTCGGGATGAACCAGCCCCTGGTGACTGGTGAGGAGTATCAAGAACTACTGTACTATCAATGCACCGTGGCTTCCCGCTCAACATAGCGCAGATTAGAACGGACCGAGCGCGCGCGCGCGCTGTGGTGCGGCAACAGGACGGGTACAGAACGGATCCACCAAAAAGTAAATTTCAATTTTTTGCGCAAGAGAGTACAGACACCGGACAGTCGGACACCAAAGATGAGCACGGATCAGTACTGGATCGGACTGCATCAGGACTGAAGCCAATTTTGACCGGATCAGGACTGGATCGGATTACAATTTTTTTCAAAATTGGCGTGTCAGGACTGGATCAGACTGAGAAAATTTTTGTTGTTTTAATGTGATTATTCTGAAAATACCAAAAATTTTAGTTGTGATCCGATTTCACAGGTTTGTTGAATGGTAGTGTATATTTTGCCATCAAATGCAAAAACTATGCTGGGACTATTTTGCAATTTGTACTGTGTCCACCTTTGTTCACATATAACATTGAGTTCTAGTAGCAACGTGAAAATATTTGAGTGGTTAGTGCCAGAGCTGGGCAGTAGCGAACTGCTGTAGCGAGCTAATTTTCCAGTAGCGTTAGCGGGAGCGCCGCTCTTTTTTGAAAAAATAACGGATGAGGTAGCAAGCTATCACCATTTCACCACCACTAGCGTACGGAGGGAGGAGCCACTGTGCCATTCCCCCCTCAAACTCTAAAAATAAAAAAATGTATCAACAGTATTCGGCAGTGTATACTGTCAGTATGCGGCAGTGCACACCAAAATGTTTAATTTTAGGCGAATAACACTATAGAAAAACGCCTCTCAATGCACAAAATGACTATATTTTCTAAAATTTTGGGGTGGTGGCCCGTTTGCCTTTTCCCTGGCTACACCCTCCCCCCTCGGAAATTTTCTGCATACACCACTGTTTGCCGCTACCGCTATTCGCTAGTTTGGCGTGAGTGGTGGCCAAAGAAAAAAGTTCGCAAGAACTCTTCCGTCAGCACACGTTTATAGTAACTGCTCTTCCCACTGTTTTGCGCTGATTTTGGATGATTTGTTTGCAGTAAGCTAGCAGCATTAGGAAAGATTTAGCTCAGGTTGCTTTT
>JGI24022J15233_10005149_pt1 | contig 13771 bp, 11 predicted proteins | sample Ectturendosymbi2_FD_15233 | JGI IMG/M metagenome (IMG submission 15233) | reverse complement strand
GGGGTATTTAAATCTTGCGAGTGCATAGCGAGAGCGGACAAAAACATTCAACCCGTGCAGGAATCTAAATGTGCGACAACGTTAATAACGGCAAGGTATACTTATTATTATCCATGTCATAATGCAACAGGAAAATTGATGTATCAACGCCATGCAACGTATACATGGTGGACAACAATCGAATGACATCTCAGTGAATTACATAGTGTTACTGGCCATATGGACCTATAGCTGCAAAGTAAACGTTGAAAAACTGCGACTTTTTTCAACTTCTTGTGTAGCACACATATTGCCAGCACGTTTATTTACGAGGAAACAATGGTACAGTTTAGAAACTATAATACATTTCTGGTCATACCAACTTAATTGTTCTTTGGTTTTTCAACTTATTTCACAAAAGAGAAGCCTTAGACCTGCTATGCATTTTACCTGCTTAAGTGTCTTGAATATTAGGGCACGTTAGTAGTTGTGATAAATTCCATGACTGTCGGTAAATGAAGCCAATAAACGCAAGCAAATGGTTATTAAAACATGAAGCATCACTTCGACAAGGGTACGTTTCTTCAGTCCCGTTCAATTTCATTCCATTCGGCGTGTACTCCTTTTGGAGTCTTTCGCTTGCATTCACTTATCAACGCCGAGCACGTGTCTGAGATAGGCTACAAGTAACGTTTATTAATTTTTCCGTACAACACGATCGGAAATCAAATCCAGACCAACAGTTCTAGCCGTGTCTGCTCAACAACTTCTGATGAAAACCCTAGATCAGTAAATGTCTGTGGACTATTGTAGAAGCATGGTTTCATCCAGGGTGAAAGTCACAATCTCAAAGTCTGCGAAGTAGTGTCGTTTCACCAATTTATAAAGAGGACCAATTGAAAATATGCGTGGCAAATCTTAGACAGCTCACCGTTTTGAAAAATTAAAAATCGTATTTTTAGGTTTGCAAACCAAAATCTCCTGCTGATTCAGCAGGGTATTGAGTTTTGGTAGACCTTTGCAAACTTGAAATTGTGTTGCAATTCTGGGTGATTTTTGTTCGTCCGAAGTTGGAGAAAAATATTTTTTTCTTGCCATGCTAGGGCTTGGTCTTTGGCATTCTTTGTTGTAGTAGATTCCACTGCTGCAGTTTTTAATTACCGTTTTCAAAAAACTGGTAAAAATTGTTGTGGCCTGAGGAACGCCTACAGCTGTAAGCAATTCAATGGTGAAAAGAATCAAGTAACATGCTGTCCTTGAAATTAGATGGCTTCTTCGAAAACAAGTGACGTCTTTCAAAATAGAAATACAGTGGTCTTTATGAAAATGGTCGTTTTTGGTCATTTGTTTTCAAGAAACTTGTCTAAATGCAGATCATCTCACAATGGAAGCAAATAATTGAACGCTTTTTTCACGTAACCAGAATTGCCAGCGTTGCATTTGTGCCTAGAAAGTGGTAATATCCGTTTATTCACATTGAGTTTTTGCAACAGTCGCGCTGACGTTTAGTACTGAGGTCATCTTTCAACGAACCATGTAGCGAGAGATGGTTGCTTCGTACCGTAGCATGCTAGCCTTTGTTTTGTGGTGAGGTTTTTGCATCATTGATAATTGTTGATGGCGAGGAGTGATTTGAGCTTAGGTATTATCAAAAGGTCTAGGTTTGCTGCAAGGTTTCGAGGAATCATTCAAATTGGCTCCACAATTATGACTTTGCGCTGATTCGAACTTACACATACTGTGTTCGAGTCATTAGTCTCCACAAAAGCAAGATATTAGCAAATAGTTTTAAGGAAATTGATTTCACATAATTCTACGCACCTTGTTACTGATATCGGGAGCAATGCTTCTGGTGGAATGTTGAAGGTAAAGCAAGAGGAGAGAAAGAAAGCAAACTCAATATTTAAATGTATAAATCAAAACACAAATTGCGCTATGGTTACAACTGGAAACTGCGCTGTTCCCGAATATACGCTTTCAATAAAAATGAAACCTACCTGACTCGAATCACGGAGCAACAGAGCCACAGCTACGAGCAGGAAGGGATAGCTCAAGATAAAGCGGTAGCAGAATGTATATGGAGAAAGGCGGTCAGCAGGTGGCATGGTTGTCAGACATTTTTCAGCGAAGGCTTTTATACACTCAACTTTGGAAAAGGGGAACGAAATCCGTAAATGAAAGACTCTGTCTTTCATAAAAAAGAGGTTTAAACAAATGGGCCAAGCAGAATGGAACAAAATCAATGAAATATCGCAATTGAGGACAAGACGTTTTCACAGGGTGGACGACTTGCTTTGAGTAAACAGTTCTGTGTCTGGTTGCAAGCCATTTATCGTCAAAGGTATACAGAAAGTGAAAGCTAGCCTTTTCTACAAAAGTAATATTGCAAGACTCGTATTTAGATTGTTTATTGAAGGCGAGGAAACACTGTACAATGCTGCGACAAAATTATCTGGAGGCTGACGGCCCTGCTGTGTGGTTTGTTCCAAGTATATGGGTTTATTGACCACCTCGCGGAAAAATTGTTTACTGTTTGGCCAACATTGTGTTGATGGCAAATCACACAGGTCGCCACATAAATACCATATATTGTGCGTGCCAGGCGTTTATTCTTTGGAAAGCTTTGTTTTTGCCGGGGTTTTCTGAAAGAGTTGGGAACTTGGAATTTTTGTGTTTTTGAAGGCAACCATACGTGTACAATGCTCGCAAGGGCCCGATAAATCGTTGGAAATTTTTTTGCATTATTTACTGACAGGTGCCTGCAAGTGATTAGTTTTTGCACAATTGTGATGACGCTTTTGTAGGCAATCATTTCCCTTCAGGAACGGTAAAATGCCTGCGTTTCCCTTCAGCGATGACTAAAGATACTGTAGTGATATTTAGACTATTTCCTTGATACCTCGCCGACCGATGGCGCTAGAGAGTCAAATGAAGACATCATCTGATGTGGAATTCCGTGTACATTCTTTTAAGAAATCTGGTACCCCTGGATTGGAAATTTTGTGGGTAGGCGTGACATTCCGAAAAGAAGTCCGTGATGTTATGGAGATTTTAGAAAAATTTCACGTGCCAATTCAGCGGTTTTGATTTAAAAAGAACGTACACGAAAATCCGAATTTCATGAGGATTTCATTGGCTTTCCAACTGGCGCAAACGATCAGCGAGTTATGGTCAAAAATCGCCACTGAAGCTGCTTTTTCACTCCATTTTTCATGTGTGAAACGATGCAGCTCAAACGTGTAGTCATTTTCTTCTTCCATTTCAAAGGGCGCACGTTTTCTTCCCATTTTGGTGCCATTCCTAACATATCATTTTTCATGTCCAATGCAACGTTTGAGCGTTCGGCTTTTTCATTGAGTCGGTTTAGGTTGGCGAGGTCATCTTCTTTCCTTTGGTTGAGTAACCTCAATCTTATTGGCTTTCCAAATACGATGGAATTAAATTCCGCTTTTGAGTAGTGTGATTTATGAACTGTCCTTTTATCGGCTGTGGGATGTATAGTCTTTAGTGTATAATTCCGCATCAATTTCAGTAGTAATACTACGATTAGCGTCGAGGAATTCTTCTGCGTCTGTTTGTTCAGCTGTGCACGGTAGGCAAAGTGTTAGTTTCAAGCCACTGTGCACAAATGCTGAAATTAGAGCCTGTTGAATGCTTTCATTAGACGTGTCTGAAGCGAGTTGCCTAAATTATGTTAGCGGTGAATATAAGTCAGTGTTCCGCCTTACGCACCACTCCAGCAATCGCCTGTGTAGAATGTAATGCACAATAGGTTTTCCAATGGAACAGAGTTATTACCACCGATTAGAATCCCGTTTTGCAGAGTGTACAACTGGTTGCCATTTTTTCGTAAAAACGTTATGATTTGCGGTCCTTGGTATTGAAAATTGAATACGTCTCCTGTACACATACAGGAGTGTCCGTCACAGTGTCTCTTTACAAACTTGAACAACGTGCTTTCACATCTGACATCATGAACATATTTCAACAATACTTTTCTGCAGGTGTTGTTGCTATTGGATTAACTTTCGTGGTGTAAAACCATTAGCTTTAAAAACAATATCTGCAGCGAGTAGTTTATCATTTCTTTCGACAAAACGTCCATGCGTACATGTTCAGAATATTGTAAAAAACTAAAAGTGGTGCCTTGGGGGCGACTTCCAGACAAAATCGGCCACGTGAGGTCAGCGTGTTCTAATCTTCAAGCCAACAAAACTGTTAATATGGTTGTAAAATAAAATATTCAAGGCAGTTCAGCAACATCTAACGTGGCCGAATGAAGTTATTTTTCACATAAATAGAGAAGTTTCTGTCAAAACGTCAATGTTGCGATGTTTTTGGTTATTTCTATTCGCAAATGACAATTCCAGTTTGCCAACAACGGCCAACTCTCTCGCGGTTCCAGTTGTTTGTTGCAAAGATTGGGCATTTAAAACATATTGCAGTTTTACTGAATTCAAGAGGATTGTGGTTCGGAAAATGGTTCTGAAAAAAATCACACAATTTTTCAGATCGCGATAGAATTTCATAATATTCCTATCGCACCTTTTTCCATGGCATAGACAAGCTTAACCGATAGCAATGCCATCCATGATTGTCAAACATGAATTGACTTTTCGAGAAGGGGGGCAGGGATTGGTTTTCGAAGACCTGCAGATGGAAGTCAAATAGTTAAGTTTGTTCGTTAAATTATGAGTGCGTTTTTTTAATGAGGAATGAAGGATGTAACAGAGAAAATGTTGCATTTGATCAACTGCAGTATTTGCAAGTTCGTTTCTGAAAATACAGCAAGCCGCATTCCTACGTGTTTCTTACTTGCGTTTTTCCCGATGATGAAATCAGCGTAGTTGACCATGCACTGTGGCACACTAAAAATTACCACGCACCAAGCTGGATAAATTTCTTGTATCAAACAATACATGCTGAAGTTGTCAGAACCGATTTTGGTGTGGAATATACTTAGGTCAAACCTGGCTGGTTGAATCCAGCAGTTTGTAGCAGAGCAGACAATAGAGTTCTCGCGCGAATAAAGAATCGCATTTCGTGTTTAACTGATACGTTCTGATTGTGTGAAACGTTGGACTTCAGATAAAGATTTCCAAGGTGTTTCCAAGGTGAACTGGAAAGCAATATGTTAGGAGTGTTNTTTGTTACGTATATAATTCATTCTATACCAAAGTGTTAGTAATGTAAATAAAATGTTCATATATAATGGATGCCAGGATATAAAACTGGNATATACATGTAACTGATTCACATGGTAGTGCGTGGATTTAAAAATAGCTTATACAATTTTTTGAAACATTTTTCACTCTGGAAAATACACCCAGAGAAAAGCGTTTTTTTTGAACAAAAAATATTTCTCAATGTGTTAAAATCTTTTGAATTTCTTAGATTAAGCAAGTCTGATAGTTTGGTGTTCTAAAACCTTTCTTAGAATCATTATTCTTATTAAGACTTTTGCATCGATAGTTCAAAAACATCTGCTACAGAGCATTCCCCAATATCTGCCTATTGTACTCACTGACAATTGCAAAATGTCATAATTTCGCATAATAACCTTTCTTATCTAATAGATTGTTTTTGAGTGAGGACTGAAATTCGTGTATTTCCGTGAAATCGATTTTCTACTTGTACAATTTGTTGATTGGTTGCTTCGGCTGTATCACTTTGCTGATTGGTTGATTCGGCTGTATCGCTTTGCGGAGTCTAATTTCTGGAATATAGATATTTGCAAGAATGAATCATTGCAACGTTATTCAAGACGATGAAATCCTGTCGATTGCACGAAAGGTTGCAGCAGACATATAGCTTTTAATATCCAATTGCTTCAAAACTTGTTTTGCACCATCTGAAACCATGTTGTGTAATGTCATTGCTGTTATATTAAGAATAAAAAAGCAAGCGCGAAAGGTTACCTTTTAACCTGTAAAACTAAGCAGTAAATTCACTTAAGCAGCAAAGCGTCTTATACCAACGAAGTTCTCCAAACCATTAATGCAAACTAAGATCAATGAAATTTGCTAAACTGATGAAGTTTGCTAATCCACTACAACAACAAGTTTTACTTTGCCAGCCCATTTTTAAATGTTTTCGCTTTCGCTTGTGTTCGTAATTTGTTTCACCTATTTTTGCAATGGAATTTATAAAAGCTGTCCATTTTTTGAAGCGCGTCTTTATTTTATCTTCGCTTATTGTTGTCAATGAATTTATGTTTTTGTTCAATCAGCTTTTCATTATGTGTGAGTGTTACCCATCAGAAGAATCAATAAAACCGCCAATTGCACTTCTTAGTTTGAAACCCCTTTTGTGTCGATCATATTACTCATCTGTGTGACGATAAGAGACTGTAGTCGTTGCTGACGTATATACATAACTTACTTGTTGTGAGACGTGTCTTTATACTTGCTCCATGCTGTGCAGTTGTCAGTGTTTGCGTTATTGCGTAATAATAATCACCCTTGTGGCGGGAGTTTTAAATTTGAGATCAACAAACAAGTACAGTACTTCAATAAAATGTTTTTTTTAGGTATTGATTTTAAATCTTTACTAATGTCAGTATTGCACGATTAGATTTTCGTGTTAAGCAAGTTTTACTGCAACATCAGAAACTTCAGGTGGGGCAGGATTTAACTTTAAGTTTTTACACCAGCCTAACAGCTTTTCTGTTGTTAAACACCAAAAGGATATAACACAAGATTCTTTTGACATTTGGTCTCCTTTCAAGTAATTTACTTTGTTTTAATATCCCAGAACATTTTTCTTTTTTTCAAGCCATGAAAACGGTTTCAGTATTTCCGCAATTGGCTAAGTTGTTTAAATGTTAATGCGTTCACATATGCCACTGCGTTTCGTATTGTAGACAGCACTGTTGTTTTGATTTCCGATTTTATTGCTCACACTTGTTTACAAATTCCTCACAGACGTTTACAATTTCTTAGTAGAGCATTGATCTAAAAGAGTTTTGTGACGCCACTGCACGTCCTATGGAGAATTGTCGACGTAAAAATGAAATGAAGTTTTTTTCAAAATAGGTCCAATTAAGGACAGATTTAAATGGCCCTCCTGCCCCGTCAAAGTTAACACGTGATAGAAGCCATGACCTATGACCTGCAGTAATTTTGAAAATACCATGTGGTGAAATGTAATGCAAACGGCTAGCAACAACTGCAAGCAATCTTGTGGTGAAAAAGAGTCTTAATCACCGGTATTAACTGTCAAAACGGAAACATTACAATAAAAGGCTACTAAACCCACGCACGGTGAAAAAAACATGTGGTGTAAAATATAAGTGGGCATCGAAACTTATCGTGAGAAAAAGTCAAAGATGAAAAGCAATAGTAACCACCAAAAATAACTGAAAATTCATAAGTTTTTTCATAACTTCTGGTTCAAAAGCTAACTGTACATGTTGAGCCTTGCGAGAGTGGGTCATTGTTCGTCTGCGGTCGACGAGAACCTGCTGAAGAAAATAGAATGAAATTCACATGAATCGGTAGAGGTCCCAAACGGAAGAAAAAATGTGAAGGCGATAAAACAGATGACATTGCCCGATGGACTTCACAATGTTCTGCACTCTTAAAACTTGCAATATTCTGCTTGGCGACGTGCACCCTGTAACAACAATGGCGGTGTTTGTCAGATACAACAGGTGCCGCATAGATTTCACGTCTGAAAAGATCTCGTTCTTTGGATCAAGAGGGGAAAGTGTAGCAGCCACTTGGAGTTGCGCTTGTTGGAGCGAGTTTCCATTTCACTTGAAATGTGATCTAACATATTGTAATTTAATCTGTGCGACTGAACATGATCAATTGGGTTTGCCGCACTTGTACCGTACACCACATTGCAGTGTTTAGGAATGTTTCCAACTCACCGTCCTGCTGCAGTGACTTCAACAATGGTTTCCATTGTATTCACAAGAGCACAAATGTGTTGCTCAGTGCAGGGATCTTGAATTGAGCAGCACACGCCACCAGCTGTAACTACAAATGCAAGGATCATCTTCGCGTTCACAAGCGCCTGGGACCAGTTTTGGGTACAGAATATAATATTTTGATTCTGTCATCAACACTAATTAAAGGTGACATCGAGGGAGCCTGGTTTCTTACACGACAGACGTGGCTGCGCCTATTCATTTAACACATTCGCAAAATCAAATTAAGCAAATTAATTTTTCCACACCAACCATTTACATGTTTCATGTGGTGAAAGGAACAAATGACGTGTTCAAAGACGTTGGTAATGCAATGCCCCGCATTAACTGAAATAAAATCATGTGGTCAAAAACAACGTCAGTTGCCAACACAAGCCGTGAGAACATTTTATTCGATTGAAAGCACTGTTAATGACCCGCAGTAACTATCATACGTGAAAGCAATGGCAATCACACTCACTAAATGTGAAAATAGACGATGTTTTGCAAAAAATAATGGCAATGACTGGCACTAAAATCTAGAAAATCATATGGTTAAAGCCAAAGTTGAATAATTAGCTCTTGTTATAATAAAATCATGAAGGAAAAGACCACAGCGTGTACCAACACAAATCGTGAAAAAATCATTAAAGCAAAGGCAATGATTAGTATTACAACCTTGAAAATAGTTGGTGCAGTAAAAGGCACTGTTAATGACCAACCCGACTTTGCAAAATATCATGCAGTGAAGGCAAAGGAAATGACCCTCAAACACGACACTAATTGCATAATCAAAACGTGTGTTGAAAAACAATGGCAAGCACTCCGAAAATTTCATGTGTTGAAAGTAAATAACAATGAACCGAGCTAACTGTACAGAAACTCCGGTGATGAAGAGCAAAGGTAATGACGCGCACCAACTACAAGAACAATCATGTGGTGAATGGTAATGACTAGGGCAGGGGCGAGGCAAGGCTTGTTGGCTGCACCCAGAGAGAAGAGACGCAAAGTTATACCAAGTATTAGATCAGCGACGTCCAACCGAAATTCCTTACTGAGCCAAAAATTTTGTCACTATCTTAACCAGGGCCGCAAGTTGAATGACTTACTTTAATCTTGGCAAGGTAAATTTAGTTTAAGCTAATGTAATGATAGCGTTCGAATCCTAGCTGCAATGGTAACGACAATTTGGCTTCTGTAAGAACTTCGCAAGTGTAATTCATGGGAAGGTTTAGCGCCAGTGGCACAAGAGTAGAAATCAGTAAACTAGTACTTTTGCAAACGTTTTGCACCAAGGTGTCCGTGGAAATCTCCCAGCACGAAGTACAGGCGTGATAAAGTGGCACTGGGGACCACCTGCATTAAAAACGTCAAATAAAAGTTTGTCAGAATAGGGACAGGTTGTCAGTATGTAGGCGACTTATTCTTCAGCGGAAACCTAAACTTGGCCGCAAAAAAACTTCGACTGGTCCACATGCGGCCTGCGGCCACGAGTTGGACGTAGCTGCACTAGATGGTGTGATTACATCTCTGACCTGGTGTGCTGGAAATGTCAACGTGTGGAGACAAAAGAGCTTATGAAAGGTTGCTAAAAAACATGAAGTATTTTAGGTTCTCTGAGGGCTGCATACCCAGGGATTTTCCAAACTCTTAAGAAAAAGTGAGAATTTGAAATGTGGTGAGGTTTTACTTGACGTTAGGTTTGTAATGAAACGTGCTGTATTAGCTGAAAAATTTTTAATAAAAAAGCAAAGAGTTAGCTCTCAGTGGATAAAAAGTTCTTTTCAGTGAAAATAATTTTGCATGTTTTGAGGAGTGTTCACTGAAAATTAACCAACTTTGCTGCTATGTTTTTAGTTCATCATAAGACTCGCGTCTTAGTGTTGCCATGCCAACAACGATGTTTATGAAGCATTTGAAGTCATTAACTATAATGCTATTCCTGTCATTTACGTCGTTTAAAGATGGCACAGTTGAAGCAATTGGTGAGTTCAATTTACCATATTGAAAGCTAAGACTGTGCTGCTTAAATGCAGCTTAATTTGAGGAAAATGTTAATTTGTGTAGTGCTCTTTATCCAATTTAAAATTTAATCAGCAGGCCAGTACCTTCAAATTTCGTCTGCTCAAACAACCCAGATTAGATTAATGTTTATTTCTGGTGAACTGAGTTCTCAAATTGTTTAGAAAACGGAGCATTGAAAAATACAACATCTTAAGCATGTAGTTACAAGGTATTTTTTATTTCAAATTTCTACATCAACTCTAACTACTAGTTTCTTTCCTCTTTCGTTAACTGGATCGTCTACGCCAAATTTTGCCCAAATAAGAAACCATTGCATCATGCTGATGGTTTATTACTCTGAGAATTTGAAACAATTTTAGCGTGCGTTGTTTTCATTGCTATAATGTTTTGTTCTTCCCTATTTCATTCGACTAACCTTTTTATTTGAGTCCTTTTTATGCATTCTTGTTAAAATATTNAAAAAAAATGTTTTTGCANATTTAAANCCTTCGCCAACATGCGGTGTGTCATCGTGGGATGTGTGTAATGGCGTCAATGACTGTGGCGATTGGTCAGATGAATCTGGATGTAAATGCAAAGTTGATGAGATCGAATGTGATTGTTACCAGTCTGATGGTGGTTGTTCCGAGAAGAGGGTCTGTATATTGCAACCGTGGGTATGCGATGGGTACAACACATGTGGTGATTGGTCGGATGAGTCCGGATGCAGTTGTCCAGTTGGTAAATTCGAATGCGATTGCTACAAATCTGATGATGGTTGCGCAGCGAAGAAGGGATGCATAGAACAAATGTGGGTATGCGACGGATTCAACGACTGTGATGATTGGTCAGATGAATCCGATTGCAGATGTTCAATTGATGAATTTGAATGTGATTGTTACCAGTCTGACGATGGTTGTTCAGAGAGAAGGGGGTGCTTAGATCAATCAAAGGTATGCGACGGGCTCAACGACTGTGGTGATTGGTCGGATGAAAAGCTTTGTTTGAACACAAGAGTTTATTGCAGAAATGATGAGTGTGTTGAAAGGTCGAAAGTAAATGATGGAAAANTAGACACGACAAGTGGATATGACGAGTTTGTATGTAACAGTACGTATGGTCATAAGTGTGGATGCTGGCTACGTANTGACAATTGTACCTCATCTGGAAAGTGCATTCCAAACATATGGGTTGGTGATTCAAGATATGATTGTATCACTAGCCACAGTGACGAACCATGCGAAGCAATCAAAGTTCTATGCGAAAATTGTCAGGTTATTGTTAATCGATGTTCAACAAATGAAAGTAAAATATTTTTGCTGCAAAATTCAAATAAAAACACCACCACTTGCCACATGAATAATCCGTCCTTCCATCATCTGAACTTATCAATCAAATGGATCTGCATTTCATCTCTGTGTGGAAAATGTTTGGAAGATATCTTTCAATGTCAGAACGGACATGTCATTGACAATGCTGATTATTGTGACCAAAAGGTGCACTGTGAAGATGGGAGTGATGAACAACAGCAAAACTTTGGTTTCCGATGTTCAGGAAAGTCAAGAAAAGACACTTGTGTTTTGCCACAGAAAAATCTTTACGATTCGACGTCTCAGTGCGCATATGGTTCAGATATATGTTTTGTGAATGATGAATTCCGATGTTTTTTATGCTTGGACGAAAAACTCATTATTTCACCAAAACAGGTTTGCGATCAAAATATCGATTGTTTTGATGGATCTGATGAACTTCTGTGCTCTAATCAATCAGTTGCACGAACACTTGTTGGTAATGAGAAGTCAAGATGTCCCCCAAGCCAGATGCATTGCAAAAGTTCCACTGAATGTGTAGCTATGGACAACGTTTTGTGCAATTTTTCGGTTGGATGCAAAGATCAAATCAACCAAAAGTTCTGTCGCCACGAGAAGCAATCCAGTGGTTTTGCAAGGTGTCAAGCCAGACATGCGTCAAGTAACAAACTCATTAATGTACTTGCCAAACGATGTGACTACAGACCAGAGTGCTTATCGATGGAAGACGAATGTGACTCACAATGTGATCCTCGACCATCATTTTGTGATAATGAATGTGGGGAGGAGAGCCGGAAATATTTGTTTGGAAACCGAGTATGTGACGGATATATCAACAAAGTCATCGAACAAAGCTCACCCAAATGCAGTCGAGAAGTGGAAGAAAACTGTCTGATGAGGTTCATGTGCAAAAGTAAAGAAATGGTCAGCATCGACATTAATTACTACTGTGACGGTATATTTGATTGCGACGATCATTCTGATGAAACAAGCACCGATTGTCTGAACAAACGATTCAACTGCACAGCAGCTGGAGGCGCCTTTTCCATCAAAAAAGAGTTTGTTTGTGATGGAATAAAAGACTGCGACCAAGGTGAAGATGAAAGTCGTCAACTGTGCGGAGAGAAGAGGTTTTACTGCGAAAGTGGAAATCCAATATCAATTAACAAACATTTTGTTGAAAACGGTATAAAAGATTGCGATACAGGTTTAGACGAATGTACATCTCTGTTTTCAGATAGATATGAAATGATTGCCAATCCTGTTCTTCGCTCATTGTTTTGGATCATGGGCTTTCTGGCTTTGTTTGGAAATCTAACAACAAACATTCTAACACTGATGGAGATGGTTATTGACTGTAAAAGTAGAAAAAAAGGCAATAATCCTGTTGCCAAAAGCAATAATTTTGTTAAACTAGCCAATAGATTGTTTGTTTTCAACCTTACCATTTCCGACTTTTTGATGGGTGTGTATTTGTTAGGAGTTGTTGTTCAAGGTCTTAAGTTTTCAGGGCAATATTGCTCTGTTGATAAAGTCTGGAGATCAAGCAATCTTTGCTCGATGCTTGGGACACTTGCAGTTTTATCTTCAGAGGCTTCTGCTTTCATCATGGCATCTATGTCAACATTTCGACTGGTTTCAATATACAAACCGTTCCTGACACGTACTATGAAATTTAAATGGATTGTTCTCATTGGATTTTTATGTTGGTTCTTTTCGTTACTGTTTGCTTTTCTTCCATGGATTCCATTTACCTCTGGTTATTTTGTGTCTGAAGTTTGGTTTCCCAACCATTTCCTGAGAACTGCGACAATTGGCAAACAAAACATTACCAACATAGCCCATAAAGCTTCTGACACAAATTCCACTCTTGAGTCTTGGTTAAAAGTCAAGAAAGTCATTTCGAACAAGTTCAAATACAATGAAATAAAAGCAGAGTTTGGGTTTTATTCTCAAACAAGTGTGTGCATGCCGCATTTCTATGCTTCCACCGATGAAAGTTCGTGGGAATATTCTCTTTTTCTTATCACACTTAATTTCACGCTTTTCATCTACATGGTGGTCGTCTATGTGCTTGTTTTTAAGAAAGTCAATAGCACAATGTTTTCTACATGCATCAAGGAAGACTTAAATCAAGAAATGCAAAAAAGAATTTCTAGACTTTTGCTGACTGACTGTTTTTGTTGGATTCCAGTTTGCATTATGGCGTACTTGAAAGTTGCAGGGTTGTCTTTGCCTCCCGATGCTTACATTGCAAGCGCTGGATTTCTTCTTCCAATAAACAGTGCAATGAATCCATTGCTATACTCGAAGTTATTTGGTCAGTGTGTGTCACGTGCTCGAAAACGCCTGACGAACAAATTGCTCTTTATTCGCCCCCGTCATGATTTCACAAATGTTGATGCCACTGGAAAGCTGATCGAACTTGACGAAATTCATGACAACTATTAGTATTTCGAGCGTTTTCATGAATTGCGAATATCAACCTAATTAACTGAAAAATACGTTTCTCCTATTAGAATTATAATAAATACTACGGCCAAAGCAAACGATACAACTGACATCT
>JGI24022J15233_10005148_pt1 | contig 13772 bp, 9 predicted proteins | sample Ectturendosymbi2_FD_15233 | JGI IMG/M metagenome (IMG submission 15233) | reverse complement strand
ACCTTTCTCCTGAGCAGTTTGTGACCATAAAACTAAGAAATAAGACTCCGCGTGGTTGGATAGACCGACCAAGAACCACTAATCTAAGGCATCAGACATCAGACCCAAACGCTGCTCTGTCCTTTTCTTGCTGTTCGTTCACTCTTTGTCTCCTTCGGTATAGTTATGTGGTTGCCATTTGGCAAAGTGATTTTTGCTTATTATTTAAACTCATCAAAATTTTTTGATTTGCTTAGCATGGGAGCAGTACGAGCTTGCGCAAGTAGTGTACTCAGTGGCAATCTGATTTCTGAATGACTGAATAGAAATGCAAATCAAAAAAAATTTGAAGCTTTGATCAGGTGCGTTTCGAACCTTTCGCCTAATTCACACGTAACAATCGATACGATTCACCCTATAGCATGCAGGACGCAGTCAAAGTGCTTTGAGTATGCGACACTACAGTCGGCATGCGGCTTTACCAACGGTCATATTGAGATTCATGAAAACTCGTTGGAATACACTGGCGTTATCGACACAAAATCTGATGAAATGAACAAAAGTTAAAAACATAAATGGTTGACGAATGTTTTTTTATCGAACTGATCATACACAGTAACGGCAATTGACTCTATGCATACCACACTTTGATGGAGGTCCTCTTGGATCTTGAGGTCCTAGGCTTAATCCTACATAGCCTATTGGTAAATCCGACCCTGAGTGTACACAACCTACGTGTGACTACTCAAAAACTAATTTCACAGTGCTCTGCGTTTCGTACAACTTTACTGTTCGTCATGAAACAAAAACAAGACGCGCTCTTGGTTTACCAAAAGCGAAAATTTTGTTTACATAAAGCAATCAAGACCCTTATGTTAGCAATTCCGGCGACAAAAACAGTGGAATTTTGCGCTTTTGTTTATGTGAAAAATGAACGCAATGTCGCAAGCTAGAGTCATTCAACAAGCTATTGCTTATTGACTATCTACAACTGCGCATAGCAATTCTACAGCTTCGTGGCAGTTCGGGGGGCCACATGAAATCGGGGAACAGGGTTCAAATGGGGGGACCGGGAACCACTGGCCCCCCGCTGGCGACGGCCATGTAGTAAGGTTAGGGGTGGTGCGATTTTAGTAATATTTAGTAATCAAGTCTCATAACGGCTTCGCTACTGTAAGAGAGATGAAGTATAATTCACAACACTGCTGTGACAAAACGATGGACAACAAAATGACTTCATAACTCGAATGTTATTTTCCAAATTGTGCAAAATTATGCTGAACAATGTTGCTTTATCGTAGATTTTAGGGGACGGGGCGATCGACAATATCCCCACTCTCCGGCGTCCCTGCTCTTTGCTGCTCGAAGCATCAATAGCAGGGAAACAAAATTCACTTTACCTAATTCTTGGCGTAGTTCAGCAGCAGTCATCGGGGCAATGCAATTAGCAATAAATACTGATTCAGTGATTCATGTTTTGTTCTTGCAATGACAAATTTAGATTTGAAAATTTTTGAAACTAGCTTAGAGGTTTCAATCAGAACTTTTAAAAGATGTTCCGTAAATAGCAACGTGATACACAAAAGTAGCGTTTTCCACTGCTAAGAGTAGAGACTCATCAGAATGATCAGCTTTGAAGAAGTGTATCGCACGGGATGACGACATTGCTGCCTCAACAGTAGATATGTGTTTTTTTCGTTTCCAAGTGGTTGACAATATCTGAGCGTCCGCCATGGCTAATTGAAAAACAGATAATTCTAATTCAGAACAGTAATTTTAAACGAAGTTCAAATCGAAGCCTGAAGAAGCTGTCAGATAAATAAAAATTGCACAGGCCTACCGGTATTTTCAGAATGGTTCAATAAAATGAGAAAATAATAAATGTTTTTTGCAGCAGGAAATGAGTTATAGGCAAAGCATTTCTAGCCGTTTATACGTTCGTTAGGGACTTGTTCACTCGCTAGCCGAACACTTTTGAACAAAGGTACATAAATTATTGTTAATTATTTGAAAATTTCCAAAAAGCATCGCGGGCCACACAAAACGCCCTCGTAGGCCACACGCGGTTTGAGACCCTGATGTAACACAAAGTAACAAGAAAAAACAAGATCAGGCATCATTTTTCAGCAAGTTGGCTAAACAGACCATTCACAGCCTGCTAATACTCGTATAGGTAGGGCCATGCTGGCTGACTGAATGCCTAACCGGGACTCTTTGGTTGACTGACCGGGACGCCGGAACAAAGCCTTCAAACCGCGGCTGTCCCGGTTAAAACGGGACGTATGGTACGTCTACCTAAGTCAGTTTTCCCTGCATTTAGAAAGCCGTTATTCACCACTACCGGAAACGATAAAACATCTATGTCAAAAAATTGAAAAAGATTAATATTTCCAAATTTTGCAAAGCATTCCGAAAACCCACTGTTCATGAAAACATTTGCTGTTAATCAAAACACATGTTACCAAAACTGCAGAAATTAACAAAACATCCCAAAAGTTTTTTAGTAATTTTCCTCAAACTACCGATATTCTACTCATTTCAAGTGACGTGACTTGTATTAAATATAATCTTCTGTACAATTCAAATTGAATGGGTTTCTTTTTGAAAGAAACTGTCGTTGCAATTGCAATATGTTGTTTAATTTTTAGTAAGATATACTATTTTGTCAGGCAACACTATGTAGGCCTGTAAATTGTGAGAATGTCATTATTTGAATGTTTTGATGTTCTTTATAATAAAAATAAATGAGTATAGAAGTGTGCTATGGTCCTTATAGATAATTTATAGTTTATTAATGCTGAAAATTTCAAAGAGAAAATAAACGCAAATATTTTCCGTTTCAAAACATTTATTTTTGTAATGGTTTCACTTACGTAAAAATTGTGCCTACATATAACACTTTAATTATCAGAAATCGCGCACACTTCAACTTGCCATTGGCGCTATTTCGCATAGATACGCCACAGGGTTTTGCGTCATTCTGCAGCCTTAGCTACAGTGCAGGCTGGTCTCGTCTTTACCCCGTATCTTACCCATAAAAATCAACAAGAGATAGACCCGGACTGAATGAAAGTACCTCACATGGATTCAGGCGTTTTGTTTCACACATTATACGTGACAATAACCAATTTTCAACACCATGAAAAGAGAATGCTCATTGTCATTCACTTTAATCCTTCGTCCTCATTCTTTCATATCGGGGGTCTGCAAACTATGGCCCACGAAAGCCGTTTCATCCAGTCTGCGAAGCCATTCTCCAAACTACGGTCAGCGGGTCAAATCCGGCCCGGAATGCATTTTGTAAATAATGAAAAATTAATTGACAAAAACTCTTTGATTTGGTAGAATGTAACATATCCCGAAACAATCACCTTCTAGTGCCCCTCCCGGGAAAAGTCATTCAAACGTAAAATTCAGAAAAAATTTTTTTGCACTGAAGATGCACTATTTACTTGTACGCGACATTCTTTTTAACACTGTTTTTCATCTGGGGCTGGTCACGGAGACAAAGGCCTGAGGAGATCTTGCAACCCCCTCGGTCTTCAGCAACCTCTTGTAGATCTGGTAGCTCCATACCATGGCAGGACCAAGGCAAGTCCGAGATGTAAAGTAATTACGCCACGCATTCCTAGGTTGTCATGCCAATTTTTCCTGGCACATTCTGGCCACACGGGTGAACATCGTAGCTTTTACTGTAAGTGTCACTAGTGTATTCGGAAAAGTGGTTCGACGTTCAAAACTTTACCGATTAAACAATGACGACTGCGCACTTTGTCGCAACGCACCACACACTTTTCAATGTGTGAGAACTCGCATTTTGTGGCGTGGATCGATAAAGCTCACGCAGTACCGCGGTTGTTTGGCCAATCTGTGTATCAATCTCCTTGTTCTGCTATCCGTCACTTGTGTATACCACACCAAGGTACATGAACTTCGCGATCTGATGCAGTATATTGCCGCTACCTTGCAGAGCATTGGCTGCGAGTTCTTGAGATACATAACACCTTTTATTTTAGTGATAATTTTTATTTCATATAAATTTCTAACAAAAAAGACCCATCTAATAATCATAACTTCATACCAACCACGTGCCTGAACGAGCAATTAAGGACTTTCTGCCCACCATCACTTGGTTTCTACTATGGGCAGAAACATGCCAATCGTTTCCAATGTTTCAGGGATGACCTTTTAATTGAAAATGAACAATTGAGAAGGAAATAAATTTTTTGTAAATAAATTTTAAATTTTTTGGGGAAAAATCGATGCTCTTGAACAGTCCATGGTGCAGCAGGCACCCGCAACACTGTTGTCAGCATATGACAAACAAATGAAATATGTCATTGCGTACAAATGAAACTTGCCACACCCACTGAATCAAGAAAAGTTTTTCTCATTCTTTTGAATTTGTTTGCGTATGAAGTTATGAGGGAAATATTTCAATTGTCCATTCCAACACTGATTAAATGTGCTATATATGGCCTTTTTCTTAAAACTCTTTCCTACAAAGATTTTTCACTCACCTGCAGCAATCTCTGAATAAAATCAGTGAATGGGTTTAATCAAAACTAGAGTTTTCAAACCTTTTTTAAATAACTGTAGAATTCATTTCATGATTTTATGTGTTTTTTAGTTTTGCACGGTCATTTAACACTAAATAATCGCATTCAGTTCCAGGGCAGTTGCATAGTTAAAATATCTTGCTTTAGAAACCTCAGCTATGCGTCTTTATTTCCTAATACTCTCAAATGCTGCAAAATAAACTACCAATACATTGACCTGATTAAAACTATTCTTAATGTTCCAGTTGAAAAATTAACCGTTGTTCCTGGAAAGTGAACTGCTATGTTGATAGGAAAAAATGCACTTAGGGCTAGACCGAAAAGAAATTTTTGTATTGCCTATTACCGCACGAAAACCTCTTTAGCCTACGTGTCTAGGTTACTAAAGCCATTTTTATTATTCATTCACACAGTGGCGTACGCAGAAACTTTTCATGTAGGGGGGTTTCATTCATTGGCATATGGTGGTCATTTGTATTTGGTGTGCGTTGTTTGTGACGTCATAATTTGACGTCAGATTCATGTTTCCAAACCAACGTTTTGGCGAAATTTGTTGACACAATATGCATATTCTTCTACACGCGCTCCCCTTAATTTATGTGTCATTGCACTGAATATAAATCATCAGCGTTCCATGTTAGAATATCGGAGGAAAATAAAGTCAACGCTACGACACAACAGTTCATAACTGCAAAAATATCTGGCTGGCTGCGCTTCAAAACAGGGGAGTAAAGTAAACTTATCACCGCGTCAGAGCAATTTACAACTGCAAAACAAAGCTGGGCTAATGCCTTGTCGAATACGAGCAGGAGCATAGAAAGTGTGCCGCACACCCTGGTTTGCAAGATTGAATCTTTCTAAACTACATAAGAATTGAGAATGCGCATAAAGTACGCAAGAAAACTTTCGATTTGTTGTTATGTGNAGAAGTCCAGCATATTTTTAGTTTTCCTTTTTCCCTGCTGAGTCCTTGTCAAACGCCTGAATGCTATTATGTTAACAACTGCTGTTNTTGAGCTCATGCAGCAGTTTTATCATGTTACAGAAACTGCTAGTTAGCCAATGCGGTCAGCACTTGCGCCGCTCAGCCATAGCAGACAAAATAAAGACAACTGTTTCGGATGAAGTGAACTATCGCGGAACACAATCTTAAACATGCGCAGTGGACGAAAGTTCTGCAAAAAGTGGTGAGATGGTTTCTGGATGCAGACGATAACCCAGATTCCCACCAAAACCTATAATTATTACTTTTTGGCCCATTCACAGTGTGCCTTGAAATTTGCATTCAAATTCATTCCGTGGTATTTCCATTAAGTCGACAAATTAACAAGAAAAAAGTATGCGAAAACAATTAATCTCCTTTGTGCAAGTAGCAAAGTTTTTGTAAAATATCAAGCTCGGGGGTGAGGTTAACCCCAAACTCCCCCTTGCGTACGCCCTTGCATTAACATCTGGAAACACCACATTGCGAGAAAACCAGTACATGTTTATCAAAAACTCACCAGTTTATAATACCCCACTGATGGTACTTCCACTTTTTCATCATCTTTTTTGCTGGATGAAGAACGCCTGCTGCCATTGTCTTGGGGTTTTCGATGAGGGGTTCAAGATCCTCTTCCACAGACATGCTACAAGATTGCACAAAAAAGCGATAAAAATCTGATTAGAGCTAGTTATCAGTTTAAAAAAGCAAAGCAGCTGCCAACTCCATCTTTCAATATAGTACTTCTTGCAAAGAAATTAGGCACACTCTTCTACTACTCTTCAATGGTTTTTCTGCACTAAGGTTAAGGTTATCGGAGATATAGAATACGGGCTACGGCCAACTTCTGACACCAAGGTTATATTCACTTGCTACTTTGTGTGGTCGGCATAAAGCTTGCTTCTTTATTCACGAAAATTTAAAAAGCCATGCACAGTCAGTTTGAAAGCAATAGTAATGCGCCCACCCTGTCACGTAATAGGAAGTAACTGCACATGAGAGATGAATGGAAGCGTGAGAGTAGTACATGACGATTGCGTAAGAGCTATTCATAGGACCGAAAACGAAACAACAACCCAGCACGCAAAGTTTCGATAATTTCCTAATTATGTTTACTGGGTTGATGTAACTAGCACGCTTTTGTAGTTACTTCCAAATCCAAATGTTTGAATGGTGCTGAAGCAAGAGAAAAATCTAAAAAGCTTATTCGAAGTTTGTCATTCTGTAATTGGCATCACTTTTGCTTTCCGGCATCCCTGCGAAACTAGCTCTATCGTCACAGATTGTGTTTGAGAATTGAGACTATATAGTTCGCGTGCTTTCTTTGAATCAGTGGTTCTTAACCGGGGAGCGTCAAGAAATTTCCAAGGGGGCGCGAACCCTTACGCGTTTTGCAGCATGTAAAGTTTTTGAACGAAAAGGTGTTCCGTCCAATGTATTTAATTAAAGTCAGTGGGGATTGAAACAAACAACAATTGCTTGAGGAAGGCGTGACAGAGTAAACGTTTAGAACCATTGCTGTAAATCTTGCTTTAGTTATTCACCATTTCATTTGTAAGCCTTTCTTGCAGATTATAGGATGATTTATTCCTTGATGACGGTTTTAGGTCATAAATCATGACACGGAAATAGAAATGGGAACCTAGATTCTTCACCAACAACCTTCAGAAAATATTTGTCGTGAATGTTGCTATAGGCAGAAGAGGCTTTCGACATAGAGCTTTTCAAATGGTTACGTGGCTTTGACAAGGTTTCCCGGTTCGGATTGATGAAATTGGAGCTTGCACTCAAATTTGACACTTTGATACAACTCATTTTATATCTTGGAATAGGGAAGATTACGAATGCTAATAAAGTAACTGTCGAAGAGATTCGGCGTTCGGTAAGGGCACATGAAATTTGAGAAAGACCGTCTGGCGGAATATTGTGGCAACCATTTTTATACACNATATCAAAATTGTTAACATGATAACTCAATTCGCAAGTGCTAATATTTGTCATTTTTATTCTTCCCTTTGTGGTTTTGATCGAACATGAATGTCATGGACTTTTGATCAGTTCGCAATGATAAAATGCTTGCCTGTCAAAAAATGCTTTCAGTGACGTACTGCCACAATAATAGCTTGGATTTCTCTCAACAGATGGATGCTTTAACTCAGGTTTCTGAAGCATGCAAGAAAAACGCAACAGGACTTCCGCTCTGATTAAAGAAGCTGCTATCGCTGCTTGAGACGCGTCTGATTCCACTTCAAACGGCTCACTTTCATTATCAGCCACAACAACTGCAACTTCTATAGTTTCTTGTAGATCTTAAAATGCACGAACAACGGCCTCATTTAGAGGAAATCTTCATTAACAGTTAATGGAGAATTCGATCCGAGAACTTCGGAATCCATTTGGAGCAGTACAAAGAGAAACCAAGGCACCGATTTAATGATCCATGGCTCATTTAAGTGGGGGACACGGGGGACGTGTTCCCCTCACTTTTTCAGACGGGGGAGACATAATATGTTATGTACCTTCACGTTTTTCTCTTTAGTTTTTTTATTTGGAGAGGCTTCTTGCCCATGCTGGGGAGCAGTATTCAGCAGTGGAGTATACAAGAGCTAGGCTGCTGGTCCTGAGTGTGCTCACGGAGGCACCCCACCCGTGCCGGCCAGCCGGTTAAACAGCGCAACGTGACAAAACTTTCTGCCGTACAGATGTAAGGTGTGGCTTGAAAGCGAGCGACCTGTCAAGCTTCAAACTCCAAGATTGGGTTTGGTTCAAATTTGATGGTTTTGTCATTCACTGAAATGTTTAGTCGCCGTCCCACGTCACGTGTGTTAAGATGGTACAAGCATACAGTTTTTTCCTTGCTAAGTTGTAGCTGATTTTCATGGTAGTAGGTGTTGGGTGTTGACAGGTCCCTGCTCATGGCATTCTCGACGTCTGCCCAGTCCGGCCCAGTAAAGGCGAGAGCTAAGTCATCAGCATAAGACAGTTTGATGGACAGTGTTGTCGGGATATCGCTGATATAGATGTTGAAAAGACAAGGAGCAAGAATTGACCCCTTGGAGACTCCATTCTTTAAGCCTCTTGCGTGACTTTCTTGTCCGTCGCTTGTTCGGAGGACACACCTACGATTGCTTAGAGTCTCCATGATGAAGGCTACTAGATGTTTATCGGGTATTGTACGAAGCAGTTTCAGCCGCAGGCCTTGGTGCCGTACCGTGTCATAGGCAGCTGCCAAATCAACGAGTGCAACAGCAGTTTTCTGTTTAAGTTGGAAGCCGTCCTCTATGATCGAACACAGTTGGAGTACTTGGTCGATGTTTGACCTTCCAGCCTGAAAGTCCGGTAGGCATTATTCAACGTAAGGTGATGCGACTGAGAATCACTCGTTCCAGGATTTTAAATTGGACACACAGCAAGGAAATCAGCCGGTAGCTCTTGGGCACTTTAGCGTCCTTGATAGATTTCAGGATTGCTATGATGTTGGCTTTTCTCCATATTTTTGGGAGGAGGTTGAGGCGCACGCAGATGGAAAAGAAAGCTGCTAGCCACTTCCAGTTGGAGGGTACCAGGTTCTTGATAAATTCTGGCTGAATGTTGTCTGGTCCAGGTGCTTTACCACACTTAACGTTATGTATGGCTTGCGTCATCTCTGTGTTGCTCACTTCTTCGCATAGGTTGACATAACTATGCGGAGAACACAGTACAGCCATGATTTGTTTCGTGCAGAAATGTAACATGGCTTTGCTGTAACGTTGGTTGTCACGTTAATTTAAAGATGCAAATTTATGATGTTGAAAAATTGCATTTGCAGGCAAATCTCTGCGAAGTATTTGCCGAAAACAAAAAGCAAAACTACTGTGGAGACAAAGTTTTAGTTTAGGATTGTCAGTTTTGCAAAAGACTGTCTTCAACCATTAGTAAATAGGATTTAAATCAAAACGTTGGAGAAGTATTGACTTAACTACATATTGGTCTATAACTCAAAACTTAGGGCTTTGTGTAGAAATAAAAAATAGTTTATATCAGTGTGGTCCAACTACAGGTCCGCGGGCCCCATGTAGCCCGGGAACCGAATTTTTAAGGCCTGCGAGCTTTACTAGTAACGTTTTGCATGTGTGTTGCAACAGATAATTTTAATAAGAGTAAGCATAACACCTTTTAATAAAAATATACAGTATTAACGGCGTTAGACTAGACTGTAGAGAGCCTCTGGAAATTAGTCAGTAAAGATAGATTTCCAAACTGAAAGATTTCGCAATGAAAATATGTATGGAAATACATATGTGTGAGAATAAATTTTCTACGATAAAGCAAGTAAAATGTAAAAACAGAAATCGAATGGCAGGCGGAACACAGGACGATAGTCTCCCACTTGCTACCACTAACACTGGTATTGATAAAGGAACGATTATGTCAGAGAAGCCTCGATCACAGGCATCACACTGATAGGGATTTGTAATAAATTGCTATTTGCTATTGTGTAATAATTTCAATGACACGCTCACTTATCTTCTTTTTTTAGTTTGTAATCTTGAGAACCCTGTTGTCTCATACATCATTTTGTCGACGTGGCCCGCAAGTTGTCACGTTTTTGTAAAATGGTCCGGAGGTCAAAAGCAGTTGGACCACGCTGGGCTATACATTTAGCTTCATTTCTTGTAATGTCACGACAATGGTGACCAATCATTCCAAAAGATGTTTATTCCGTGACCCTTTTACTTTGTGCCTGTGCTGAATGCATGAGTTCGCAAGTCATCTGATTTGCCTGAGTTTAACCAAATCCACAACGCATCAATGTTTTCCACAATGCATCGAATCCACAATGCATCAAAAAACAATTTAATAAGTTTAACGTCAAAATGTAATAGATGAAATTAATGTCAAAAGTGATAATGCTGGTTAAACTTGGTACTTTTTTGCCAATTCACCGTTGTGCAGTGTGATTTCTGTTTAATCTCAAATATATTTCGTGTTCTTATGCAAATATAACCCTCAGAATGGAATCTTTGACATTAATTCCATCTATGAAAATTTGACGTTAAACCTATTAAAATTCGATGTTGAAAGGATAAAGCAAAGCGTGATTAGTGTTGGTTTCAAGGGCATACGCAAAAGTGGCTAGGGTTAAACCGCCCACCCCTTTGAGCTTGATATTTTACAAAAACTTTAATGCCTGCGCAAAGGAGATTAATTGTTTTAGCATACTTTTTGCTTGTCAATTTGTCAACGTAATGCAAATACCACGGAATAAAATTGCCTGCAAAATTCAAGGAACATTTCAAATGGGCTAAAAAGTAATAATTAGGTTTCTATGGGGATCAGGATTATCGTCTGTGTCCAGAAACCATCTCATCACTTTTTGCAAACCTTTAATCCACTGCACATGTTTTAAGATTGTGTTCCGCGACAGTTCCCTTTTCCGAAACAGTTGTCTTTATTTTGTCTGCTATGGCTGATCAGCGCAAGCGCTGACCGCATTGGCTACAATTTATGTAACATGATGGAACTGTTGCGCGAACTCAAAAACAGCAGTTTTTCACATGGAAGCATTCAGGGATTTGATAATGTCTCAGCAGGGAAAAAGGAAAACTAAATTTTGCTGGACTTCTATACATATCCGAGGTGCCAAACTAGTTTCTTGCACCGGGCGCAATCTAACCTCGGTACGCCCCTTTGTCACACCTTGGACTCTTCTCGAAATTCCCAACTTTGGTGCTTGCACCTGAGTTAATATTCTTTCGGTCATTACCCAAGATTCATGACCACAGGTAAGGATCAGAACATAGATCGATTTGAAAACTGACAGTTTTACGGTGTTTGAAAGCTCCTGTTTTGTGACCACAGATCGATAAAGCTCACGCAGAACAGCGTTATCCGTACCAATCCGTGTATCAATCTCCTAGGGCTCCGCCTTCCGTCACACGTAAATACCAGCCATAGGTACTTGAACGTCTCCACCTGCTGCAGTGTAGGTCGGCGTCCCTGGTTTACGTCGTTCGACGCAAGTTAGCGCTGAAGGTGTTAACAAAACAATGCACGAAATAACTGCGCCTTTCAATGGGGACCCACAGCATCTCTGAAAAAGGAGGGCCTGAGGCGAGCCCCTCGTTGGCCTCACCTAATAGCCACCTCTGACATCAACCCAGTAAATGCAGTTTGGAAAGTATCCAATTTTTCTTTTCCCGATTGTTCTTTCGTTTGCATTCCTGTAAATAGTTCTTTTACGCAGTCGTCCTGTACTGCTCTCACGTTCCCATTCATCTCTCATGTGCAGTTACTTCCTATTGCGTGACAGGATGGGCGTATTACTGTTGCTGTCAAACTGACCTTGCAATGCTTTGGAAAAAAAGAAAACTCCCGTATCATACTAAAAGAACAGGGCAACCCCCGCAAAGGAATGCGGAACGAGTGAAAATGCGCACCAACAAATACCCAGGGCCTGGTCAGCAATTAAGTGAAAACGTAGTGTAAAGGCAGCGCTAAGAATGATACGCAGCCACTCAACAAATTTTACTGACGTTTTCGTGCGTTTTACTGATGTGTATTCTCATTCTTAACATTTGAAATTTTTGAGAACTATTAACTTTTTGCGTGACGACACCCCCTCTTATGTGCCAATAGAGTTGACTGAGCTGCAAGCTTCGGGCATTCTCGTGTCTACGTTTACTTCTGCTACTCCCATTAACTTTTACTGTCAGCTGCAACATTTTGAGTTTCCTATATTGCTGGCCCATATTAAGGGTGTAGTTGTAATGTAATAGTTGGCAGGACTTACTCGTGCGAGCAGGTTTTTTCCAAAATGAACTTTTGCACGAACAAGCTGTGCTTTCAAGCTCACGGACGTTCTCTACATTTTGTCCCTAAACTCTTCATCACTGGAACCTGGTCTTGCGCCTATTTTCATGAAGATCAGAACCGTCGCCAGAAAGTCGTTAACAGGGGGGCTTTATGTTTGTGCGGAGGGGATTTACGTTCGTGCAGGGGGGCTTGGCATTCAAATTTGACAAAAATTCCGCTAACTTATGGTGTTTCATATTTCAATTTGGCGACGGGACTGATGAAGATGCAACACTAGACTTTTCACCAAACTACTTTATTTTTTAATAAAATCAACTAATTCATGGCTGAGAGCTATGATGCTGTCTGATTGTTGTACTTACCTCGTTTTTTTCTGTCCACTTGAAAGCTTCGTAGTGTTCGGTTCAGAATGCAAGTTACAGCGAATCTACAAAATATACCTAATCCGGTCTTTGCCATGGGTGTGACTCGTAGCTGAGTTGCAAAAGCAGTTAACTGATATATGTACAAGTGTTCAGCCTATGCGTTAGAAGTAACTGAGCAATCGAGTTTGTGAATTTAACGTTATCTCATGCGCTAACCTCCAGCAGTATCCAAACAATGCTCGGTTCTGTGTTTTTTTTAACGGTTCTGTTACGATCATGGGCTGTTATGAACACAGTGGCGTACCTAGGGGGTTGGAAGAAAAGACATCTGTCCCCGGGTGCAGCATTTTGGGGTCACCAAAATGGGGTCGGAATTTTACGTAACAATAACGAAATGTCAACGGATGCTAATAATCATGAGTAAAAAAAATGTCGAAAAAAAAGCAGACAAGTTCTCTCACGAAGATTATCTCCAAAAATAAACTCCTCAATCCAGGGCCGGCCTTAAGCCGATGCAACCGATGCGGCTGCATTGGGACCCGCGCCATGTGTTTGGATAGTTGTTCACAGGGACGCCGGAACGTCGGCAGGGCAGGGGGGCAGAGGGCAATATAAACTTGCGAAAAACAAAGAAATTGTTACCGATTATCAGGCCCGTAGGTTAATTAGGAGGGGCNCAGGGGANTTNATTTCCTCTAAAAAAANTTTTGCTCCTCCCTTGAAAAATGTGTTGGACATAGTTTAAAATAGGGCCCCTCTCAGTAAACTCTTCGCCTAGGGCCTGCCAATTATGCTTGCTACAGTTCAACAATAATGTTGAATTCAAAAATAATAAAACTAACGATAGACAACTTGTTTCAAGTCGATCTTGGTAAATCATAAAATTACCTATGAAAAGACACCTTTGACCCAAATGTCCCTCGTTTGAAAGGTCAGTGATTCATTGCCACTGCTCTCCGACGTCCCTGCTTGGCGCTATTAGCAGTCACTATCTCGCTACATTACCTGCCAAGATGTCTGCGTTCAAGAGTCACATGCGACAAAACGCCTAATATCGTAACTTGAAGTGAACATTTGAAGATTTGTTGCCAT
>JGI24022J15233_10005145_pt1 | contig 13773 bp, 6 predicted proteins | sample Ectturendosymbi2_FD_15233 | JGI IMG/M metagenome (IMG submission 15233) | reverse complement strand
CCCATCAGGCCCGTAGCCACGGGGGGCATTCTGGGGCAGTGCACCCCAACCTTCTTGGGGTTCCCCAAATTTAGTTGTGTCCAGAAAAATGTTTTGTACACATTGATAAAAACAAAAATATTGCCCCCATTACAAGTGTATTTTGCCCCTCCAAACCTTAAAACCTGGCTACGAGCCTGATGACAATTATCGCTAAATAAAATCAACTAAACTTATATTGAATGTGTGCAGGAGTAAATACCAGGATAGGGAAATTGAGCTAAGTTAAGGCTGAACAGTTTTTATTATAACAGTCACCAAATAAGCAATGTCCATGTTACTACCTCGACTTCGCACAGATCCGCCTCGACCGCAGTGGCGTTCGCATCGAGGTGGAAGTTGAACCAGAGGTCGGTGGAGAAAGTAACAGCGTTGAGGCACTGGCAGCAGATTTCACCGCGTCGCAAGGAGGGTACTTGATTGAAGATATGCGAGCAATACTTCTCGTTTGCGACTACTTTCAGAAAACAAGGTCGCGCCCTTCCGATCTGCACAAACGCGTGCAATCTGATTTAAGCTACAAACCACTGTTAACGACAAAAACGCCACGTGAAAAAGTCTACCGAAACCAACTGTTTAACATGAATTGAGCAAGTTTGCAAGGGTTTGTGAGTGAACATGTGGTCGATCCAAATTTGTAAAGTCATGATTCAATTCGAGTCACGGGCTCTTCGAGCTCGAGTCGAGTCATGGCCTTGGTCGAGTCTGTCCAGTCAAAATCACAAAATCTGTCGAGTCACTTTGGGCAACTGGTTATAAATTTGAGTCAATTTCTAGACATTTTTGCTTTCGCCCCATAATCAAATGCCCGATAGGACAGGGTCTTGGCGGCTTTGCAAAAATTACTTGGCTAGTGTCATCACCAGGGTTGCGGAGTCGGACTTTTTATCCGACTCCGGACGTCCAACTGAATTATTTTTTACATCGGACTCCTAAGACAGGAATCCTACTCGTGCATGTTGAAATGGCACGATTTCTTTCGAAAGTTTTACTGAAACAGATAAGTTCTTGCTGTGCACCACAATTTCAATTTGATTGGCAGTTGCTGCAAAACTGTCAACAGTCAAGTTTCATTCACGTTATGTTAAGGAGTCGGAATTTTTGGAAAGGTCGAGTAGGAAAATTCTGGAAGCTAGGAGTCGGAATTGGACATTTTAACTCCGACTCAACAACCCTGGTCATCACATCTCCGTTACAAACCGGAGTCATATCACCAAAATTCGTATCTCGAGTTATCTATTCGATTCACAAAATCGCTGTTGAGCGAAGAAACCAGTTCAAAAAATCTTTCATAAATAACACAGCATCGTACAGCGTTCTACAGAACAGAAACCAAAGATACTGTTTCAAAACAGCAAGCTTAACCCAGAAAAACAACATAAGCGATACATACAGCGTTAGATTGATACGTGGCTTCATAGTCAGTCTCGATTTGAAAGTAAGGATTTTCTTCCTGGAATGAAACAAAACGTTAGATAGAGAAACGCAAAGCCAGTTTAAGTCCCATAGCTGGCAAACTACAGTATACGGTTGTTTGTGAAAAACGTTGGCATTGGCATAAAGAGATGCAGCAACTTTCACAACGATTCGGAGGATACGTACGTTTTTCCAATATGCGAAAAGATAATTTTTTCATTAACATGCGTTAGCTCTCGACTTCCAATTTCCTACAAAAAAACATCTTTCTCAAAACACAAAAAGAACTGCAGAAGTATGATGATCGAAATAAACGCTGCAGAAATGTCTATCATAGCAGTGTTAAAGATTTATTTTTATTATCAACCTGTCTCCTTTGCGTCCTGATCGCACAAAAATGAAAACTACGTCGTCAATAACTAGTCGTGTTTAGTTCTATCAAATCTAAGATTGAAAAATTCGCAGCCAAGTGTTTCCAGATACACACCGAGCATTGTGTCTTACCTGAGGCAAGGCGCTCGTCGGCATTTCCTCCACCTCCAACGATGCTTCGGGAGAATTCAATAAAGATACTTCAGCTATCTCTTCAGATTCCAAACCCAACGATTTGGCCAGCGTTTGACTGCATCAAAGGACATAAATGGCGTATTTTGTTAAAACTGCCACCAGGAACCAGTTAACGAGGCACACCTCTACCTGCAATAAACAGTGCAAGAAGGTCGGCTTGAATCCGAGTTGAAATCGAAAATGTTCACAGTTGTTAAGTCCGAGTCATCGATTCTAGCCTTAAGCTTGTAGGGTGGCACGTGGTTCGGGGCTGCAACGCTGTTCTTATGTTTATCCTGCACGCAATCGAGACAAAGATGTGGCAATAATCATGACCAGAAATATTTTGGTACTAGTCGCACACATAGTACGCAAAGAACGCTAACCCAGTGTGGACAAACCTTTGAAAATTAATTTAGCAATCTCCGCTTAAGAGATCTGATGCAAAAGCTTTAGACTGCTGGACTAGACCTAGAAAGACGACAGATGGAGTAAACCTAGATTTAAGCCGAACTCGCAAGTCATTCACGTAAATACGTCGCTTCACTTTGAGCTACTTCAAGCAATTGAAAAATAAACTGAAATCCAAGAATAAAAGTCTTAGCGAGCTGCACCCATCTCCACCGCTAACAAACTTTATCGCATACTAAGCCTTTTTCACAAGGTTCTGTTCACTAGCGGTTTAGAAATGAGCTATAGTGTCAGGATAACTAAGCGCAAGTAACCACATACGTTGACTTTGTGTATTCGCGTAAACAACAATGAGTATTCGGATAACTTGTGGAAATAAGCAACGATATGAAGCCTGTGTGAGATTAATTTCGTGCTGGTTGTTTCTACGCATTAAGATAGGTTGGCGAGCCTAACTTCACGCCAGGCACAGCGCTAGTTTCCACAACGCCAGTGCAACTCCCGGCCAACCTGACTTAACCCGTGAAAACTAGGCAAGCTTTACAAAGCCACAACGGTCACGACAACATTTATTATAACCCAGTGTACTTGACTTTTACATTCTTCCGTGGTAAGCAAATGCACTTGCGTGCTACTCTTAGTGTCAACAGCAGATGCAGCTACCCGGTCAGCGAACGTTCTCTTCACCAAGCAGCAACGAGTCTGTCGTACTCGAGAGTTTGTACTCACTCCTTCGCTGCATAGTACTATTGTATATTAAAAATGCCGGCTAAGTGGTACAATTGGTTGAGCAGACGACATTAAAGCTGCCTAAATATGAATCACTTCAAAAGCTGACTACCCCACGCTACGGTTGGAAAAGGAGCAAGTTCTTACTTCAGTCGTAATCACTGGGTATACCGTAAATTGCGGAAAACGAAAGTGGATTATTCCTGGATTTTTTTTCGCTGAGCCATTTTGGTCATGTTTTGCTGAGAAATTTTGGTCACTGAAACATTTCGGTCATTTGTCTCACAGTTGTATTGAAACTCGCCGTAACAGTGTTCTTCAGCCTACGTTTTCAGACATTCTGACAGAAATGACTGAATTTTTTTCGGTCCTTTCAAAATCATTTCGGTCTATGACCGAAAAAAACAGGAATATTCATTTACCTAATCCTGCAGTGAAGTGCGGTACCAACGTGCGTTGAAGCGGATAGGACTAGTTTTAACTGGTTGGTGATACAAAGCAGAAAACCAAACAGCAATAAATCAAACCCGATTACAGCCCTTGCATAACGCTAGCAATGCGCGGCGGGGTTTATTACGCGATCCTTGATAAAAGAGCTGAGTTCCAGTTACAGGAGTTGGCCTGGAGCCATTTGTTGCACCGAAAACCAAGTTCTTGTACTGAAGTTTGCTAATGTAAGGACAAAACAAAACAGATAACATTTTGCATGAAGCAATCCATACCTCAATTCTAACTATCGATACCATGGTGCTGGTTGTAAGGAGACCTTGCTTCAGTGGAGAACATTCAAGCGCAACCAGGTTTTTGAATAGATCGATTACCTCGTCCTGGTCGTGGCCGAACATATGATGGAAGGATGACAGAAAGCAATCGTCCTGTCGCACAAGCAATGACTTCGTGCATGTGCTGGAAACCAGTAGACCTGGAACGAAATGACCGTCACGTAAATTAATTGAGCTGGAAGTTTTCTTGCATTCTGCCTTGACTTTGCGTGAGACTCACATCTTCACTTAGCAAACAAGACGTGAAGACGTGTCACTTGCGCGCAAGCTCCGTGGCGCATTGCGATTGGACGCCGTATTCAAAGAAATACAACTACTATTGTGATTTCCATGGCGTGAAAATACAAATTCGTTTGAAACTTTTTCATGAACGGCTTTTGAGATATGTAACTTAGAAAACCTGGGGAGTAATTCAATTACTGGTTGTTACGCAAATAACAACGTTACCCAAAAAGTCGAGTTGTTCATAACGCCTTCACCATTGTATGCTTTTCTTCTGGGTTTCGTCCTGACTGAGCTCCAATGCAAGCTTCAAAAGGCTTCGCACTGAGTGTTTCGACTGGATATATCCGATATAAGCTCAAAATTTTCCGATTTCTTTGGTTAGAAATCGAAGTAGTGCATTTATCGATTAAACACTAATATTTTCCATATCACAAGAGTACTATCNTTTCTTCAGAATGCTATTTTTATGCACATATGTTTACTTTTGCAAAACATCAGTTTGAGTAAACGTTTACCACGTGGTACAAAACTGTTCGCAACTGACAGCACGCATGAACTTTTTTCTTACGTCATGAAACACTATTTCTTCTCATGAGCAATCTCGACTAAAGCCAACAACTTTGCCCAAGCAGTTCTTGACCAAAAGAAAAATAAAGGAACTTTACACTTAAACAGCTTATGATAATTTTCTTCATTCACATTTTAAGCAGAAGGTACCAATGATAATAAACCTACTATATTCGTCAAATGTGTACATTTTGAATAAAATCTTGATTGTAGAGTTCATTAATTGCAAAATGAAACTATTTATTCACTCTAAACTCATGTCCAAATGATGAATACTTCATTATTGTCCAAAATGGATGACTCGTGCTTTCGTTCTACATACAGAGCACAAGATGATATATGCAGGACAAATGAAACAATCATCAATGAAATTTCAGATGTTTGCATCTAAATACCGACTAAAGGTCGTGTTGTAAGTTTATTTGCAACAAGGCTTTCAACAAGATCAGGCCACCCTGTATATGAAAACACCATAAATGTTCTATCCAAGTATGTGTGATTGTTTATTTTCCCTCAACGCTCACACTAAAGTCGATATGATCATGGCGTTTGACAGTGTTGTTGTAGTTGTATATAAATAACAAACGCTTTCTAACCACCGGTCTGTGAAAACATTCCATGTTTTGAACACTAGCTGCTATTCAGTCTGGGTTGTAGGATAATCATGCTTTTGTCTAGTCACACATTGTGAGACGTCAACCTTAATGAAAGCTCTTCATCCATACCAAACTCTTGCATCTGGCTGCCACTTCATATCACAGAAATTGATCACAACTCACAAGTATTTTGTAAAAGACATAGTATTAACTAGAATAGAGGTGACGAACATATGCGGCCCGCGAAGCATTCAGGCGAGATGAGTTTTTATTACTTTCGTTTGTTTTTGTTTCTGTTGATGAACAATTTTTATCGTTTCTAACAGGTTTCATAGTANGACTAAAAAGTTGTGCGGCCCGCTAACTCTGCGGTAACTGACAAAGTGGCCCGCGATAGCAAATAGGTTCGTCACCCCTGAATTAGACAAAACAAAACAATTCGTCAATAACACCCAAGAATGTTACTGAAGTGCAATACATCACATGCACTGAGTGAATTCTGTATAAATTCGCAAAACCTGTTTCAAAGTTCTGTTGCTTTGCCCAGTTGTACACTTCATCATTCATAGCTCCAAATATTACTCTTTCAAGGGGAAATGCATGAATACAAGCAAAATGCAATGAACAAGTCTCTCTGAAGAACTGACCATAGTGCTTCAAAAACTCTTCACTGCAGTAAAAACCTGCAAATCAAAAACATTCCTTGCATTAAATTATGCATTTAGGCGATGCACTTTAACCAACCAAGGGTGAACAACCTTTTGTTCTTTATGACTGCATTATGTTGATTTTTATGAATTATGGCCACCGGTGAGTTCATCATATTTTTATTTTTTGTGTTGCTTCTGTTCAGCTCAGCCTGGCCTTCTTCCACAATTCTGTTTGACTGTCTTTCTGCTAAGTATCCTCATACCCAGGAGACAAAGAGCTTACGTTAATGCACAGCTGCCATAACATATACGTATTATAAATCACATGTGCACAGCTGCATATATTTTATCGAAGGCTGCTATGACTGCAGGTTGTACACTCCTGATCTAACCATATAGTAATGTGACTTTATTAATCTATGCAAATACCTAAGAAGTGATTTGAGTTTCGTTTCTTTTCCACATTAACATACCATAAGTTGAATTTTAGGAGTCTTTGTTACCTTTATCTCAAAATGCAGCCAAAATATTGAAACTCACATTAAGTTGCAATACACGACCAATGAAACCGTGATTGATGAAACTCAATCCTAACTACCAGGTGCTCCCAGGTAATCCTTTAATCTAATTTAACAAAGCAAGGTATTTCTAAAAAATTGTTACTAATATGCAATCCACAAATTTGACAGGATGATTTTAAATAAGCTCATCTTTCAATAGCATACATAGAACTATAAACAACTCTAAATTTCCTGCTATGTGTGTTTATATCTTTTCAGGTATATACATAAAAATAGCATACATGCAGTAAATTACATAAGAGTTGCAGTGGATTTGAAAATGGCACAAAAAATACAAAAAAGGTTCTTTGTGTAAAACAAAGGATTTAGACAATAACCAGGGTCATAGGCTAATGATTTGATGTGCTAGAATACCAACTTGATGTGCTTCATGTCACAGGCATTGGAGATTATCCAAAACTTGTGAAACCATTTCTAAAATCCACACATGCCTGTACACCTTTGTTACGAATAAATCTTGCTTTCCAAACACTGAACTTGTAACTTTAATTTGCCTCAATTTGTAATTACTCAGACATAAACATCATACACATTTCCATTTATAACTAATTTTTAGAACACCCTGTGCAGTGAAACAAGCAATTGTGCATGTATTATTATTTCATAAACAGTATGAAACAGAAAGATTAAAATGTTCATCAAATATTACATTTCTAGTTTAGTGTTGAAATTGGTTATGATGCTAAAGATTAAATGAGCCATAAACCCTCTCTTACAAAAGTGTTTTAGATTGAAATTTACATTAAGAAAATCATGATTACCTATACTTTTAACAATATTAGCTGTGATTGGTTTAATTACTTTTCATTATTTATTTGCCTGCTTCATTCATTACTGCACCAAGTGCCATGGAAAAATGTTTTAAATTTATCTAGAATGGAAGAAAAAATGAAGAATATGTAATTAAGTGCATTTCAGAAATAAAGTGCATAAAAACTAACTGTTTGCTGCTTAACTTGCTTGTAGTGGACACAAACCTCTAGCAACAACTTTCTAGTTAAAGGTGATTTAAAGAGGGTCACTGTAGCTGCAATAATAGTTTTGATAATAAAAAAAAAATGCAAAATTCAGCAAAAATAGTTTAGATAGTTCTTTTTGAAACAAATGTTGCAAATAATGCTTTTCACACTTTTTGGTGTTATCAATACTTTGTTGTTAAGGGGAAACGTAGAACTCCAATTTTCAGCTGCTGTAAGTACTAAACAATAAAATGCAACTTGACAATTGACACACTAACTGAAGGAATATATTATCTTAGACATTTCAATATTTCCACAGAGACATTATATATTATAGACATCACAACTATACATACAGTATATAAGCTTACTCAGGTCAGGAACTTGATTGGAGCACATTTCATCAGGACAAGATGTACTATTTCCAGGACAATGAACAAGGTGAAGCACACAAAAAAATCCAGGTTTAGGTGGGAAATCGTGAGACACATCTTTGACATTTAGAGCAATAATGACTGGTGAATCATTTCTAAACATAAAAAGCATTCCAATAAACAGTAGTGTAAATTAGTTGACACAAAGCAAATAAGCAGATGTAACTATTTTAAAAATCTTTAAAAAACAACTGAAGCTCAAGTTGCACAAACACAGTTTGTATTTCATTTTGAAATAAAACACTATAATATTTGTATTTTCACATTAGCATTGCTATTTGCAAAGGAAACTTCTTTGGTTATTGATGTGTTCATTTTTAGGCTGAAATACACATATTTCCATTTTCAGATGTCTGCATCATAAAAAGATCATAACTTGTCCTACATACAAAACAATATAGGCAAAATTCGAAAGAAATCTTAAGTTATAGTTGAAGATTTGAATGCTTTGAAATGTTGTAAAACACATTCATTCTCGGGTTAGAAGCCACCAACTGATGCAACAGCATATAATTGCTGAAACATTGCATTACGCCATGATTTTGAAGCAAAAGTAAAATTTAAAAAATGCAATAAAATGCCCAAATATAAATTATATCAAGGCAAGCTGCAAACTCAAACTGATTCCAAAAGATCTGTGAGTGATATGTTCAGTAATGAGTAATCCACAATGTGAAATAAAATGCAGTACAGAACAAGTAGCATGAGTATTGTAATCAGGGTTGTTGTTAAAAAATGACCCAAAGAACACCACCCGTTTTTTTTTTAAAGCCCACTTTAAAAAAAGTAATAAAACTCACCAAAAGACCCACTCTTATTCCTTTGAAAAATCTACTAAGTAAAATAAATTAAACAGAACACTTGTACAGTTAACTACAAATTATTTTTCAATCAACCAAAACGAAAAGCAACAAAATTTAAAGGACTTGAAAAAAAGAAAAAAACAAAGCAAACAGTTCTAGTAAATTCTAATGGTTGTCTTCTTCAGCTCTGCACAATCGGTATATTATAACCAATTTTTCTGCCTTCTCTGCATCTTAACTTTTCCTGAATTTGGACAATAATGTTGAAAAAATACACTCTACAGATGCAGAACAAGCAGGGCATGCGCATAAACTTGACATGAAACTGCAGAGTTTGTGTAAGAATGGTTTTCTCAGTTTGCTGTGTGCATGCTTGCCAAGCTTTACCACTTAGGACTGAACTGACCAACAACACTTTGCAAAAACAAAGATGGGGTACATTTCTTTACCCTCAATTTTGAATGCCATAATAGGTTTAACAAGTTATTTTTATATCATTCTGAAAATGGTGATATTGGATGATGTAATAAAAACAATTCGGAATAGGGTTTTTCCATTTTCCTTAAAAAAATAACAAAATCTTTTTTTGTTTTCAAAAACTAAAAAAACGGGTTTGAAAAGGAAACAAAAAACAGGTGGGTTGTTTTTTTTGAAAAAAACGGGTTTTTCTCACCCTGATTATAATACTACCATATATACTCACATATAAGCTGATCTCGCATATAAGCCAACCCTTAAAAAACTGCCCCAAAATGAGGAATTTTGCAAAAACTCACATTTAAGCCGACACCCAAAATACCATGGTGTATTGTTTGGGCTAATACAAAAAGAGTATCAATATGCAATGCACTGATGAAAGTTCATTATCAAAGCGTTTGTTTAGAAAACAATATTGCTAGTAAGCTAATTATGAAAGGAATCTGATGTTATACAATGACTTAATTGTAGTATTGGCGATATTGCGTGATCTGAGAAGTGGCATCATGTCAATTCGTTTGTGTGAGATCAGATTTATGCACGTATAAGCAGACCCCCTAATTTGACAAATTTTTTCAAGTTTTGAACTCAGCTTATGTACGAGTACGGCACATCAGTCATTCCAATACATCACAGCCCAGTACCCTACTTGTCAAAAGCCACATTCTGCCAGTGGGCCCATACTAATGGAAGTGACTACGAATGCGCCTGGCCTGACGCAATTCAAACAAAAGGGTCAGTTTGACACTCAAACAGCATGGGTCTTGTGGTGTAGCGGTTAGGCGTTATGGCTGCTATGCCAATCGTTTTCAGTTCGACTCTCACCTTGCCAACTTTATTTATTTTTTTCAGGCTTAAGTTTTACTTTTACGGGTTAGTGTTAAGTTAGCCTTAACATAATTAGGTCAGAGTTACGGCTGCTATGCCAATGGTTTTTGGTTCGACCCTCACCTCGTTCAGTTTACTTTGTTTTTTTGTTTACTTTTTTAATGTTAGGTTAGCATTAGGTGAGGTTAGCCTTAGCTTAGAGGGGTAGGTTAGCGCTATGTTAGGGATAGGTTAGCGTTAGGTTAGGGATAGGTTAGAGTTAGGTTAGCTTTAGGTTAGGTTGGGGTTAAAGGTTAGGGTTAAGGTTTATTCTTTACGTTTACTTCGTTTCTACCAAGCTTACTGCATTCTCATGGTGCGTTACTGTTACATTACAGGTGGCGCATTATTAACCCTTTAACAACCATGTGAGCCAATATATCGGCTCGCACTTTTTTGGCCATAAACTGCCAGCCCCGAGAGCTAGAGAGCTGTTCAAACCCTTCACGGATTCAGCAAGTCTTCTAGTTGAGATCGAAAACAATTTTTTCGTTGATGGTTTGGCGTTTGCTGGGGGGAACGTCACAAGTGGGAGTATTTTTGCATTTTTTTGGCCACTTTTACCTGGTCCTAAGCCCTAACCCNTTGACCCATTCTTTTGGCTCAAGTTTTTTTGGGAAACTACGCAAAAATCCCCTTCTTTAAAGCCCTTGAATGGCTTTCTAGCATATCTGTAGCCAAAATAATGGATAAAAAAAATTGGTAAAAATTTCTGCACCCACAAACCCTTATTTGGGTTGGAACACACCCCTTCTCTATATGGACAACACTCGCCAGTGGATCAAGCTAGAGCGCTGTTCAAATCCGCTCTGAATCGGGAAAGACTTGTAGTTTAAACTGAAAAAAACAATTTTCACCATGCGATTTCAGCCTTTCTGGCCATGTTTACAAAACCACAGGATGTTTGATGTTTTGACAGGTCTGTCAAAACAATCCATGACGTCAACGCCCCGTGGGAGTTCAAAAATCAAGCTGAATCACTGGCACGAAACCGCGCGAGATTTAAATGCATTCTAGGCTATAGTATGAGCTTTTAGAAGGTTTGATGGACATTCTAGCGTTTCTAGTTGATAAGTTATGGCAAAAATGGTAGAATATTAATTATGGAAATCCCCACTAATCCCTGCTAATCCCCTGGGAGTTTCCTGTCATATTTGGAATATTTTTGACATAACTTTTGAACCAGAAACGCTAGAAACTCAATCAACCAAGGACTCTAAAAACGCGTATTCTTGCTTAGAAACCAAAAATATTGCGAGCCAAAATATTGGCACATTGGATCGGATGATGACATCATAAAACATACCCCTGTCATGATCCCAGTGGCCCAAAACCCCCCACCCAAATTTTTAAACAATTTTTTTCATTCTAAACTACATGACGCCACGAGTCAATACAGGGTTTGAACAGCTCTCTAGCTCAATCTGCTGCCGAGTTATAGCTGGCCAAAGTTTTCCCTGAAAGGGAAAAATATGCCGTTTTTTAAACCTTTTCAATTTTGCCAAAGATTGGGTTTTGAACCCAAAGTTTTGGTTACAGATATGCTAGCAGATCAATCAAAGGCTTTTATAGACGTGGATTTTGGCCTAGTTTTCAGGAAAACTTTGATTCAAAAGAATGGGTCAATGGGTTAGGGCCCAGGGCCAGGTAAAGGTGGCCAAAAAATTGAAAACATGCCCTCATTGTGGCGTCACCTCCAGAGAACGCCAAACCGAAAACGAAAAATGTGTTTTTCGATCTTAACTAGAAGACTTGCTAAATCCGTAGAGGGTTTGAACAGCTCTCTAGCTCTAGCGGCTGGCGATTTTTGGCCAAAAAAGGACCGACCAATCGGGCCATCAAAGGGTTAAGTATTCAAATTTCAAGATCCACAGGCATCTTATCTATAGCCACTGCCTATAATAATAATTTCCTATACAGAAAACACAACATCGATCTAGAACAGAAAAATCCTTACTCGCCAAATCTCGTCAACCACTTCACTTGATCAGTGATAAGATGCAATGGCTGGTATCCAACAGGCCATTGCTTTGCAACTAAAAATTCACATCGCATCCAGTCCATGTGGAAAACCAGCGAAAACGAAGCTGATGGAAAATCTTAAACCACTCCAGTAGTAATTAACATGTGAGGCACCTCTTCGTCTTCCCTGGTGGGGCTGCTTCACGCATTGCAAAATTCAAATTGCAGAAGCTTGTGTTGTTGCTGAGTGAGTCTGTTCCAGCTTGATGCCAGGTTATTTTACAAGAACAAGCAACCAAACTAAAACAAGTCAAAAATAGACAATTTACCTCAAAAATAACCTTAAAATGACTTACAAGAGAACTACAAAAAAATAACAAGCAAGTGAATTCATAACAAAAAGGCAGTTGTACCGTGGCGTACTGCCAGACAACCAAAGAAAAGTGCGCTTTTCCCAGCCGCACTTTTCCGAAAAGCACTTTTCTGGTGGATGCGAGCTTCGGTAAAAATGTCTTTGTTGAAAATACAACTTGGCAGCATTTTACCAAAGAAAACCATGAAGGTATGAAAGGTCTTTTAGATGAAAACCACCACAAAAAATTTCCAAAAATAGCTACAATAGCAAGTAAATATCGGCCAAACCCCGTTGCTTCAAACGCAAATAAGACAACTTTCCGGCCATCTTTCAATAAAAATTTTATACCTATGTGTTCCTATATTTATGCAGATTAAAGCTGCAAAACAATTGTGGGTTGCACTCATCTCGGTTTGACACACGACACCGAAACGTTGACCTGGTTTTATCAGCAATGATATACGGAAACTTGTACTAGAACGCAAAAATAGCGCCTTGATTCAAACGCAAATTAGACAACTTTCCGGCCATCGTTATATAAAATTTTTCATACCTACGTAGTCGTATATTTATGCAGATTAAAGCTGCAAAACAATTGTGGGTTGCACTTATCTCACTTTGACAGGTTTTACAGGTCCAAGTGATGAAAAAATGCCAAACCACTTGTAAAAAAAAACAAATCGCTTCGCTTGTAAAACTACAAATCACTTGTAAAAACAAATTGCTTGTAAAAAAAACAAATCGCTTCAAAAAATGCCAAACAAGCTGAAACAGGCTGAATGCTGTTGGTACTGATACTACCAGATGAGTAATTCGGCAAAAACGCTGTCGTGCTCGTGAACAAGGCACTAAATATAGCATACAAAGCAACAAACAACCATTGTACTTTAGAAAAGCAAATGCAAGATGACACAAAAAAAACAGTCATCACCTAAACTTGAATAACTCTTGAAATATTTAATCAATTGTTTTTATTTTTCAGATTTACCAAGTAGAATTCATGTTCTAAGGGTCTCCCAATTTTGACCTTCGATGCCATGGCCTACTGAGCAAAAGATATTTGTAGCTGAGGCATATTTTCGGCAAAATTCTAACCACTGGTTTTCGGTCAAGTCACATTTTCTGTTGTCAAGCCATGTGGACTCTAAGAACAACATCTTCTGGGGTAGCACACCCCCTGAGCACTGTCTGCAAAGGCCATTACACTCTGTGAAGTGCGCTGCCTGGGTTGCCATCCCCAGACGTGGCATCATTGGACCATTCTGGTTCGAGCACGACAACGAGCGGTCTGTGACAATCAACACCGAGCGATATGTCCAGGTGCTTGGAAAGTTCTGGACTGCACTTGGTCGACGGAGAGGGGTCGTCAGGGTC
>JGI24022J15233_10005140_pt1 | contig 13777 bp, 9 predicted proteins | sample Ectturendosymbi2_FD_15233 | JGI IMG/M metagenome (IMG submission 15233) | reverse complement strand
AGGTACATTTCTGCACGGAACAAATCATGGCTGTACTGTGGTCTCTCACATGTGCAGCTGTAATACTCTCACTGTTACAAGAAAATAACATTTCTAACAGCATGCCACACAGGGTAAAACGTCGGACAGAAGCAGTTAACCATCTTTCACAGTCTCTAGAAACTTGAAAAATGCTAAAAAATATTTTATCGAAGCTAAAATTTATGAACTAACAGAATAAATGATACCACACCAAACTCTGTTTCAGCATGAACTTGGCTAGGTGTAGCCTACCTCCTAACATGAAAAGCTCTTCACACAATACGTGACAAACATCATTTTTATTTTTGAAACCTCTCCAAATACAAAAACTAAAGAGAAAAAAGTGGGGGGCATGGCATATTATATGCATCCCTTTGAAAAAGTGGGGGGGACACGTCCCCTTGTTCCCCAAAAAATTGCGCCCATAACTGCAGGCGACTGCTCTAACATAGAGGTCCTTACTGCTCCACTACCAGTACAGAAAGGAGCTGGTTAAAGCGGCTTATAGCAAATTAAAGCACGAGCCAGGTTGATTATAAACTCCGTTTTCAGACAAATATGCCCAAATAAAGAAAATTTGATTGCACTCTCTGTCTACGTCCGTTCAGATTTTACGAGTGATCTGCAAGCTCCCATTTCCGCTTAGTTTGGGCAAAGACCCACGTCGGTGCTTCTGCAGTGCAAGTCATTGCAGCGCAACGCGTGAAACTTATTCTTGCACCATCAACGCCGAGCATAAGGCTGCAAATGCCGCATCACTTTTCAAATATTCGGTTTGACGCGACTGGAAATGGAATCTGGTTTGCCAGTTTGAGAGATCAGTTTTCCACCCACTGAACCATTAAATTGGCAAAAAATGAAACACAACTTGCTATATTCCATGTACGATGGTTGGCCCACATGCGTCTTGCCTCATCACAACTCGCCTTGCTCAAATAAGTCAAACAAATTTGCCTCTTAAACAATTGTTAATTAGTTGAACAAGTATGGGGCCGTATAGAAAACTATGTACAGGTATTGCAGAAAAATAATGTAATGCAAATAAAATTAGATCCAATTGTTTGCAATAATATGAAAATCAGACATTGACCAGGAAAATGAAAATCCCAGCTTTGCAAGTAAAGGTTTCGGAAGAAAAAAATAATCTATATAATCTTGTATTAATATCAACCTGCTTGAAAGCTCGAATTGTTATTAGAGTACTGTACTTTCGAACGTTACGCTAAAGACAGCGCATGTTTGACTTTACATTAATGATTAAAATAATATAAAGCAGTTCTTTGTAATTAAGTTATCAAAATTTTGAGACACACCTTGGGTAAAAAGAGTGCATTTTCAACTATAGGAAGATATTTTTAGCAGGAAATCTTGTTTATTCTAATTTTTTATTTAGTGATGATTTATTACTTAATGCCATTTACTTGCTGCTTGAGTAAATTACGTGAATTTGGGAAGTGTTAAAGAAAAATCATTTTATAATTGGGAAACGATTCCACAATGATTTGAAAAGAAATGTTGGACTTGGGTATGCAGATATTCGAGGTGCACGAGGCGGTAAAGAGAGAGGCAACTTAAAATTACGCACACTTTATGCTTAATAATGTTTTTTGAAATGTGTAAATCACTCCAATTTTTGTTCAGTTATTTTCCGTCTGGTGGCGCAACCGCTTGGCTCACGTTAAACACATGACGCAGAAAACTGGTAAAAAAACAGGCAGCCGTTTCACGCGTTGCAAGCACCTGTATAAAATAGCCTCTGCTATGGTATCGATCTCTCGCTGATATTTCATTTGCTGTATCTCATTCATCGAGCATAGTCAGCTGTTCAGATTGAGAGTTGTTAGTAATTGTTTAACTAAGGAAGTTTGAGCAGGCAACACCGGAAAGCTTTTCTGTGTTGCTAAATGATTTTGTTCATCAAGACATATATTTTGTATGAGACCTAAGTTTCGCGATATGCCTAAGTGGTGGAAAAATATTCCATGGACTTTAATCCAAGCCCTGGCGGTTCGAGCCATTTTCGTTATTCACTGCGTCATTGTTACGTACCGAGTTGTGATTGCTTATAATAACACAAGGTATTGGCTACTTACCATCCTCATTATTGGCATTGCGATTGAGACAGTAGTGACTCTTTGGAAAAATGGAGGCAATGAATGGAAATGGTAAGTTTAACATTTTATTGATTTACGTGTTCATAATAAAATGTTCATAATAAAAATCTTTTAATATCCGGTGACTCCAATCAAATAATATTGATATAAATTCATGTATCGGTGTTTTTTATGTATAGTTTTTTTTCCCGCATTCAAGGATAGAAATGAGATGGACACAAATTGTCAAATTCTAAGTAAACAGCGGATGATCTTTGTCCGATATGTTTATCTCACTAAACTCCACAGCTTCATGTAGTTCTTAAGAAATATTTTAACCGAAAACCAGATACTGAAGTCAAAGGCATTGATGACAACGTCTCATTGTATACAAACCAATAAGTGAAAAAGATTTCCGTAGTTTAGTTCACTTTGCAATTACAATGCTGAAGATAAGTTATATGTACAAAAGAAAAACCTTGTGACACAAACAAATCAACCATTTTTCAATTTGACGAAAGTATCAAAAGTACTTGTTCAATGAACCTCCTCTTCAGTTTTACTGTAAAAATTTAAGAAATAAAAGCTTATCTGTATCTTTAACGAGTTCCAAGCTACTGGAAAGTAAGAATAGTAAAACTGCGTTTAAAAGTCGTTTTCTAGTTTTGAGCAAATTCGAAGTTTTTTTTTATTTGCTGGCTATCAAACATAAAGCATATGGATTGATAGCATTCTGTTTGACTATCGACCAATTCAAAAAGTAGTTTTAACAACTCAAAATAACAGCAATTCAAATCGTGTTTTTCTTCGAATCATTGGTTCTGACAGTTTTACTAGTTTTCGACAATGTGCGTGCATGAGTATTACAGGCATGAAACGCTTATCTCTAACAAGGAGCTTTGTTTAGGTTTTCCCCAGGAATATTTTTCTACTTGGTGGCGGCTCTTCCCTCCTTGTGGTTACTGGAGATACAACTGATGAACGTTCGCCTACAGACAGCACTAGACATTGCGAGCAATTCGTCGACAACGGATTTCGGTGAAGTTTTAGGAGTAAGTACCAGCTTGTAATTCAAACAAATTATACTGAGATGATGTTCAGAGCTAGCTGCTGTTTCAACCAGGAGAACAATTTCATTGCAAAGATACATTGCGAACTGAAAAGAAGCCAAAATCGAGCACCTGTGCTTGAAGAAAGGCACAAAATGTTAGCAAACATGCAAGCAATGCATGTGAAAACTAGTTAATTGTTTTCGATCGTCAGATGAAGTGTTAGAAGATAATTTTTTATTTCTGTGTCAAGCAAAAGCTCATGATGAGCTACGCGATACACACTCCACTGCCTGCTTCAAAATATTGAGACACATCAGACAACATTGCTTTTGAAAACACTGTGAGTCTTTTGAAATGACCTTCTAGTTTCTTAACATCATTGGAATATCAATGCTTTTTGCACAAGAGCTCGTTTTTGGTGTATTTATTGAGTCTTCCTACGTTTTTCAATGAAAACTACATACAGCATGTACAATGACATCACATATTCGCAGCATAAAAAATAGGTGTATAAAAACATACCATATATAACGTAATTTGCAGAGGAGAATAAAGGTAGAGAAAGAAACACTTAGTAAAAAAGGATAAAGGGAACCAGTAGAGATACAATGTATATAGGGAGAGAAAGAGAGAGAGGAAAAAATACGAAGGGAGAAAATTTTGAAGCTTACATGTTGTTTTATTGCCTTGCACGTGTTTTAGCTTATAGAGCATTTGATAAAATTTTATGGATTGCATTCATCAATTGCGCCAAGACAATGCCCAATCAAAAAGACGAATGTTTCTTGTTGCAAAATTTTTTTCGGTTATTCAATGAGTATTACGTCAGCGTAGGTTTTTGAAGATTTTGTGTAACGGCTACCAGCTCTTCATGAACGTAGTATTTGGTAAAATACAAATTTCAACTCAACTGCCAGAATTCATTGATTTTCTTCGTTTTCTGTATCGCAAATTCTCATCGTTCACTTCAGGCTTAGCAACACACTACAAAGGGGTTAGTTGAATTTGAAAGTACACCTCCATGAAAAGAAATCAATAAATCTACCAAAACATAGAATGCAGGGAAATCTGAATTTGGAAAACCTTGCTTTTCAACCGAATTTAAATCAAACATCCATTGGTTCACACATCAGGGAATCGAATCGTGGCATGTTTTTGAGATTAAGATCTCAATCATTGATAGGGTCTGTCAGATGCTACAATAGCTTACAGGTTTATCAAACAGCTACCAGTATTGCTTCGATAGCTTAATAAATAGAAGTTTTATTAACATATTCACTCTATTGCCAGGTGAACATTCCTATTTCATTGGATTTGTCCGGATGGGCCTTGGCGATGGAGCAAGCTCTTTTATTTATTCTGATTATCGGACGCTGGGTCCTGCCCAAAGGCGATGTGAGCCGTGATCAGCTGTCTCAGATTCTTTTGGTTTTCTTGGGAATGGCAGCGGACATCATGGAGTTGTTTGAAGTTTTCAAAGAAGACAAGGTCAGTACTCCCCGTGATTTTCTTTATGTCATCACTTGTTTGCAGTTCAGTTTTCAACCTTTTGCCCTTTTGTCATAAACAGGAATGCTAGTACTAAATGATTGCAATGTTTAATTTATCTACAACATGTATTTTAAAATTTTGAGTTGCATTGAAAATCAAACTGGCCACGGTCAGCTAGGGAAGCACTGTAATGTTAACTTTTTTATTGTCATTCATTTTGCGTTTATGTATTCAATAGCCGGAGGGGCATACAACGTTTAGTGGAACCTGGTGATTTTACTGTACGTGTAAAAAATATCAACTACTACCTTTTGCGATATCTTCACAACCACAATCAGAACAATTACCTAAGCCAGGGGCTGAACTGAAAACGTGAAGAATATTGGAAATATTTGTTTAAAATAAAGAGCCAAACACAAACATTTTTTACATGCTTTTTTGTTCAATTGTCTGTTTCTATTGCAAAGTAAAGGAGTATATCGCAGTAAGATTTCTAAACCAATTCGTTGGCAAAACTTTGAAGGTTTAAAAAATGTCACTAACGATTACCTCTTGGATGCAATTGAGCAAAATAAAGGGAACTAAATAATATTTTTTGTGTAAAATAAATTTGGCGTGAATTGACTTTACTTCAGTCAGCTCTTAACCTTATTTTCCTTAACCTCCGTTTCCACTCTATATCTTGCTTCCACTCATCAGTCGCACAACTCCTGCACCCGTGCGTTCTGTCGCGACTTCCATTGCTCTTCAGTACAAAGGTTGCCCAATTGGGGTTGGCCGGAAATATGTTATTTTGTCTCTGATGTACTGCGTTTCAAACGACAATTAATTGATATACACTGTCAATTGTTCCGAGGGGCATTTTTCTGATATTTTTTATTTTTGACTTGCTACAATCTGCATTTAAAGAAGTCATTCTTGCAAATCAAGTATTTCTTAATTGGTAACTTAACGACATTGTTAAGATTCTAGTTTTTATTGTAAGTGTTTGGCCCCTTTTATCCAGTCATCAAGGTTTAGCGCTTTTATCAATGTAATTTCTCCATACATTGAAAGAGTATATCAAGTATTTTGTGTGTCACAGGAACAAGATTTTTTCATGGGATTTTTTTATGTGTAGGCTACATAACACTCTTTCCTTCCAAGAGTAATCGACAAAAAAGTGAGCCTTTTTATGATGCCAACTGCTAGGAAGGAGTTTTGTGGGTTTTATTAAAACTCCACATAAAGCAAGATATTTATACTAACTGGTGTTTTGTCACTTTTTTCTATATAATATATCCAGAAATAGTCTGTGGTATAAACTGTGGTATTTTTCAAGACTTAAGTAACATTGAAGTACGTAGTGTACTTCATAATCAGTGCCTTGGACTGTTTCGACTGGGGCTGAAAAAGCGATCAATTTTCAAATGTTCGGTTTCATGTTGTATTCAATTTAATGGTTGCACTGCATCATAAAAGCTTTTGCATGGAATAATCCCACCAATGCTACTGTTTCAAACGTATTACTTTTCCAGTAGCGGATCCAACGATGGGTCACTTTGGTGCGATTCACTGCTCCAAATGACAACAGACCCCAGAAGTGGTCTTTACTTTCGAAACGCCGCCCGTAAAAATCGATGACCTTTTTATTCTCCTTTTTCTCTGCGTTTACATTTTTCCGAAATTTGGTGCTTGCTTACGGTGCTCTCCAAAATTCAGATCCAGATTCGCCAATTCCTATACACATGTTAAAGATGTTTTTGAAACCCACTATTAGTTGGGAAACTGTCAATTGTTGAATCAGACATACAAGAGCCCAGCGCAATAATGTGTTTTTACGAACAATTACAAAGCAGATCAGTTGCATTTTTTACTTGTTTGCTTGAAAACACTCTAAAATCTTGGATAACAATGTATTGAAAGGAAAGCTAAAGCAATCGACCTGGTTGACTGCGCAACTAATTAGGGAAGTAAAACAACTGGTTAGCTGCAGCTTCTTCAAAAATCTATGGATGAAACCTGGGAAAGTTGTTCACAACCATAACTGTGATTGAAATGAACATTCTTTTCAAGCGCCTCAACATCAGGATTTGTACTAATTGCAGCTTTTACAATTCAACACTTTTATCTTTTGACTTTAATGCACGCTGTATAACTTCATGCGTTTATTACCTTAAATCGTAAGTACAGGCATAAGTTTCAAATCGAAGTTTCACTAAAACTTCAAGAAACTCTGCCTTTTTGAAATCTGACCCAACTTTACTTTGATAAAATTACCGCCCAAATACATTTTTCAGAAGTTGGATGAGACACACGTTCAGAAGGCGTGGACAACTTGTGGTAGCTGCACTTTCTAACTATGATCTCTATTACAACGACCGCATACACAAAATTTTTGAACCGAGGGCAGCATTGCATCCTTACTTTGAGTCAAAATATTCAACAATAACATGATAACTAGGGCAACCAAAAGTCAATAAAGTCAAAATTTTTCTCCTATTTTTAAAGTTCATGAACTGTCGACAAACTAAATGTCACGCTCATGCCATGAGGGAGTCTTAAGTTATTAGGTCAAAAAAGCCACAATTTGTCATTAGATCAACATCTGTCTTTGGGTCAAACTTTTTCCAGCACAGTTTTTTCTCTTCGTCGATATTTTATTGAAACTGCAACAGCAGGTATTGATATGCTTTTGCAAGTTTTGTTGCATTTCTGTAATAATGATGGGTTTGCTGCGATTTCTGACGTATTAATTACGTTTTGCCCACTACTGAACGATTGAATATTATGTAGGATAAGCGTGGTAAGCAAATTGCGTGGTAAGTAAAAAATATAGTCAGAAAAATGCTTTGTACTAATTGTTATTGGGAAAAATTTGAATACCAGCTTGTATTGATCACAAGATATGCGATGCTTCTCGCAACAAATTCAGTCCACTAAAATTTCTAAAGTCCGCGTTCAGCTTTTATGCAAGTATCAGTTCAAAGACGCTCCTCACACAATTGATTGACTGCATCAACTTTCTTCAGAAGACATCCAGAACGTTTGGCACTTTTAAGGTGCCTCTTCTTTTCTCCCATAAGGATTGTCAATTTTGGCCCCTAATGCTTCAACCTTCAAGTCACGATAGTTTTTGTTCGAGAAGAGAAAATAAATAAATGCTGAGGGACAACTTTTACGATTTCCTGAGCTAGATACGCATGTAACCTCGATCAGGGCACGTATTGAACAAAATAACTCGCTTACTCAAGGGGATCTAGTCACCAAAAACGTGCTGGGATGCGTCGCGTTGCTCACGCCTTTCGGTGAACCGAAAATAGCTTACGTTTTCAACGTCAAATGCAACGGAGGCCCGAAAGTGCCAAGTAGCAAAAATTTTGTTTGAAAACTCGTTTCCGATGGAGGAATTACACGTTCTAATGTTTGTCCAAGACGTGAACGCCCCGCAAAACGTGTGATCGATTCAGACAAGCCGCAGACCTATTCAAGGGAAGCGACACACCCCGGTCGTGCTGTTTGTAAACTGGGTTGTCACTGCGCCGTCATTGCCCTACAGAAAAACAAACACGGAAAAAACCGCTCGACCCACGCGAAAGAGTTGAGAGAGGTTGTTTTGTCAGTAATGCGCAGCCCTGATATACGGCTGATTTAAGATAAACACCATCAAACTCATCCTGCATTGCTGTACTTCAGTCTCAACAGTACGTGGCGGGTGTTGCGATTCATGTCCACCGGATAAACTTACTGAGTATCCGGCTTCTTGACATAGTTGGTATGTGATGGTCAATCCCAGCATGCGTTTATTTTATCTTTATATTACATCTAAGCCTTGTGCCCAAGACAACGCTCTATAGAGCATGCTGATCAGAGAAATGTGAGCAAAAGACGTTCGTCACTTTTTGCACGAATGCTTCAGATTTTTGTAATTTACTTCGTGGAAACTGCTCAGACTTTTGTTTCATGAAGCGCCCGGTTACTGTCAGTGTATTTGCGCACAAAATTACTTATAACCATTGCTTGAAGGTGGTAACATCCATAACATGGCATCAATGCCTTTAGTAGAGAAGCACTATTCAAGACCTCAACTTTCGACAGACTTTCATTTGTGAAAAAACGGAAACGAACTCTATTTGTTGTATTGCTTTGATTTCGGCAGTTGGCAGCAATCTGAAGCTTTGAGTGCGCTCTTGTCTGGGTGACTTATAGTGAACATGTTGCCAGAGAGGTGGTATGGCTGGTCACTTCAGATGAAAAATGCACTGATCACCTAAGCTCTCGATTGGAATGCAGGCCTTTAAGGACTGCTCTTTACCTGGACCCTACCCATTTTTATACCACCCACTCTCTCCGCTATTGAAATAACCCATTTGATTTTAACGCTAGCGTATGGAGTTTTAACAAAAAAGATTTAAATCAGTGCCCGTGATCAATCACTTTTAAAGTTGATACAAGCAAACCTTAACCGAAACTGTGTTTGAAAGCTCATTAGAGTTCATTTTGCGTGTTCTTACACTAGAAATCATATAATAGGAAAAATTAATATCTTTCATTAGGGTTTCCTCTTGAAACGCTTTAAGCTAATAGGGTTTCACTTGCAGTCAGTTGGAGAAAAAAGGGGTTTTATTTACGGATCCCTTGTAACTTGCTGTTGTTCTAAGTGCCGGTGGGATCACATCCAACAAAACAATAAGTTTTGAATTACGAAAGAGTAAGATAAAATTTTTGACATTCAGTCGGATATCATAACCGCGATTTCAATACCTGAAGAAATATAGTGTTAACATGCACTTAATCCACATTATGTGGGTTTTGGTTTAATCCGTTAGATGCCAAGATGTTTGTTTAGGCAGCACATACTATCAGCAAACAAATTGTTTGGCAACACAAAATTGAGATATTTAAAAATTGAAGAAAATATTAAAAACAACTGTTAGAAAACACGAATCAACTGCATCTAATACGAGATTAAAGAGCAAGCATTGGTCTAGTCCAATAGAAACCATACGATCATTTCAGACGTTTTACCAAGATGCCAAAGAAAGGAAACATTGATATTGAAGAAAATCGACACAGCCCGCAAGTGCAAACACCTCTATAGTTTTATTGTTTGCAATTTATGCACACGTAAAAAATAGAATTTTTTAATTTTGTCGTGAATTCATTACAGTCGTGCAATTTTGACAAACAGAGCCTGAGTGCTTGCCACTGTTGTTTATCTCCAGTATAATACATCACTGGTGTCAGGCAAACATTTAGTGGAGATTGCCTTTACATTGATCAAATTTAGGGAGAAGCTGGATTGTAACTTGAAAGTTGGAGTGTTTAAAATTATTTTTGTCGATAAGCCGCACATACAGTTTGCTTTTAGTAAGCAACATGCACTTTGTTTATAAATAAAATCAAAAATTTTGCAGCTTTTCCCCACATTCTTTTCACGTTACTTTTTTTTTATCTTTTTACATGAAAAGCAGCGTTGCCAAGAATCAACTTCCTCTAAAATCGCAAAAAAACGACCTTTACGTTAGTTTATTTGTGCCAGGTAAATGAATATCACACCAATTTAACTACATTTAAGTGCTTTAAATCTGCAAACAGATAAACAAATAGGAACTGTCCTTTATTCACCCGACTGACTGCACTGAACTACATCCATTAAAGGAAAAGTTTCTTGTTTGCTTCCTCAACAAAATGGTAATTTTTTATTTTTTGAAATGCATTTACACTTTGAAGTATGTTTTCTTCCAATAAATATTCTTTTTTGGAGGCTGTCTGATGCATGCTCATTTGTGGCTCTTCCAAGGCTAGTGTATTTACCAACCTTTACCTGGGTTGCATCGATGCAACCGAGGTCGTGTTTGCAAAGTTGTTTTGTGAACGGACCTTTCTTAAACGCTTTATGTAACCGTTAATCTTTTCACAACTTTCCGGTGTTATCGAGCAAAGAATGAGATTGGTTTGTTTGCGTGTTTGTTTCTTTCTTTGCTCGGTCAAAGAGCGTAGGCTGTTTAGCTCCAAATAGCATACGTTTGCAGCGTTATTCCAACTTTTTCGCTTTCTTTGCAGGTCATATATGCTCAACACTTGATCTATCCTATTCTGTCGCTGTGGTCGTGGAGCTTGTTGCAGTACACGCTGATGATTACTTCAACAAAAGCGCGAAAAACAAGATTTGGTGGAACGGACGACCAATCTGTTCATTTGTCTCTCTCGAATTCGAGGTAAGGGCCTGTCGCGCGGTTAGGGCCGCAACACCTTGTGACATTTCAATATGTCGCAGCACAGATGACATCGCTGTACGGGTCGTCAGTTTTGTCTCGCACGTTGAGTTACAGCGAAGCAACAACAGGTCGACTTGCGCGCTAAGTCGCGGCAGTGCTGTTGCCAATCAACGTCTTAGCCAAAAGTAAGAGCCTCAAAAACCAGTTCACTAATATCTCCGGGGATGTTTTGAATTTTTCAAAGGTCGTACTCAAGTTGCGAATCTTTTCGCTCCCACACGAAATGCGACCTTTGTCGTGTGACTGTACCTAATATATTCAGCAAAAATGCCATCAATTTCAGCAAAACCAGAAGATCCACGTGACTTGCTCATTTTCATTAGAGTTTAATGCTATCGCAGCACAAAACATGAACAGAGCACACATAAACGTGAGTTGAACCACCAGGCTGACAAAACACACACCCTCTTTTTGAATGCCATATTTTTGCTTACGCAACTTCGTTTGTTGTTATTTTCTTGTAACGCTGGGTGAGGTTATCACGACAACTTGCTCGTTCCGGATTCTAAGTTTAGAAATCCGGTTTTGAATGAAGAGAAATATTGAATTAACGCACATGAAGAAGCGCTGTATGTAGACATGGCATTTAGAGAGCAATGGAGCATGCCCATGCCTGATTTACTGTAACGTTTGTATCATGATGTGTGTTACACTAAGTTATGCGATTGGGCGAGGAGCCTGGGGCTCATATGCTGAAATGGGGTAGTTTTAAGAAGGGCGATATTCTTCTGGGTACGATAACATCGCCCGTGGACCACCACAAATAGGAAGCTGCTCAATGTCCACACTATGGGCAGTCGCTGGTATTCATTAGGCAGTCGGTCGCACTTCTTATTCTGAAAAATATTTATCAAGTTAATTGACCATTTTTTGTTACTTTCTATTACTACTAAAACTTTCTTACCTCTTTTTTTATTTAAAGGGGAAGATGCTGCAGCAGCGCCTGCTGTACATTGGAAGAAATCAACGCCGACATCATTGGAATCATAACCACCATAGTGATGCAGGATGGTCCATTTCTATGCTTCCGAATGTATTTGTTAGTTGGTAAGTACATTGAAAATATTCGCAAATTTTTCCTGCTTACCTTTCACCACGTATATCTGCAATCTGAATCCAGATTTAGTGTATGACAAAGTGGTAAAGATTAGAAATAAACTCCCTGCTCAAGTTACCTTCAGTGCGCCCACTGCCTTCAGATTACTTGAAATGCAACCAGGGGTGTAAAAATTGCAAAAACATCATTATATTGCAAGCACTGACTGTGAGTGAGTAGCACCTCAGTTAACCAATTTTCAAAACGAAACTTTTCAAAAACACGTTTCTCTTCGTTTTTCTAAAAATTCATAGGTGTGATTTTCATCTCTACGTTCACACAGCAAATCAATAGCTCTGATGATCGTAGAAACCAAAGATAGTCTGCACTGCAGTCCATAAAAGAATGACCATACGCTACGTGGAGCGAAATCTCGTTTTTTCTGGATGGCCACAAAAGCATTTTGTTACAGTGTAGTGAAAAACCCGAATCGCAGCAGAGGTTGTTATATAAGAGTTTTATGCAATGCGCAACATTATATACCTTACAGCAGGAGTCTCCAAACTATGTCCCGCGGGTCAAATGCGGCCCGCGAAGCCATTTTATCTGGCCTGCGATGCCATTTTGTCAATAATGAAAAAATGATATATTTACGAAAATTTTTTTGATTTAGTAGAATGTAATATATTCCGAAACAATCATATTACGCAAGATGTCTGGCCCTCAAACTGTTGTGTAAAAACTTGTGTGACTCTCGGACAAAAAAGTTTGAAGACCCCCGCCTTGCAGCATGCCCCGAAGAGAGCACGTGAGGAACATATAGATTTCTCTATCTTTAATTATCACGGTGCAAAATCAGTGCAAACAAAAAAATTAATAAGACATCAAAATTTCAAGGCAAATTGGAATTACTGATTTACATCCAATTCCACGTACAACATTACTGCCAGTCTGTTTGGACATATGCTTCAAGTTGTTTGCTGAAATTTTTTCACGATTATTTAAGCGGAGGTTGTGTAAACTTCCGCCTTTAGCTGTTTCAAAAGTTGTATTTGAAAGTCCTATGTGTTAGTCTTTTCATACTGTTCCTTTCTGCATTTATCAGACTCAGTCTCTATTGCTTTGCTCTTTCACTTGTTTTTCGGGCAACATGTGTGTCTCTCAACTAGTTCTTGCCAACCTCAAAGCATGTTCCACAAAAATGTATTGCATGCAGCTGCTTTATGACGTCGGCAAGGAATGCCGAAAACAAGTCAGGTGCAGCTAGTGCCAAGCTTGTAAAACAAAAAATTACACCCTTATTCTCCGGCACGGTCTTCATGGCAGAGCTCATGGAGCCAACAAATGGTTTTGCCCAGGCGTGTAATCAGCTTGGGACACTAGGTGGGGCGAAGAGTTTCCTGATAGGGTTCCAAAAATTTTAAAGCATGTCCAGTAGTTTTAAACTTTTTTCCAGGGGAGCGAAAAATTTCCCAGGGGTTTCTCCCCCCTGCGCCCCCCTAGTTACGGCTCTGGTTTTGCCATATATAGTAAAGCATGCTTTTTTGCTGATTGGTTTGCTCTTCGCAGGCTTGGGAATCGTAAGCCAAATGATGATATTCTTCACATGCAAAAATCTTCTGGTACTTTTACTGCAAATTTACCGCTTGATCATAATCTACTTGGATCCTGATGATAAAGATGAGGACGGCGACGCAAGTTCACAAGACTCTTCGGCAAAGCGACAACATTACAGCGACATTTCCGCCGAGAATGCTGGGTCCAGCGTTTTTACAGAAAGGCCGAATGTGGGCCGTGCATCCGGGAACGGCGACTTGTTGCAAG
>JGI24022J15233_10005137_pt1 | contig 13779 bp, 11 predicted proteins | sample Ectturendosymbi2_FD_15233 | JGI IMG/M metagenome (IMG submission 15233) | reverse complement strand
GCCATGGAATGAATTTGCCAGCATTTACACTACACACAACGTTTTATTAATCATGGACAACTGGTTAAACATACTGCTTTGAACACGTTCGACTAAAAACTGAAACAAGTTAGGTTCCTTGTGCAGTTTCGTTGATTTGCACTGAAGTATTTATTTGGTTTACACATCAAAAGCTTGATTAACCTGAAAAATTTTGATTCAACTTTCGGATTGGGGAGGAAATTGCCCCCGTTGGCTACGCGCCTGACTGTATTTATGTGTGTTGTTGAGTACGGGCTATTTTGTCAAAATTCAAATCGTAATGTTAGATGAGTGTGTTGTTATAAATTGAGAGTGTTGTTATAAATTCACCGATTTCGAAAAATATCATGGCTGGCAAACATGGAAGTTGAACTCCACACGCATGAATTGCCAATAAACAGTGAAACAGTGTTACCAAAAATAATTTGTTGCATAGGGATGGCGATGCCTTCTGGACTCTGCATTATTGATTTCAAAGGGAAACAAACGATGCTTTCAAAGCGAGAATCAAAGCTGCTGCTAATTTTCAAACTGTGCAGCTTTTGTCTCAACCGGTTGTTAAAGTTTACAGATTTACAACGGACTGAGATGCGTTCAAAACCTGTTCCTCCGTAAGTTTCATAAACGGTTCCAGGCATGACGATTTATGAGCTCACTAAATTTTAAACAATCACGATCCCTCTAACCTGAAATGAAAAGTGATGTGCAATTTTTACAGTCATTGTCAACACGACGTTTTATGATTCAGTTGGTGAATGTTTTTCTACAATAAAGTTTAGCCCATCCTTGATGTTGAAGACAGTAATAAATAAAGAAGTATCAACATCCCACCTGTTAATCCGAACATGGACAAGCAAATTGTAATCATGTTTTAAGTAAATTTTGCTGCAATTTCAGACAAGTTTATAAAATGTAATTCATTTTTTGATGTATTGTGAAGAGCTCAGTTGCCCTTTAACACTGACATATGACTCAGAGACAAAACGAATACTACGCCGTGCTGTGGTTTTCATCACAAAAATGCTTCATTGAAAGTAGGGAAGCAATCTAACTTTTCCAAGGCTTAACTCCTGCATCGCGGATGGAATGGTGCCTCCCAGCAACCACAGATTACATACCAGGTGAGTGTGATTTTAGCAGCAGCCACTGCCTGCTCTCAGCATGCAATGAACCCCTGGCAACGCAAAACAGTGGTCGTTGTTTGTGAAGTGGGCAACTCCGAAACCGAAGTTACTGCTCTGCATTTTCTATGATCGTGACATAACACATAGTGCAAAATTAGAACCTTTCTGCTTAGTTAAGCGGAAAGCGGGAAAGGCGTGTTTAAGCAGTTAACGCATAAACAATCGCTTTGCCATTACTTCAGAAAAGTTTATCCAGAAAAAGTTCAAAACACACTAATTTTTTCAGGTGAAATTTTAAACAAATATATTTATAGGTTTTCAAAAAATCTAATTTGTGCGTAAAACGCATTAATATAGCTTCGTGTCATTATTATTTAGTCGTACAACAAATTGACTATGAAAAAGGCAAAAATGCCCTTTGTGATGCATTTCTTCGTTTAACTCAAACTTCTTTCAGAGCAACAATGGTTTTCGAAACGACTTAAAAAAAACCCAGACAGCCATTGCTTTCAAAGAATTTTCTTTTGTTTAAGCAAAAATTTCTTGTGAACTCCATTGTTATCAGAGCTTGTAACTAGACTAGAAACCATCTTTCGTTCAGTGCTAAGAGCGCCCCAGAATTCTGAACGGCTTTTCGCACATAATTAAAATCTCCACAAAGGCCGGCGAGTGTTTTTCCTTCCTTGAAACTCGCTGCTCTTTCTCTTTTTATTTCTTTATCCTCTTGTAAAGAGCGCGCCACCTTCAACCGTCCAACGTTCGCGAACATTATGTTAGTTCTGCGGACAGAAGTGTGCGTTTGTGAGATTGCAACTCAACAACCCAGCTCTTAGACTGCGATAAAAGCAAAGGTACGTGGCTTGTTGTATTTAAAACTTTTAAATTTATGATGATTATTAATATTATTGTAAACTGTTTTTGAAGTTATTTCTTTGCTTCAGTAAGTGTTGCAAAAAGAAAACTAATTTGACTTCTACTTTTTTAGCAAGATAGACCAAAATGCTTTATCTTTCAGAAAACAGTTTTACTTGAAACTTGTCTCAAATGCAACTTAGTTATTATTTGTTTTTTCAAACATAAGTTTTCGCATCAAAACTGTTTGTTATTTGACGTTTCGTCGTAGTTTCAAAAGTTACTCAAGTTTTTAAATTGTTTTTGAAGTTAAATCAACTTGTATTTTCACATAACTGAAAATGATAAAGAAAATTGTTTGCAAAACAGCAGTTTTTCTTTGTAAAAAGAAGTTACTTTTAGTTGTATAGCATCGAAGGCATGGCTGGCTGGCTGGCTGGCTGCACTGACAGTCGCGCACACACACGCAATGCCAGCGCTAGCGGAAAGACGCGTGAGTGTGCCGCTCACAATCGAGTGTGTGGCGTCACAATCAACGTTTTAGCTTTGGTCGGTGTGGCTCTCTTCGGAAATTTGATCTGCGTTAGTTTCGCATTTAACACCAGCGCAAGCTTGGCAACCTAAACCACCTGAAACAGCGACAAATGTTCTCGTAGTGGTTGAAGTAACCACTTTCCAGGTTTTAGAGCAAATAACGTGCGGTGCACTGTGTTGTGGCCTGCAAAGTATGGGCTGTTTGGACGAGACCCATGCACGTGTGTTTATTCTCGTATTTGTCCAAGCATTCCGAACCTGCATTATTACTGATCAAGCAATATGTCTTACCACACGAAGGTGGCAACTGCTACCCGACTATGGACAGCAGCGTTTTCTGTGGGGAGCTTATGAACTTTCAACAACAATCAGAGTAAAACTTGGAAGTGTTGTTAAGTCGTGTCGGAAAGAAGGATGCTAAACACTAAATGAAATAAATTAATGTTTCGTTTCGGAAAACCCATTGTTTTGCATCAAGCATTGGGTTTTGTGTAGTTCATTCAAACAGCAAGGCAATTCTTTAGCATGCCACCGGCATATTTTGGATGTAACTCACAAATTACATCGAAACCTATCAACAGTACAAGCAATATTCTTGGCATACCTGTCAGGCATGCTTATATCGCAACCATGAGTGTACCAAATATTTTTGTCCGTTTTTGTTTTGGTGAAAAAAAATAACCCTGCAGTCTCAACTGAGAAGTATTGCCAGTCCAGGACATAATCATTGGTTTAGTTAAACAATTGGACAAATCTGTTTGATCTAATCTGCTTCAGTTCCCGTCAAGCCAAAAGTTCTTTGGAATAACCACGGATAATGACTCAACCAGGTGCGGAATCGTAAATAAGACAAAATTTAGGTATTGCCATGTGTTCAGCCATGCTGTCCAGGTCAAGCAAATACAACGTTTTTCTGTTCCAATCCATGAATCCAATGATTAATATCCCGGAGCGATTGAAGAACTATTTGAATAAATCAACTGTAGAATTCAACATACATAAGCGTGTCTTTGACTAGTTGCTGCAGAAATATTAGCGCGAAACCACACCACGTGTTTCCTTCTTCCTTTCGCGTTACAGATCCGCATAGTGAGATCACAGTATGAGATTGTTCGCGTAGAATAACGCGGACACGCTGTAACCTTCGTTTCGTTTACTGAAATGCGGGTAACTTGCCTTGTTTTACCGTGCCTCGGCTGGAAAACTACCAGCCGTAATTCACGCAGTTCGATTTGATTCAAACCCGCGAAGACGTGGTGAGTTGCTTTACACAGATTTTTAAATTAGAAATGAGGCGATTTTTTCTTATTAAATTTTGTGCCAATTCTTGCCTGTTTCCACAAATTCTGCTGCTATGTATACTGCAATCCCGCTCTCTAGTGCTGTACTTTGCATAAAATATACGTAGTTTTTCTAATCGGATGCAGTTTTTGCTTAAACAAAAGAGTTCAACAATCTTGACATTGATTTTCCTTTCAAATAGTCGGTAGTTGCTCTTCAGTTTTCGGTGACTTCGTTCACTGTGTTGGTCAGCAGCAACAGCTACCACGCTGCCTTGTTCCAGCTTTTCTCTTCTGCACGTTTCTTTGCACAGGGTTCAAGTGCATGACGAAGTAATCGTTTGACTGGTCTTGGTTTTGCAAGGCTGTTTTACAAAGTTAAACTAATGTGATTTTCAAGGTTGCATTGCAGGTAACAGATTCCAGCCTACTGTTCCACAAGTTGTTATGTTAGTTGATGTCTATTGGAGAGCTGTTTTCGTTCGGCACTAATGGGCTGAAATTGCAAACCTAAAGCAAGTAAATAATGCTCTCTTTCAAATGTGTTCATGGTCAAAGCAACTCTGACGAAAAGTGTGTATAAACTTGGCTGAACTTTTGTGCCTATCCAACGCATTCCACTTAGTAGTTTTTAAGTTCCTCAACTGTCGATAGAGTGTAACACGTGTTAGGCAGAGGCAGATTTCCAACTGGGATCAATGACGCAACGTGATTCAAGGCAGATACCAAAACAGTTTTTTGTTGACGGTGAAACGACAGAGATGATTGCAATAATCAGAGCGGCTTGGACAAGTTTTACTTTCCGCACAGGCAGTGGTATCCGCACTCTGCAGTATCACGTTTCGAGCCGTTTTATAAATTTGTTTATTATTATTGATATTGCGGCGCCATGCCACAACGTTTCGCTTCCGGTATGCTTGTCTTGTTTGGGGTTACAGCATAGTACTGGGCCTTGACCTTGCCTTTGCATATAAAAGCTAGGTTTGTACAGTTAGTGTAACACTGGTTGATTTCACCGGTAAAAACTCTGCAACAGTTCCTGTGTGGACCTAAATGAGTTTTCAGTACTGTATTTTTGTCACAGAAGCAGAAATTATCTGATTGTGTCTGACTCTTAATAGACCACGCTTGCGGTTACTTGGGTAACATTAATGTTCTTTTGATGGATACGGCGTTTTCGTTGAGAGTTAATGGCCGAACGAAATGGTTGTAAAGAAATGCGTCACCGTTGACCAATGAATCGAACAGTCAGTAATCAGTCAGCACATAAAGAGCAAAAATTCCAGACGGTTTCAGTCTAGGCTTACCATTCTCCAGTTATTACTTTCAAGAAGGGACTCTTAAGGAGTTCTTGGTGCAAATCCCCATGGGGAAATACTACATACACACGAGACACACCGGGAGGCGCCAAGGTATACATTACGCTTGTAGTGAGCTAAAAAGATCGGCTGTGTCACCCTTGTGTCTTGGTGCTGAAATGTGGTATGTGCAGTCAAAGTTATGAAAGTAGTGCGTGGCAGGCTGATTCCTTGCAGGCTTAACAACTAAACTTGGACATTTTCATTCTCAGCCTGAAAGAGATTAAAAACCATTTAGGCTTCTGCGATTCTGAGCATAAAATAAACTGGGATAGGGTTGCCATACGTCCGAAATTTCGGCGTTGAAATTTGTATCCGGAAATTATTTTTATAAATGCTCTAATGGCCGGAATTTTGACAGTTTCGGAGGATTCTGTCATTAGATCCTCTGAAAAATATGGGTAGTATTTTTCTTCTGTGATAGTGATGTTGTTTTGCGGTGGATTGGTAGTTGTAAGAATATACTGAAAATGCCGTACAGTGCTTGTTTGTTGTCGCGAAATGCAGGCATTGAGACTGTCAGGAATTTTGTCTCTTCAGATATGGTAAGTCTAAACTAGGAGCACGGTATGTACAAACACCAAGCTTCAAAAAACTTAGAAAAGTAACTTTGGGCTTTGGACTTGTGTCTGCAAAGCCAACATACGTTTCGGGTTTTCGTAAGTATGATTTCTGATCTTCGAAAACCATGAATTTCGCGCAAAAATCAACGCTGAAAAGAAAGTTTAACGAGGAAGAGGAAGCTTTCAACAACGACAAAGTATTCCAGCATAACTAACAGTTGCCACGGAACTAACATACCTAGCAGTCAGTGTGAAACTATCATAGCTAACAGTTAACATGGAACGACAAAGTCAGGTAAGCTTACAATAGGTGAGGAATACAACCCAGCCCTCTAAATATTTGAACCTATTATAAGCTTTGTTGAAGAAGTGAATGAACAGAGCTGTACAACATTTTGCAATAACTGCGTAGGAAACATTTTTTCTGGTTTATCTCCCCTTTTGTAGCAATATGAGTTGTTATCCCATTTGCAAAGAAACGGGGCCTTTGTTGTCTGTAAATGGAATGACGTCATGGATGAAATGAAAGCAATATTAGCTCGTTATCCACCATTATTTTGATGAAACCCGAACGTAATGACAACAAAATTTGACCTGCCATTAAAAATTAGTCCAGGTTGCTTCTCTTCAAATGTAACCAAACGAGTATCTGTCAGAAACGCGTAATGCAGGTCTATCGCAGTTAAACGCGAGGAAGGCAGACCCAAGCCCAGTGGTTCTTAACCGGGGTAAATTATATCTTCCAAGGGGGTAAATTTACTGAACCATAAATTGCAGCCAACGCACATTTTTATATAAACCATTCTAAACTGTAAGAGTTTGTTAATTTCGTATTTTCAATCAATGGGCACCAGTGAGTGTATTGGGCCTGGGGGTAAATCCGGTAATCTTGTTTGATGAAAGGGTAGGATATGTAAAAAAGGTTAAGAACCATGTCCAAGTCTTTCGACATTCAGAAAATTAGGAGATTCTTAAAAATTCATGCTGTCCAAACGTTTTGTCAGAATGTTTAGCTGTTCAGCCTTATGTGTTTGCTTGCAATAAAAGCTTGTATGAAGTCCTGGCCACAATCAATTTTTGCGAAACGTGAAGAGTGAGTGCAACAAAAATGCAGATTGTGGTGTTGTTTCCTTTGCTGTTCGTGCACGCAGTTCAGCAGTTGAACATACAGTGTCCATGAGGTTTCGGGAAGATTGTTTCAAAATTTCCGTGCTGTCCTCCACATTCGTTGCGACTGGTGGGGCGTGGATCATTTTTCGACCTAAATCTGGAAAAAAATGCTTTTGAATTTTTTGCGAAATGTATCCGATTGAGTGGAAGTCCTTTAGTCGTGAATAATCGTTTCAAAATTATTTTTTTTTGGAAATTTGACCCAATTTTATTGATAAAAATTAAAAGCTCTAGGTTTGTTGCAACCTTACGAGGATTCAGCCGACTGCGCTCCAGGGGCGTAACGAGGTTAGATGGCGCCCGGGGCAAGAAGCAAGTTTGGCGCCCCTCTGTTCGAACCTGAGGTCTTTCGGAAGCAAATGTGCTCCTGAAGAAAGTACTTATGACATTGTTGGGACTTTTCGGGGAATTGCGCCCCCTTGCCCCCCCTCGTTGCGCCCCTGCTGGGCCCTGCTGTCATGACGTTGCGACGGTGTCGGATTTGCACGCATCTGTTTTCAAGTAATTTTACTGAGACAGTTGTTACGTAAAAAAGTTGCAGTTTACGTAATAACAACGAAAAAACTGGAAATGCTGCCCGATTAAAATAAGGTCTTTACATATCAACACTAAATATATAATTTATCCAAACTTATTGTAAACGTTTCCCCATCGGCAATTTCACGATAATTTCTNAAGTTCCTTTTTGATNCGAAAAAAGTTTTGATATGAAAAAAAGTTTTGATGCGGAAAAGAACGGTTCTGTAAGAAAAAGTGCCTAGAGCGAAAACCTGACGATGACGTCATTTCAGTGTTGAGATCGTACTTGAATAATAATCGTGGGTGTCAGTAAGGTCGGCCTCTGCAGTTGTAACTACTTAGTTGCTTGGTGCAGGAACTGTAATGAATCTCATAAAATGCCCCATCAATTGATCTCTCTGTCTGTTGATTTAGTTTTTCCCAACATTCTTCTGTATATGAAACTGCGGATCGATTTGATAGAAAAGTATGGCTCAGAGCAGAAAACCCTGCTGGTCTACACTCCAGTGTTCGCCGCAGAGCGGTGAACCGCGCGTTGAGGGTTCAGTCAACCGTCGAGTCGCTGTTGAGATCATCGCTATGATGGCCTGGCCTTTAAAACCATTGTTATTGGTCATTGTTTATCTCCTGTTTGTTCGTTTGGTCGCGCAGTGGTTTGTGTCTCAGAATTTGTGCAAAGCGAGATTTTTGTTCTCGCCAGTTCCTGTGCATGATGGCTGTCAATGCGAAAACCACATGAACATAGTGTAGAATGCTTGTGTCGCTGATTTGCCATGTCATGAAGAACTATGTGTTGTCAGTAGAAATCCGAAACTTTCAGCAAACTACCGATATTTTCTCCTAAAAAAATTAGAGCCATTCTCGTTTTTTTGTTAGTAAAAGTTTGCTTGTCTCGTCTAACGTTCTAAAAAACAACTTCCAGCCTCGATCTCCTCCGCATGAAAGCTTCAGTAAATACTTTGAGCAGCAGCGTTGATAAACTACGTGGTTCGCCTGATTTTGTGAGTGGTTGTTTGTTCACCCGGGTGGCTCATCTTCCTGCGGTCTCGATTTCCTTCTGAAACAAGCCATGGATGAACGCGGTGGTTGTCACGCATGAATGCTCTGCTTATACGCATGAATGCTCTACTTCAGATGAATGAGAATGATACGTTTATTTGCTCTTTGATTCTATTTTGACTTCAAAAATACCGCAATTAAGCCAATAAGTTTATTTTTGTATTCTTTGACATTTTCGCCCCTACCCTGCTTCGCATTCATTCCTTGCTGTTTGCGATGCCTCAAAGTTTTTGCGCTGTTTTCGACAGAAACTCATTTCTTTCAGAGCTCAAAATGTCCCAAAAGTTATGCCCATCACAACTTTAAGTGTTGTGTGGTTGTAAACAAAATATTAAGATTCTTTTCCATATTGTGACGCAACGTCCCCGCTAATTTGTATCTCAAAAGTGCAGCGGTCTTCAGTTTGGTTTTGTACCGTATTTGGAACAACGCGTAATGAGTTGTTTTTACGAAGTATTTTTATGCTCATCTCTTGTTCGAACTAATTCCAGATGTCACGTGATTCGATGTTGTCACATTGGTTCATGCGCTTGACAAAGTTAAATATTGACATTGCGCTGTAGTGCCATTCGTCTTGATCATGGCTACGTCACAAAAGACAATGATCTCGATCCTGCTTTGCACCAAACATTGTGTGAAGAAATCTGCCCGCGCTACAGATGATACTGACTCGACGTTAAATAAACGATTTTCTGGCAATATTTCAAGATCACTTGACAGAAATCCTGCCCTCAAAAAATTCACCAACACTGAAAGTACTTTGAAGAGCATTTTTAACACGTTACTTTTTGCGAGAAACGATGGAAGTTTAGGATAATGCTCTTATGCTCTTATTGTGTAGATTGCGAGATAGTTTGAAACCTATTGCCATAAATAGCCTGTTAGTAAAAGTGTAAAGCCGAAATGCGAGGCAGCGATTTCGTTGATATTTTGTGGATTGACGTAACAAGGTGGGAGTTCGACCACTGGCTGCTGCGACCAATCAAAGGCGACAACGTCACATGAAAAATTATACGGCAACAACGTGACGTCAGTGACTGAATTGCAACTGAATTTATTTTGCATTAAAAGTATGGAGTGAACAGCCATGAATTTTATCCAACTCATCCGTGAAACTCATTTTTGGAGTTTTTGCTGCATTTTCAATCTTTTCGCCAAGTTTTTATTTGTTTACAGATCTCCTTCAACCGGCAAACATGTCAGCTGATTCCGCCTTCATCGTTTCAGGAAGTGACCTCATCAACACAAAACCTTGCGAGGTTAATAAATGTCAAATATCTATGTGTCGTAAAAGTATGTTAAGCAAACAATGTAATGACAATGCAGTGGAACGATGTCCCTGCGTGAAACTACGTTTGGTGGTTTGGCCGATAAAATATTCATGCGTCACAATCTACCCATTGTTACAGATCGATGTTTCCAAGCAGCCAAGTTCTTTTCATGACCCTTCCGGGCCGAATGACGAAATGGATGATGTCACACCAGGAAGTGGAATGGATGCGCTTGAATGGAGTAATGGAATTGGTGTTTTACCAGGAAGTAACATTAAGGTACAATGAACAATGGACCTGTGTCGCACTCTGTCCATGTTTTGCGCATAGATCTCGCGCTTGCTAAGGAAAGTATTGGGAATCTTTGCGCAATTGCGAAAATCAACTCGTCGTTGTGTCTTAAGGTGAAAACCAGGTGAACTTATCCAGGTCAGGATTCAACTGAGCATTTGGGATGAGGCAGAACATGATGGTCATGATGATGATGATGATAAGTTGCAAGCCATCCATCCGGATTAGATCAACAGTTGTGGATGGCATAGTGCTGAACATACCTTGACCTACCATGAAACTAATGTTTTTGTGGTTGAACTTACTCTTTGTGTGAGTCTAGCTGGGATTTGGTCTCAGTAGTGGATATCCATTTTTCAAGCCGAAAGGCAAGCACTTTACCCAGTTTCCTCCACAGTTACCCAACTATGATCAACCTTATCAGAATTTAGCTGGTTGTTTGATCGTGGATGCTAGCTTGAAGCCACGGCAGTGTCATGGTTTTATCACCTAGACGCATGATCAGCTGCTGTGTCAGGTTTTTATTCAGCTTTTCACCACTTTCGTTTACGGAGCAAACTAAACTATCTGTTGTAACTATCTGGCGTACTGGTCAGATTCTTCACAGTTGTTATGTTTTGCTGCGGTTCAGAAAAACCCAACGCTCGCCCACGGGACGGGGGGCAGTGAACTTCGGATTTGCCCCGTGACCTATCATAAGTAATTTTACGTCATTTAACCGGAATTTTCAAAGTGGAACACCATTATTATATGTTCGCAGCACAGGAAGTATCAGACGTAGAGCATAGGTGCCAAGTACAGGAGCACGGCACTCTAATTTTTTATAAGCAGTTCTTTGCTAACAAGTACAAAGACATTGAACTCCGGCCTGTGTAGGATTCCAATCCGGGCCGCGAGCTTTCCTAGTAGTGTTTAGTATTTTAGCAATTTTGTGTAAAGAAATTAATGCAGGATACGAATACACATATAGCAGAACATATTTGCTGCAATTTAATCCCGATACGCTTCAGACGCCAAAACAAACCAATCTTTCGGCTTTAATAAAAAGCTCATCTACAAAAGTTCTGGAGTTAACTTGCAATATGTGAAATGAAAGTGATTAATATAGGACCTAGCCATTCGTTTGTAATGTGATACTTTGCGAACAACACAAACAAGTAAATCTAAACAGACCTTTCACAAATTCTCTGGCTTAGCAGGAGTAACATATTTATTAAATTACTGCACGGAAGGACTTGAACCTGAAAACAAAATTTCTACTGAAACCCTTCTGGAATTTTTCAAAAAGTATCTCCCAGGAACAAAATTCCCGAAGATTTCAAAATGTGCTCAAAAATGATTTGCTTCTTTGCAACTGCTGATCTTAGCGAAAAATTCTTTTCTAAATTGAAATATTGCAACTCAAGTCTTGAAACAGAGTTTCAGATATTGCACATTTGCACGATACTCTACTTATTGCAGCATCAAGCATATTACAACTGTTATGCAACAAAAGAAGCAGTTTCATGCGTCACATTGCAAACATTTTACCGAACAAAGAAAATAATACCAATATGGACGTCGGAAGGGGGTACTTAGCCCCTTGGATTTTGAAGTTTGACATTTTCCTAACACATTTTTAGCAAAAAAAGGTTGTTTTCTTAGTTTCGAGAGGATAAAAGGAAGTTTCGCCACTATTGGCCCCCACTGGAAAAAATCCTTCTAATCCCCCCGAATAGCAATATACAAACGTGACTATTGTTATGCATGTTGTTGTTTTTTTATTTCAAAACAAAAATCGTGTGGCCCTAATAAGATCGCGAATTTGGCCCAGTATTCAAAAGCTTGGGGACCGCTGTATTAGACTGAATGCTAAATAGGACCAGCCGTGTGGTCAGGAGGGTGTTTTAATACATTGTAGTTTTCAACCGTTTTTGAAATGTGGTTCATCTCCACATATTGTTGGATATTCTTGTGTATGGACATTTGCATTTATTCTCTCATTAACCCCCTTATTGAGCCAAAGCATTCGAGGGCATCTTTGCCTCAGAACTTAACTGGCAGTGTTGACCTCCATTGCTCGATGCTATTAATGCCAAACAATGCGGTGTCTGTTCGCTCACAATGGCACGGAGCTCATCACCAGATTCCACACATTCAGTTTCAGATGAATACCGATGGAGAGCTTGAGATGATCTCCGAAAAAGTTGATAACTGCAATAGTGTCATTGATGATGTCATCAACGACCAGCCGACCGTAACTGTACGTAATTTCCGGGTTCAAACTGTTGTGGGCGTTGTCTGCCATATTTATGACGAAATGCGTTTAATGCAGGAAAATGGCGGCGAATCTGCTGCAGTGGAAGAAGTGGAGAGAAATCCAGGTTTGTCGATTTGTTATTTGATGGTCGATCAATTGATGGGATGTGCATGGACTTATGCGTGTCAGTCAAAGTAGCCAAGTCTTGCACATTCCTCTGTTGCGATGGCTAATAATGCCGGCATTATTAAAAAGTAATAAATGTGTTTCTCGTGCTCGTGTGTTCCCCATTAGTTTTTTTATGAGTTCGGTGAACTTGTTTGATGTGTCCGCGATTTTGATGACAGGGTTTGAACCCAACTTCCTGCCATGTGTTGCGTAATTCCTGTTGATCCAGACGTGGAAGCTTGACTCGCGAATCGCACATAAGTGTGAAGTTAACGATGCGCTGATCATTATTCCCGACGACGTTTCGGCGAGAAGTGTTTGTTGAAGTGAAAGCCTAACGAATAGACCGAATGCGCTTTCTATGAGGTCACTGATAAATGATTAGATGCTACGGATTGTTGACGTCACATTTTGACGAAGCATTGCTTCCTCCCCTGCGCACTGGGGAGGGCGATGATCTTTGTGTAGTTTTCATCAACAGTTAATTTCCTAACTGGGAGTCATCGCTGCTTGAAAACTTGAAAACTAACGTATCACTTCCACGCAAGGAATGAATGCGAATAACGGGAATGGATTGGAGCACAAAAGATTGGGATGACCTCATCCTGCGCTTATGATCGGAGCGATATGTTTCGTGGAAAACCTGAGAGTTTGAATATTGCATCGAGTCATGCGGGGCAGACACCAAAGCACTGCAGCTTGAATATGAAATAACGCTGCAGTTTAAGTTCGTCCTTCATTGGGGGGTAAACATGAATGCGGCTTCACACAGCTCTGGGCGGGGGTGTCCAGGCCAGAGTAGCTTAGAATTACTTTCCACCGGATTGCAGTTAACGGACACATGTAAGAAGCTCTGATGGTGAGCGCAGAGCACAAACACTGGCGTAATAAGTTTCTACGAACACGCAACAATGAAAGTGTTGTTTGGCAAAAATATTTGAGCGAAACACAGAACGAACCTTTAGTGAACAACATGAAACCTGGTACTTGAGTTATTTTTGTTTAGTTTTAGTGACTTTTCTTCCAGTCGTTGCAAATTTCACAAAAAGTATTTTTATTTCAGATCTTTCTCCGCGTGTCGTCGCTGCAGAGCGTCGTGAACCCCCGTCTGATGAGACCCACATCCACCCCAGGTTCTCACGGACTTGTCTGTTCTGTGGGAGGGTGGGTGATGGGAGGAAGTTCTGCGGGAACTTCTGCAGCAAAACGTGCATCGCCAGAAACGCCGGAAAGCACAAGAGATTCATCCGCAACGGCTCTGTCAAGTACGCCAAGCGTGTCGGAGGGGTCCATAGAGGGGTTAGGGGTATGAGGGGCAGGCGTCCCCATG